>Ga0315268_10000100_pt1 | contig 98616 bp, 83 predicted proteins | sample C1_top_MG_FD_204535 | JGI IMG/M metagenome (GOLD analysis project Ga0315268, IMG submission 204535) | Sediment microbial communities from Yellowstone Lake, YNP, Wyoming, USA - C1_top | ecosystem: Environmental > Aquatic > Freshwater > Lake > Sediment | place: USA: Wyoming | collected 2017-08-01
GGGGCGGGGGGGGGGGGGGGGGCGGGGGGGGGGGGCCCCCCCCCCACCCCCCCCCCCCCCCCCCCCCCCCCCCCCCCCCCCCCCCCCCCCCCCACCCCGCCCCCCTCCCCCGCCCCCGCACCCCTCCCCCCTCACCAAGCAATCTCGCAGCTTGACGTTACCCCTCTGCCCAGATAACTTCTCAGGCTCGACATTCGCCCTTAATAGTCTGGACTGCACTATGCATATCTTCAGTGAAACGGAAAAAGAGTGGTTGCGTACCGTCCCCCCGTTTCGCGCCGGCGACACCGTCAAGGTGAACGTGCGCGTCAAGGAAGGCGACAAGGAACGCGTCCAGGCCTTTGAGGGCGTCGTCATCGCGCGCAAGGGCGAAGGCGTGAGCGCCACGTTCACCGTGCGCAAGATCAGCAACGGCGTCGGCGTCGAGCGCATCTTCCCGGTGCATTCGCCCATGCTCGAGAGCGTCAGCGTCGTGCGCCGCGGTCGCGTGCGCCGCGCCAAGCTGTTCTACCTGCGCGAACTCACCGGCAAGGCCACCCGCATCAAGGAAAAGAAGGTGCGCGTCGCGGTGCCGGTCACGGGCTCGGCGGACCAGGCGTAACGCCGCATGGGGCGCTGGAGCGCGGTCGAGCGATCGCTGCGCGCCCAGGGCGCCCGGTTCATTGCCGGAGTGGACGAAGTCGGACGGGGCCCGCTTGCGGGCCCCGTTTTCGCGTGCGCCGCCATCATGCCCCCCGATGCGCGCGCCATTGCGGGGGTGGACGATTCCAAGCAGCTGACCGCGGCGCAACGTGAGCGGCTGGCCGCGAAGATCCGCGAGAAAGCCGTCTGCCTTGCCCTCGGGGCGGCGAGCGTGCGCGAAATCGCGGTGCTCAACATCTACCAGGCGACGGCGCTCGCGATGCGCCGCGCACTCGGCCGGCTGGCGGTTCAGCCGGACGCCATCCTGGTGGACGGCAAGCCCATCAAGACGCTTGGGCTTCCGCACCGGGCGTTCGTGGGGGGCGACTCGCGCATCTATTCAATTGCATGCGCCAGCATCGTGGCCAAGGTGGCCCGCGACCGGCTGATGCGGTCGCTGGCCCGGCGTCACCCGGGGTACGGGTGGGAAGCGAACGCCGGCTACGGCACCCCGGCGCACCTCGCGGCCCTGCGGGCCGCGGGGCTGACGGCGCACCATCGGGCGCTCTTCTGCCGGGGCCATTGCGAGGCGAGATGATTGACAGTTATCATGTGTCCGTACGGTGTACGGACCTTGACACGGGCACAAGTCGTGTATAATGTACGGACAGCGTCCGGACGCATTGGGCGCCTTGGGTTTCCGGACGACAAAGTACACGGGGGATGATGACGATGACGGCGACGGCGCAGGCATACCTGGAACTGCCGGCAGACGACCGGTTCGAGACAAGGCTCCCAGCGGTGCTCAAGCGGCACGCCGAGACGGTCGCGAGGTCCAAGGGTGAGACCCTCAGCGAGTACGTGCTCGCGGTGCTTGCCGAGAAGGTCGCGACCGACATTGTCGCAACGCAGGAGTTGCGACTCACCCCGACCGAGCAGGTCGAGTTGCTACGTATCTTGGCCGCCCCGACGGTCGTGACGCCGGCGCTCGAACGGGCGATGGCCGAGGCGGAAGCCCTGTGGGGTGCCCCTGCCGTCGCGTCCCGGTAAATGGCGTCGTGGCAGTTGGTCCGACTCCACGATGAACATCCCGTGGATGCTTTCTCCTGTGGCACGCGTGCCGGCGCCGCAGACGTTGACAAGTACCTCCGCGAGCGCGCGCGTACGGAGCAGGCGGCGCGCATGGCGGCGGTCTGGGTCGTCGAAGATACGGCGGCGACGACGCGAGAAGGGCGTATCGTGGGGTTCTTCACGCTGTCGCCGGTCGGCGTCCGGCTCTCGCCGGTGCTCATGGAGGCCATGGGAATCATGGTGCCCTACCACACGATGGGCGGCTGGCTGCTCGGACGAATGGGACTCGCCGTGCAGCACCAGGGCCACGACCACGGCCGGCGCCTCGTCGCGTCCGCCATCCGTACGGCCCGAGACCTCAGCCTCGCGATCGCGGGGCCAGTCCTGGCTGTGGACCCTGCGAACGTGGAACTCATGCAGTGGTACCTCGGACTGGGATTCGGCTTCCAGCGGTTGGCGCCGAACGACCCGCGAATCCTCCGTCTCGCTCTGAAGCTCTAAGAACGCCGAGCGGTGCCATCACGAAGAGGGGCAAGCGCCCTCGGTTGAGGGTGGGGAAGGGGTGGGCAACATGAGGGGTCCGTGGCGCTCCACTCACGAATCGCCGCCCCCCGTCCGATCCTTCCTGTTACCCCCGCGCCGTCCGTGCGTCATCTGGTGGCACGGAATCCTCGCAAGTAATTGCTTGACGGGGGTTTGCGGGGGTCGTATGTTACCGGCTCCCGGTCCGATCACCACATATAGTATGGGGTGGCTGGCCGGTCCGGGCAGGGGAAGGTGGCGGTCAGCGCGGACGTTTGGCGACTCCTCAAGGGGTTGCCAGCCGACCGCACGGTCGTCATATTCCACGAGATTGGCCAGCAGTGTGTATTGCCTTGCGAGGACGTCTTACCGTGGATGGAGGCGTTGCGGGCGCGCGAGGGCAGTGATGATCGCTGATTTTCTTCATGTAGGGCTACTTCCACTGGGGGTTCCATGCACTTCTCTCGTAAGACGATTCTCGTCGTAGGCGCTGCGATGCTCGCGGCGTGCGGCGACAAGGTGTCGGTGGTGCAGTATACGCCGCCGCCCACCACGGCTCCGGTACTGAAGGTGAATTCGGTTGACGTCGCTCCGTTGACGGCGACCCTGACCATCGGTCAGGCGATCACGCTGACGGCCGCGGTCAACGCGGACGTTGGTGTTGCGACGACGGTGTCGTGGTCGGCTTCGGCCGCCAACGTCACGGTCACCTCGGCTGGCGTCGTGACGGCCGTGACGGCCACCCCGGGCGTCGCCGTGTGCGCGACCTCGACGGTTGATGCCGGCAAGAAGGGTTGCGCCACGATCGTCGTGTCGGCTGTCGTGCCGCCGGTTGGCGCGTCGATCTCGATCAACTCGATCACCCAGACGGGCACGACCAACACCGTGAATCCGTCGAACGTGACCGGCAACATCGACATCACGCTCAACGTCAACCCCGGCAACCAGACGGTTTCCAAGATCGTGCTGCTCGTCGGCGGCGTGCGTCAGGACTCGCAGATGTTCTCCGCGGCGCAGTCCGCTGCGCTTCGCTATGCGGGCGATCAGGCCGTGGCGGCGCAGTCGACGTTCCCGCAGGTGATGTTCACGGTGAACACGGCGGGCTATAACGCCACGACCGGCGTGGCGAATTATGCCAACGGCAACAAGGCGATCTCGGCCCAGCTCTACGTTGCCGGCACGACCTCGGCGGCGTCGACGGCCACGGCCGCGTCGAACCTGGCGTTCAACAACACCGATGCGGTGTACGGCACGTGGACGCTGCCGACGACCAACGTGAAGGCCGCCGATGCCCTCGGGTATCAGTGGGTTTCGCTGGGCGGTGGCAACCTCGTGCTCAACGTCACGCCGGTGATCTACAGCGGCAAGACGGCGAGTTCGGTGACGGTCAAGTACACCAACTTCAACAACACGGCGAAGGTCAGCTGCGCCTCGAGGATCACGGCCGGAACCAGCGGCGCGTGCTTCAGCGCGACCGCCTTCGGCGATACGGCCTCGGTCAAGACGCTGACGACGTTCCCCGCCACGGCGACGTTTGCCCTGTTCGATCGCGACATGATCCGCGGTGGCGGTGATGTCAATGTCGTGACGCCGCTGGTGCCGACGTTCAACATCATCTTCACGGATGGCTCCAGCCTGTCCGATGCGAACCTGACGGCGCCGGCAGGTACGACGCTCGCGCTTCGTATCGACAACGTGGCGCCGGCTGATTTGACCGTGAGCGCCCCGATTCGTGGTAGCGCTACCGTTCTGCGCACTGCGGATTCCTGGAATGCGCGTCCGGGCACCACGCTGACCGATGCGGATTCGTCGTCCATGATCACCGCCATCGGCGCCGACAACGGCGTGTCGAACGGCGCAGTCTTCAATGGCGATCTCCGCGGTACGAACTGGAAGGTGTTTACCAGCGCTGGTTCGACCACCACGACGGACTCCTCGAATGTCGGGACGACGGCCATCACCACGGCGGCCTCCCTGACCGAGGCGAACTACTACTGCGTTCGCGTGCAGTCGTTCGACAAGCTGGGCAACGGCTCGCTGTACCCGGATGCGACGATCAAGTCGGGTGCGCAGACGACCACGACCTGCCCGGCGTTCGGCAAGCAGACGCGCGGGACCACGGTTGACAACACGGCGCCGGTTGACGCGTTCGCCGGTGTGGCCAACGGCGACTTCTCGGTGTCCGACACGGCCTTCACGGCTGGGTTCGGGGCCGGCGTGCTCAACTACTTCTACAACGTCACGGACAACAACAATCTCACGGACTCGGTCTCGGTGTGCTATTACCAGAACGTGTCCAACGTCATGACCGCAGCCGAGTACATCGGCGGCGCCGCGGCGACGGCTTGCTCGAGGCGCGTGGCCGGTACGGGCACGGGCACGAACAAGGCGATCCAGACGGCGACGGCGCAGTTCAACCAGATTACGTCGGCCGGAACCCTCGGTGGTAACCCGGGTCAGATCGTGATCAGCGTCCAGTCCTACGATAAGGCGGGCAACACCGGTAACCGCGTTTCTCGCGTTGTCCTCTGGGATGCTGGCGTACCGACGGTCACTGCGGCGAGTTCGCCGGCGGTGCTGCTCGGTGACGCGCCCGCGGTCTCGTCGTTCATCAACGACGGCATGAGCATCAGCAACTATGCGCTCGAGCTCGGGAACAACACGAGCTTCGCTTATGCGTCGAACATCGCCTTCGCGGTTGGTACGGTCACGAACGGCGAGTCTGGCGCCAAGGCCCCGATCTTCCGTAGCGCGTACACGGCGTCGGGTGACCTGATCAGCACGGTTCCCCTCACGAAGTTCCTGAACGTGGTGGGTTCGGCGACGGCACCGGCGTTCCAGTATCTCACGCAGTACAACGCGGCGGCCGTCGGCGGCTCGGTTTCCGAGCAGACGGACGCGCTCCTCGCGGCGAGCGTTGGCTATCGCTTCCTCGCGCTGGACCAGGTCGGCAACCGCTCGCTCGGTGGTACGCTCGCCGTGCCGACGATCTCGAACACGTTCGCGCTCACGGGAGCGGCGACGTCGCCGATCTCCGGTGCCTCGGGTGCAATCACCTCGGTGGGTGTTGACGCTGGCTTCACGTATAGCACCGACTACGCCGCCACCACGTCGGCGATCGGTGGCAGCCGCGTGGCCAGCTCTACGCTCCGCTTGAAGGTCACGTATTATCCGAAGCATGATCAGACTTCGACGTTCTGGAACAACAAGGTGTCCGCGACGGGTTGGGTGTACTGCTCTGGCCGCACCGCGGCCACGGGTGGTTCGCCGCTCATGAACGGCGCCTCGGCAGTGTCGGAGTCGGTCGGCATTCAGTCGGTCACGGCCCCGTCGGTCAGCCTCTACGCCCCGGTCACCGCGGGCGCGACCAACCAGTCCACGTTGGAGTTCGTGGGTAACGCGACGCTCCTGTCGTCTGCCACCGTGCCGGGCACGCCGAAGAACAGCTGCGGCGACTTGATCACGAACACGTACTCCATCACGTTCACCGCGACGAACCGCGCGTTCCCGCTGCCGAACTACAGGGGTGGATCGGTCGTCTTCGTCGTCCGCCATGGCGGTGGCTTCGCTACGTTCTTCCCGATCGGCATCGCTGTTTCGCAATAAGCTATGACGCCTTGGGCACGGAGCATCGTGCCTGAGGAACGGGTGTGACGCTGGGGGGTAGTCGGCTTACGCCGGCTACCCCCCAGCGGCGTATCCTCTCCCTCATTTCAAGCGCCGGAAGGGTTTTACCAATGAAGCGACTGACGTATTCGGCACTCCTGCTGTTCCTGGCTGCCGCCTGTGGCACCGGGGCGAAGCATCAGCGGCCGAGCCAAAACGTGCGCTCCGACGCGTACGCGCTCGTCTTTAGCGCCTCGCGGGCCGCACAGCCGGGCATCGTCCTGCAGATCTTCAGCGACTCCATCACGACGGTACTCGATTCGGTGGTCCTCCACGGAATCGACGAGACGTATTCGATGTGGCAGAAGCTTGCCACCAACGCCATGCTGACCACCACGAACCGGACGATCCTCTCCACGGAGACCTTCGGCGACACGGCGCTCCGCGATCGTGGGCGGATCGTCTTCTCGCGCACGGCGATGAAGGACACCACGATGACCTTCTCGTCGATGTGGCACCGCGAAAAAGCGGGGTGGCGCATCGTGGTCGATTCGGTCAGGGCAGGCCGATGACGGGACTGCGGTTCAAGCGGGAAGCGGCGCTGCTTCTCGCCATTCCCTTCGTCGCCATCGCCTTCTGGCCGGTGGCGGCGAGCCATATCGTGCCGCTGCCGAAGCTGGCGGGGGCCGTCCTCCTCGCGGTGAGCTACCTGCTCTTCGCGCGTCCGCAGCGGCTATCACGCCCGATGGCGATAGGGGACGTCCTGCTGTGCGTTTACGCCGCGTTCGCCGGGATCACCCTGATCCGAGCGGCGGTCTCGCCCCTCCCCGAGCTCGGCTTGTGGGGGCTGACCACACGGCTCAACGGCGCCGTCTTTTACACGGTGCTTGCCATCGTGTTCTGGGCCGGCCGCGACATGGCGCTGCGGCAGGCCCCGTGGGTGCCGATCTACGGCCTGGTCGTCGCCGGGCTTCTGACGGGCAGCTACGCGGTGCTGCAATACGCGGGTCATGATCTCATCGCGTGGAACACGACGGGCTATCTGAGTTCCCTGGGCAACGCCGACCACACGGCGAGCTTCCACGCGATGGTGACGATCGCGGGCGTCTGGGTCGCCACCGACGACTCCCGTCCCACGGCTTGGCGCGTCGCCGCCGGGATCAGTGCGGCGCTGGCCTTCACGCTCGTATGCTATTGGGCACAGGCCGAGGTCGTGCAGGGTGCCTTGCTGGTCGCTCTGGTGGTCGCCGCGCTCGTGGTGGCCGAGGCCGTGCGCCGGGGGCATCGGACGGCCGCCGTGATTGTCGTGGGCGCGCTCGTCGTGATTCTCGCGCCTCTGGTATTCTGGGCAGCGCGCGTGGACCGGGGCGTCACGGACCGCCTGTACCTGTTCTCCGCTGGGTTCCGCATGTGGGCGGCGCACCCGCTGTTCGGCGTGGGCCTCGGCCGGGTGCAGGACTTCTTCAATCAGTTCCGCCTGTTGGCTGAACTGCGGGAGTTTGGCCTCGAGCGGGCGGCGGACGACCTGCATTCGGTGCCGCTCCAGATTCTCGCGATGACGGGGCTGGCCGGCGGGCTGCCGTACCTGGTTTTCACGGCGATCGCCGCCTTCGTGTCGGGGAAGGTGCTCCTTTCCCCGGCGGAGGAGCCCCGAAGCGTGGATCGCCTGCTCGCGGCGATCAGTCTCACGTGGATCGCCCAGTCGACCTTCTCCCCGGACAGTGCGGCGATCAGCTTGGCGGGGATGTCCAGCTTTGCCGTGCTCGCTGGACGCCGCCTGCTCGGGGTGGTACCGGAGCCGGAAGGCGCGGCGCGGACGCAGCCGTGGCGGATGGTGCTGGCAGCCATCTGCGTCATCGCGATTGGTTACCGGGTCTGGATCGACTTGCAGTTCGCTGCGGTCGATTCGCGCATCTCCCGCATGGATCCGATGCGATCGCAGTTGCGGTCGACGTTCGAGACCGAACGGGCGCTCAAGGATCTTGTAGTGGCCGTCCGGCGATATCCGCCAGATCCGTCCGTGCAGACGCGCATCGCGACCAGCCTCGGGTCGACCGGGCACGACGACGAGGCGGTCGGGCTTCTCCTCAATGCCGCCGAGCACAACCCGGACGACTTCCAGGCCATTGCCATCCTGGCGCGGCACTATCAATCGGTGCGCGACGTTCCGGAAGCTCGACGCTACGTGAAGGAGCTCACGCGTCTCGAGCCGGTCAACCCTGCAGCCTGGCTCCAGCGGGCGGATCTGGCATTACTGGCGAAGGATCTCGGTGACGCGCAGTACTCGATGGACAGCGCAACCGTGTTGGCGAAGAAAATCCCGGTGTCCGACCGGCAGTTCTGGCGGTCGGTGCGACGACTCCGGGCGGTGCGGGACAGCATCGGCGGCACGCTCGCCCGCTGAGCCGTCAGGACAGCGTGTCAGGAAGGAGCACCCGACGCAAGTCGGGCAGGATTGCCCGCGTGCCGAGGCGGGCAATCTTCTCGGCGTGAGCGCCTGAATCGACGTGGCCTCGATGGCGCAGTTCCTCGATCCACCGAAGAAGAGCGTCCGCAATATCGTTCGCGTTTCGAGCGATCACGCCCGCGTTCACCTCCGTGGCGATTCGCTCGGCGCTGCCGTTCGGGTGTCCTCCGGTCAGCAACATTGGTCGTCCGCTGCCGAGGTACTCCCAGAACTTCAACGACGAGACCATGTCGACCGACGGGTCCTCCCACTGCAGGTACAGCAGGACGTGCGCCGCACGCTGGGCGCGCTGCGCCGCGCGCCGGGAAACCGGGCCGCGCTGTGCGACGGAGTCCTGGACACCGATTGTCGACGCCTGTTCGGCGAGGTCGAGGTCATGGGGGCCGACAATGTTCAGGCGGACATCGCTGGGCGAGCAGCCTCGTTGCCGAAGCAGGGCGAGCGCATGGAGTACCGGGGCGATTCGCTGCTGGCGCGGGTAGCGTACGCCGGTGTAGGACAGCATGAGCGGGAGCGCCGTCGGGGGCGGATCTCCCTGCGGCGCCTCGTAGTCGACGAAGGAATTGCGAATGACCGCGACGGGCTTGCCATGATGCACGTTCAGGATGCGAGCCCACTCCTCTGACGTCGTGACGAGCGCCTCGGCGAGCGCGAGCAGCCGCCGCTCGAGATAGGCATCGGCACGCTTCCGCCACTGCGGCATGGCGTAGCCGTGATTCTGGGACCACAGGTCCCGAAAATCCGCCACCCATCGAAGCGCCGGATTCTTGCGCTTGACGGCCGCGGCAACGGCATGGCTTGTGGGGTAGGGAGACGAGCTGACCATGACGCTGAACTCCTCCAGCGCGACAAGCCGGAGTGCTTCTGCCGTCGCCGGCCGCCGCCAGCGCGCATAGGCGTCGGGCCATCCAAGCAAGGCTTCGGTCGTGTGAAAGACGAGCTCGAAGACGCCGCGCGCCCCGCCAGTTCGGCCCGGCAACTGCGCCTTGAGTTGACTCGTGAGACTCGTGCCGCGCCGAAGTCCGAGCGCCCAGAGAACGTTTCGCAGCGGCTGAAAGATGTCTTCCGCCGGGCCACACTCCACGATCCGCGCCGCATCGGAAAAGGCCATGGGAAACCCAAGCCGCTCCGGGGCATCGTCGCCAATCGGAGCGGTCAGCACGGTGACCCGCCATCCCTCCTGAAGCAGGCCGCCAGCGAGCGCCGGCCAGCGCGGCGACGCATGGCGCAGGTCGGCGATCAGCAGGAGATGCGGCTTGGCTGTCACCATGTGACGTGATAGATCGTTCCGTACCGGCCCCATTGCCCGTTCGTCAAGAGTGAACGCTCCTTGTGCACGTGGGCCCCTGCGACAATCGACGACAGCAGGCGGCCCACGGGATGCACCCAGTTGCCCTCTTGCAGTTGACCGTGTGCCAAGTCGTCGTCGGCAAATGTATGAATGATCATCGCCCGGCGCGCCACGCGCCGCATTTCGCGAATGGCCAGCTCCGCCGTTGGCGGAGTGAGATACATGAACACGGCGTCGCTGAGTGCGACATCAAAGCTCTGGCTCTCGAACGGAAGGCGGTCGGCGGTTCCACGGCGCATCACGCCAATGGAGCCTCCGATAGCCAGAACCCGCTCCGTTGCCATGCGGAGCGCATGTCGATTGAGGTCAACCGCGGACAGCGTGCAGCGAGGGAGGCGCGACGCGAGGATACTCAGGTTCGGGCCATCGGCGCAGCCCACCTCGACGCACGACTGGGCATCCAGTGCGGCAATGAGCTCGCACAGGCGCACGCGGTGCGCGTCCTGCGCAATGAGACTCGGTGGCGCGGCGCGGTAACTGCCGTCGACGACATGTCGCCACTGCCAGTAGAACCGAATGAGGCCGGTTCGAAATGCCACCGTTCGCACCAGCCGTCGAATGCGCAACAGGGGGTGCATGGCGTCGCGTTCCAATTACGGCGCCACGGAGGCGTACAGGTCTTGCATCTTGCGCATTTCGGTCGAGTAGTCGTTTCGCTCGAGAATCGTATGTCGGCCGGCTTCCCCCCACCGTCGAGACTCGGCGGGATCTCGGGCGACGTCAGCGATGGCCCGGGCCAAGGCCTGATCGTCGCCGGTGCGAAACAGACGCCCATTGATGCCATCGGCAATCCAGGACGTGTTGTCGCCCGAGTCGGAGACAATGACCGGCACACCGGCGGCCATCGCCTCGGCCGTGCTCGACGCAATGCCGGCATCCGACGTCGACGTGGAGACGTAGAGGTCTGCCTCTTCGAGAATCCCGGGAAGCGTGGCCTGCGAGTACTTGCCGCAGAATGAGACGACGTCGGCCACGCCGAGGGTGCGCGCCATCTCCTGCAGCCGCGAGAGTTCCGGGCCGCCGCCATAGAGCTTGACCGCTATGGGCACGCCGCGGCGAACGAGATCCGCCGTCGCGCGCAGCAGCGTGGGGTGGTCGTACACCGGATCGAGGCTTCGCAGGCTGACGATGCGCAACGGCGTACTCGCCGCGTCACTCTGGGCAGCGCGGACCTGGCGGCGGTGTGCGATGTCGGCAAACCGCGCCGTGTCGATGCCGAAGTTGATGATGTGCACCTGGGACGCATCGGCGCCGAGCGCGGCCAGACGCGTCCGCATGTGTTCGGCGTCACAGGTAAAGAGGCGCCCGCGTCCTACCGCGCGTCGAACAATTGCGCGGCGCCAGGGAGTCGTCATGTCGGTGATCAGATCCGAGCCCCACGGCGTCACGACGGTCGGTGTGCGCCGGGGCACCGCGAGCGCCAGCAGGGCGTACGTGCCGAGCGAATGAACGTGGACCATGTCGGGTGACGCGGCGCGCAGTTCGCGCGACACCGTCCACAGCCACTCCGCCAAGCGCCGTGGCGAGCGACGGCCTTGCGGAAGCACGCGCATGGTCACGCCCGGTATCGGATCACCCGTGAACGGGTGAGCGGACAGCCACGTGATGCGATGGCCGGCATTGGCGAACCAGCGAATCCACTTTTCGCTATGCACGGAGTTCGCCGGCGCGAGAAACGCGAGATGCATGTCGTTACGCCCTCACGCCGGACTCGCTTCGCGAAACGCCAGCGCGTTGCGGAGGTCAGGCCAAACGAAGAGAAAGTACGCTGCAACCCCAGCCGCGCCGACACCAAGCTCTCCGAGACGGTTGCCCGGTTGGAGGCGCGAACAGACGAGTGCGACGGCGACTCCGCCCGCCAGCGCCGCCGCCGTGCCGCGCGCGTAGACGCGCCAGGGGGGGCTGAACGTCAGGAGTTGGCGACCGCGAATCACCGTGGCGACGGCAAGCAGGGTTCCGCTGATGCCCCATGACAGTGCCGCCGCGTGTTCCGCCCAGCGGGGAATCAGCAGGCCGGCGAGGAGAACCTTCCCGACGGCGGCTCCCCCGAGCAGGAGCAGCAGGTCCCTGGTTCGCTCCGTGACGTACAACGCATATCCCGCCAGCTGGTGAATACCGAAGCCAAACGCCCCTAGCATGAACAGGAACATCGTCACGCCGTCGATCTCGTAATAGCGGGTGGTGATCACGGCGACGACGGCACGGCTGATCGCCGGGAGAATGGCGAGTGCCGGCAACGTCACCAGGGCGTAGACGGTGATGGCGTCGCGTTGCAGCGATGCCGTCGCCGCAGTGTCTCCGGCTCGCCAGGTGCGCACCATCATCGGGTACAGCATGGATCCGAGAATGATGTATGCCAGCATCGCATTCGATGCGATTTGCTGGCCGATATTGTAATGCGCGATAACCGCCGGGAACGTGCGCGCGAGAAACCACCGCTCGGCGGTCATGAAGAGTTGCGCCGCAACGGCGGCCAGCAGGGTCGGGGCCGCCATGACGAGTGCCCGGCGAAACAGTTTGGCGGCGGGCGCGAATCCCGTGGAGAGCCAGCGCGAACCATGGAAAAAAACGAGGATGGCGAGGAGCGCCGCCGCCGCCTGCAGCGCGGCGAGCACGCCAACGATGGTGGCCACCTCGACGTGGCTGCGCAAGGCAAAGGGGGCAACCACGAGAAAGCGCAGGATCGCCTTGCCGACGAGGGCGCCTGCCGTGAACCCGGTTTGCAGTTGCGCGCGGAACTGCGTGGTCACGAACTCGATCCAGAGGTCCGATGTCGCCAACAGGCAGGCGGCAAGGACCAATGAGACGTCGGCGTCGGAGCCAAACGCCCAATGCGACACGGTGCGTCGCATGGCCATCGAGGCGAGCGTCAATACTCCCATGGCCAGCGTCGTGGCGGTCACGATGCTGAGCTGCAGCGAGTACCGGACGCGAGGGTCGGCGGACTCTTCGGCAAAGCGGACATGCGCCTGGAACAGGCCAAGCGAGGTGGTGACGGCAAATGCGCCGGTCAGCGCAATCACCTGAGTCCACTGTCCCACGCTGGCGGGGCTCCACCAGCGTGTGACGATCATGATCAGGGCAAATCCGAACAGTCGGTCCGCGGCAAAGGCCACCAGCATGACCGCAGAGCGTGCACCGAGTCCGGCCCCGCGTGTGCCGCCGGACACTAGGCCCGTACCAGGGCGAGCGCTTCGCGAACGATGTCGCGCGCGGTGAAGTAGAACCGCTCCTCGAGCACGCGGCTCGTCGGAGCCGGCGCGTCCGGGTGCGTCAGGCGAGCACAGCGCACGTTGCCTTTCTGCATGACGCCGTGCTCGGCGACTCCCGCGATGATCTCCGCGGCCAATCCGCACGACCGCCAGTCGCCATCGACCACCAACAGCCGGCCGGTTGCGGCCACCGAGTCGCATACGATCGATGGTTGCAGCGGATTGAGCGCCCGAAGGTCGATCACGTCGGCACTGACGCCGACGCCGGCCAACAGGTCAGCGGCTTCGAGGTTCAGCTGCGTGGAATGGCCACAGCCAACGAGCGTCACATCGGTGCCTTCGCGGCGGCGGATTGGCTTGATGTCCTGGATCGACACGTCACCAACGGGCGGAAGATCGTCCTCGAGCTCGTAGCACCACCGGTCATCCATGTAGAGCACAGGATCGTCGGCGAGCGTCGCCGCGATGAGCATGTCACGCGCGTCCTGTGGGGTCGCCGGCATGAGCACATGCAACCCGGGAATGTGCGCGAACCAGCTGTGCAGGGACTGGGAGTGTTGGGCCCCTTGTTCGCCGCCACGGTTGATGATGGCACGAATGACCATCGGCACGCCGGAGCCACCGCCAAACATGGAACGCCACTTTGCCGCCTGCGTGACCACTTGATCCACCGCGAGCAGCATGAAGTCCACACGCGGATGAACGACGATGGGCCGATACCCCGCGAGAGCGGCGCCAATGCCGGCTCCGGTCGTCGCCACTTCGGACACGGGGACGTCGATCACGCGGTCCTTGCCAAACTCGACTTCGAGATCCGTCATCGAGTTGCCAACATACCAGGGGCTCCACAGGCCCTGGCCCATGACGAACACGTCGGGCCGCGATGCGAGCAGGTACGCAAATGCGTCGCGAATCGCTTCCCCATACGAGCGCCGTTGTGTCGTTGCGGTCATGGCGCCCACACTCTCGCCAGCAGCTCACCTTCGGCCGGGAAGGGCGCGAGGAGTGCCGCGTTCCAGGCGCTGTCGACCTCGGCGCGGATCTCTGCGTCCACGCGGTCGCGATCGGTGGCAGCAAGGTGTCCCGCCCCGACGAGCGCGTCCGACAACCGTTGGATGGGGTCCCGGCCCTGCCACGCGGCGAGGTCATCCTTGCGGGCCACGCCGACATCGAGATCGTCTCGGTGCCCGACGTGCCCTCGCCAGCGGTACGTCACCGCTTCGAGGAAGAATGGGCCGCCGTGGCGCTGCCGCCACTGGCTCACGGGCTTCTCCAATGCTCGCCGCACGGCGATGACATCGTTGCCGTCGACGGTCGCGTGCTCGATGCCGTGTGCTTCGGCGAATCTCGCCACGCGATTGCTCGGCTGGCGAAGGCTGATGTGCATATGACTGGCAAAGAAATTGTTCTCGCACACAAAGAGAATCGGGAGCTGCATGCTGGCAGCCATGTTCATCGATTCGTGGAAGCTGCCCTCCTCGACCGCCCCGTCCCCAAAGAACGACACCGCGATGTCTCCGCGACCATCCATATGCGCGGCGAGCGCCGCGCCGACGGCAATCGGGATGGTCGCTCCGACGATGGGCACCGAGCCGTAGAATCCGATGTCTCGCGCCGCGAGATGCATCGATCCGCCCATGCCGCGAGACACGCCCGTGTCGCGGCCGAGTACCTCCGCGAACAGGCCATCGAGGCTGCCGCCCATCGCGAGAAAATGGGCGTGCGATCGATGCGCGCCGAATGCCCGGTCCGATGGCCGGAGGTGCTGCGCCACGCCGACGGCGGCGGCCTCCTGGCCGATGGCCAGATGACAGGGGCATCGAATCACTCCCGTGGCCACGTTGTCGGCAATGCGTTCTTCCGCGCGCCGAATGCGCAGCATGAGTCGCAACGCCTGCCGCACCGACGCGACGTCGGTCGCGTCGAGCGCGAGCGGCTCATGAAACCGCCCGCTATCGGCGAGCGGCCCGAGGTCGTCGGTCATCGTCCGTAGAAGCCCCGGATGCACGCACTGATGTACGCGATGTCGTCCCGTGTGAGGAGCGTGTTCATCGGCAGCATCAGGCAGCGCGTGAAGAAGCGATCGGTCACCGGGACATGCGCTTTCAGCCCGAGCTTGGGATGCTGGTGGATGGCCTGGCCCCCCCACTGAATCAGCGTTCCGACGCCGCACGACTTGAGGTGCAGCTGCAGCGCATCGCGCCGCTCCGCTTCCATTTCGAAGTTCTGGAAGACGTCGAAGTGGCGCGCATCGTCGTTCGGACCCGGCGGCAGGACGACTTCCGGGACAGTGCCCAGCTCTTCGTGGTACGCCGCCGCCAAAGTGCGGCGTAGCTGCATGGCTGCGTCATAGCGCTTGAGCTGCAAGTGCAGGAAAGCAGCCTGCAAGTTGTCCAGACGGCTATTGAGTCCCCATCCGACGACCTCGCCGTCGCGGTTGCGCCCGTGGTCGCGCAGCTGATGCAGGCGATCGGCCACGCCGTCATCGTTCGTCACGGCCAAGCCGCCATCACCAAGGCAACCGAGCACTTTCGCCGGATAAAAGCTGAATGCGGATGCCGCGCCGAATGTTCCGGCGAGCTGGCCGCCGAATCGCGATCCCAGCGCTTGTGCGGCGTCCTCCACGATCGTGAGGCTATGCTTGGTGGCCACCGCCTGGATCCGGTCCATGTCGCAGGTGCGCCCATTCAACTGCACCGGCATGATGAACCGGGTGCGCGGCGTGATCGCCGGTTCGAGGGCGCCGGGGTCCATCATGTGGTCCGGACCGATATCCACCGGCACGGGAATGCCGCCCGCGAAGTGTATGGCGGACGGCGTCGCGATCATGGTGTGCGCCGGCACCAGCACCTCGTCGCCCTCGCGCAAGCCGGCCGCGCGGAGGGCAAGGTGCAGCCCGTCCGTGGCGTTGCCGACGCCGAACGCGTGCCGGACGCCGAGATACTGCGCACACGCCGATTCGAAGTCGCGCAAGTCCTGCTGCAGAATGAACGCGCCGCGGGACACGACGTCGCGAAACGTCGCGGTCAGCTCTGGTTCGATGGCAGCAAACGTCCCACGATAGTTGAAGAACGGAATCTCACGGGTGGTCGTCATGGTGATCTGGTGGTGAAAGATGCCGTTGGGTTGATCGGCTGAAGCGGTGATACCCCGCGCAAGGCCGCGGGGCAATAGTGCGGATTCCGCAGCGCACGGAGCGTGTCGACCAGTATGGTCACATCGATCCAGAACGAGCGTTCCTGAACATACCGAAGTTGCAACGCCAGTTTCGTTGGCTGAATCAACGTTTCGTAGGCCTTGTCCGCATCGGGATGGCCGGCGAGGACGCTGGCTTCGTCGCGATTCCATATCGACGCCCAGTCGGTGATCCCCGGGCGCACGTCGAGTATGGCGGCGTAGGGTCCGTTATAGAGTGGGCGATACTGCAAGACTTCGGGCCTCGGTCCGACGAGGCTCATGTCGCCCAGCAGCACATTGAGCAGCTGCGCCAGCTCGTCGAGCTTGAAACGCCGGATGACCCGGCCGCTTCGCGTGACGCGCGTGTCCGATCCGGACGTGGATGACCCGCCGGATTGCTCCGCATGCTGCGACATCGACCGAAACTTGAAAATGCGGAACGTGCCGCCACCCCGCGCGATGCGAAGGCCGCGATAGAACACCGGCCCCGGCGAGTCGAGCTTGACCCACATCGCCACCAGGAGGAGCAGGGGCGACGTCAGCAACAGGCCGCAGGCGGCAGCGAGCACGTCAAACGCGCGTTTCATGCCGGCACGTCCGAACGGTGAGCGAGTTGCAGCAGGAGTGCTTCAGTTCTCGCGTGGACGGTCGCGGCTTCAAATCGCTCGCGAAAGATGTCGAGCGCCGTGGCGTGCATCGCGGCGCGGCGGCCGACGTCGCTGCGCAAGCCGCGCACGTAGTCCGCAAGCACCTGGGCGCGGTCACCGTACGAAATGCCAAGATCGTGCTTGTCGATCAGCTCGGCGAGCGACCCGGTCCCCAGGCTCCACGCGAGGGGCAGCCCATGCGCCAGGTACTCGGCCGCCTTGTTGGGCATGGCAAAATGAAAGTTCGTGGACTCGCGATATGGCATGAGGCCGAGCAGGGCATGTTCCAGCAAGACGCGCAGCTGGCTATACGAGCACCAGCCGGGCAGAAACAGATTGGGTCTTGCCGAGGCTGCGTGCCGCAACGCCGCCGACTGTTCACCGGTACCGCAGAGGACCACCTGCACATCGTCGTCGGCGAGCTTTTCCGCCGCCTCGAGAACCGGCTGAAAGTTGAACTGGCTGCTCAAGCTCCCGGCAAACACCAGGCGGGCGGAGCTTGACTTGCTCAAGTCCAGCCCCTGCGACCGCCAAAAGACATGCGCATCCGTGCGCTCAGAGGGGCTGATTTCTCGGCGCTCATAGCCCAACGGAAGGGCGAGGTCGGTCTCTCGCAGGTCCCGACTGGCCAGATGACATCCCCATTCCACGAACTCGCGGTTGGGGGATACGATGGCGTCGGTGGTTTGGAGCGCGGTGCGGAGCTTGCGCGTCAGCCCACTCAGGGCCAGTCGGACGGCCCATCGCATTGGTGCCGGAGCGCGCTCGATGAGCACATCGGGCCAGAGGTCGCGAATATCGATGATGCTGGCCGCGCCCGTTGATTTTGCCCAGAGGGCAGCCTCGTACGCCAACTCGATGGTTGGCATTGCGGCGACAACGACGTCAGGCCGTTCCCAAGCTATCGTGCGGCGGGAGAACTCACGGCCCAAGGCTGCGTGGTCACGCAGTCGCTGAAAACTGACGTTTCGGTTGTATCCAGGGCTCGGGAGAAGTCGCAGTTCATAGTTGGCCGCGAGCACCCTGGTTTCCGGGCCGCTGCGCTGGATCTTCTGGAAATGATCGAAGCGATTCGTTACCCAAGTTACGCGATGCCCGCGCGCAGCCAGCCACGCGGCGAGTTGTCCCGTCCTATGAAGGCGAATATCCGGTCTGTCATCGGGAAGGGGCTCGCCCGCCGTCACCAGGACGACGTTTAACCTGGCCTCTGGGGTAGGTCCGTGCATGCGTCCAATTATACCACTGGTGCGGCCTATGTTGAATACCAGTCCGCAAATCTCTAAGCTCTTGTGTTGGACGTATTTACGGCTTAGAGTTTCTCCGTGATGAAACTACCGTCTCTGCGCCAGGCTGGTCTCGATTTCGTGCTGCTTGTCGGGACGGCGCCGCTCGCTTATGCCATCCGCAGCGAGTCGTTCCGGTTTACGACGGAGCAGCAGGCCATGCTCCTGAAGTACATGATCGGCGCGCTCACGATTCGCATCGCGACGAACTTTGGCGTGGGCACCTATCGCGCCATGTGGCGATATGCCAGCGCGCTCGACGTTTCGCGCCTGCTTGCCGGCCTGCTTCTCAGTTCTGCGCTATCGGTTGTCCACGGCGGCATGCTGGTACGGCTCCTGCCGCCGCCGACGCCGCGTCTACCGCTCGCCGTGATGCTGCTGGACTGCGGGCTGGCCGCAACCGTCATGCTCATGCCTCGCCTCTGGATGCGTTTGCGGCAAGGCGCCGGCAACGCAACAGAAGTGGCGGGAGCAAGCCGCGCGCTGATCGTTGGTGCCGGACGCCTGGGGCAGCTCGTGTTGCAGGATCTTCGTGCCGGAGCGGTCAGCCTTCTCCCGGTTGGATTTGTCGATGACGCGGCGGACAAGCTCGGGCGACGTCTTGCCGGTGTGCCGGTGGTCGGCACGGTCGCCGCCTTGCCCGCTTTGATTCGCCAGCTCAAGGCAGACACGGTTGTCATTGCCATACGGTCCCCGAGCGGTGCACTCGTTCGGGAGGTATTCAATGCCGCTTCCGCCGCCGGTATTTCGGCGAAAGTCGTGCCCGCACCCGGCGAAGTGGCCTCTGGGAGAGCGACCGTGTCGGCATTGCGGACCGTCGATATCGACGATCTGTTGCGGCGGCCGACCGTGCAGAGCGGCAGTGCCGATGTGGAGCGGCTTGTCTCCGGTCGTTGCGTGCTGGTGACCGGCGCCGGCGGTTCCATCGGATCGGAGCTCGCCTCCCAATGCGCGAAGTTCGGCCCGCGGCGACTCGTCTTGCTCGACCTCAACGAGGATGGCATCTACCACGTCGATCGGCATTTGCGGCAGCGCTTTCCGTCCCTCGACATCGTCCCCCTGGTCGTGGACGTACTCGACCGCGAACGTTTGCAGGATGCCTTCGCCGAACACGCTCCGGATCTCGTCTATCACGCGGCGGCCTACAAGCACGTTCCCCTGATGCAGATCAACAGCTTGTCCGCGCTCGTCAACAACGTCGGGGGGACGCTGGAGCTGTTTCAGGCGGCTGAGAACCAGCGCGTGGAGCGCGTGGTGACGATTTCCAGCGACAAGGCGGTGCATCCGTCGAGCATGATGGGGTTCACCAAGTTGCTGACCGAACTGATGATGCGTCGCCGGTATCGCACGGGCGGTACGGTGCTGTCCGCGGTTCGCTTTGGCAACGTCCTGGGATCTCGCGGATCGGTCGTCCCGCTCTTTCTCGAACAAATCCAGACGAACCGTCGTATTACCGTGACTCATCCGGAGATGAGCCGGTACTTCATGGTCATCTCCGAAGCGGCGGGACTCGTGCTCCAGGCGTCCGTGCTCAATTCGCACGGGGACATCTTCGTGCTCGACATGGGCGCGCCGGTGCGCATCGTCGACTTGGCCAGCGATCTCATTCGACTCAGCGGGCTCGTGCCTCATGACGATGTCGAAATCGTATTCTCGGGACTGCGGCCAGGCGAGAAAATGCATGAGGCGCTGACCGCCATCGGGGAGACGTTGCGTCCGACGTCCGTTTCCGAGGTCAGCGTGGTCGACCGCAGCGTTGACCCGCTGGCGTCGGAAGAAGTGTGTGCGAGTCTCGATGCGCTCGCGGACGAGCTGCTTGGTCGCCGGGGCTATGCGCGGCTGCCCGCGTTGACACAGACGCTGGCGGGCCAGATGGGGCTTGATTGGACTTGGCCGGCGGGTGATGGGGCAGACGGTAGACGGTAGACGGTAGACGGTAGACGGCGGACGGCAGGCCAGAGCATGTCCCGGCGTCGCTCGCCGCCCGCAATGCTACCGCCTGATCCTCACCGCCACGATCTTCTGCCCGGCCGATTCCGCCGCGAGTGACGTGACGATGGCGAACCCGAGCGCGCGCAACCGCGCGCCGCTCGCGCCGTCGGCAAACGACTCGCGGCGATAGACCAGCCACTCGTCGCCCGACGGGAGCTGGTCGAGCGCCCTGACCACCTGCAGCTGCAGTCCCGCTCCCAGGTAGCGTTTGAGCGGGGCTGCCGTGAATGCCTCGAGCGCGTAGACCTCGCTGGGGCTCCCCGCCGACCGCTCGATGCGGCGCGCCAGGCGCCGCCAGTCGAACTTGGCGGGTGGCCGCCCCGGCAGTGCGGCAAAGGCGGCGGCGGCCCACAGCAGGCCCACCACGGCCGCGGCGGCCCACCGGCGCGGCGGCAGGGCCGTGACGGCAATGGCGACCAGCAGAGCCACCGGCGCCGCGGCCCCCGAGAGATAGCGCGGCACCCACAGCGAGTGGCCGCCGATCAGCGCGGCCACCCACACGGCGAGCGGCGCGGCAAACCCCGCCGCGGCGAGCAGCACCAGCGTGCCGGCGCGCCGCCTATCCCGCCACCGGGCCAAAGCGAGCGCTGCCAGCGCCACGAGCGCGAACGCCAGCCAGCCAACGTCAGCCATCGCGTTGCCGCTATGCCCGGTCAGGTCGCGCAGCAGCCACAGGGGCGCTCGAGCGTCGGGCGTTGCAATCCAGGCGACGTTGCGCAGCGGGGCCGGGTTGGCGAACGCGTGCGACGCCACCGCCACCGCCCACGGCAAAAAGGCCAGCAGCGTGAATAGCGCGCTGCGCGCCATGCGCCGCGCCGCGTCGCGCTCCCAGCAGCACGCCGCCACCACGCCCTCGGCGCCCACCGTGAACCAGCCAAAGTAGTGCGCATGCACGAGCGCGATGTTGAGCAGCGTGAGCAGCACGAACGCGTCGCGCGTGGGCTGCCGCGCGGCGCGCAGCGCCGCCGCCAGCGACAGGCAGGCCAGCAGCGTGAGCAGCGAATAGGCGCGCACCTCGTTGGCGAGGTCCACCGAGAGCGGGCTGGCCGCGGCGAGCGCCACCGCCAGCGTGAGCGCCAGCGCCCCCGCGCGTGCCTCGCGCGCGAGCCAGACCAGCGCGGCGCCAACGAGCATGGACAGCACGCACGGCAGCAGGCGCACCCACTGGTCGCTGTCGCCGCCGAGCGCCATCCATCCCTTGAGCAGCAGGTAGAAGAGCGGCGGGTTGGTATGGTCGGCCACGGCGCGCCGCAGCGACTCGGCCAACGGGAGCCCGGCGACGCCCATGGAAAAGAGTTCGTCGTACCAGAGCGGACTGCGCACCAGCTCGGGGAGGCGGACGATGCCGAAGACGAGCGTGGCCAGCGCGGGGAGCGCCCAGTCGATGCGCCTGGCAAGCTCCGCGACCGGCGCTCGACTGGCCACGGCATGAGTGGGCAGTGGTGACGGCAAGCGAACCTCCTCGGGGAGCGACGGGCGGCGTGGTGCCTGGGCAGCAAGATACCGCCGGCGGCGGCGGAGGGGCATTATCTTGTACGGGCGGCATGGGCATTGCCGCATCTGACCCGGTAGCTCAGTCGGTAGAGCATGCGGCTTTTAACCGCCAGGTCGTGGGTTCGATTCCCACCCGGGTCACTTAACTGCAGACGGTAGACGGTAGACGGTAGACGGTAGACGGTAGACGGTAGACGGCAGACGGCGGATGGTCGTCATTGCCTAAAGCTTCGCGAGCACCGTCAACGCACCGTTGGTGAGGCTGTCAGGCGTGTCTGGTGGAATCGGATGGCGCTCGCGAAAGTGCGACCGCATTGCACCGGCGAGGTCGCGTATCTCCAGTAGGGTTCGTGCGTGGATGTGGGTCAGCTGGCGCACGTCGTCAGCGGCGAGCGCCGCCTCGGCGACAAGGGGGGGTCTCGCGGCCCACCAACAAGACGCCGAGGTCGGCGAGGTCTTTCGACTCGTAGGGCGCCTGCGCTCCGCGGTCGGAGAATGCGGCCGCCTTCATCAGGAAGTAGCCGATGCCGCTCACCTGACGGAGGTGTGGGTGCCCAGAAATCGGTATCGCGGTCTGAATTGCCATCCGATCCACGATGGCTCCGGTGCCGCCGGGATGGTCACCGGCGGTTGAGAGGTCGAAGATCTCACCATTGGGGGCTATCCATCGACTGATGGGGCCTGGTTGTGCGTGTTTGAACCGTGCAGCGCGTAGCGCCTCCTCCATTTGTCCGTATTGTGTGTAGCTCACGGTCGCCGTCACGGCGTCCACGTCTATCGTCGGTCGCGGCGTGTCGAACCGGGTGTCCACGTCCACGAGAAGCGGCAGCACCGTTCCTCCGATGAACACGACCTCGTCACGCACTTTCGGCGGCAACGCATTCGCGACGGCGACGATGCGATCAAGGGCGGCCGTTCGCGTCGAAGTCGTCACGGCAGCGCCGCGATGAGCTTGGGGAGCACGTGTCGCGCGAACGTGCGTGCGCGTACGTCGCCGCCTCGGAGCACATCAATCAATGCGAGCCAGCGATAGAGCGACGGATCGAGACTGGCGACAGACGGGGCATTGGCGATCAACGGGAGGATCCCGACGCCAACTACAGAGACAGAACCCAAATGAGATGGCCACACCTGCAACGGCGCATCCGCGACGGCGAGATCCTGGAACTCAGGGTCGTGGCTGATGTCCGCGAGGACAGGAGCGGCCAATCCCGTGGGAATGCCTCGTGCTTTCGGAATGAACGTCGCTGGGAACATGTACTGCACGGCGTACTGGAGGAACTCCAGCATCGGGCCACGGGCAACTTCGGTGCGTGCCTGCGCCACGCGGTGCGCCAAGCCGCTCCTGATCAGTCGAGCGTGCGCCGCATGAGCCGTGCTGGTGCTGATGCCAAGTACTTCGGCGACCTGAGCGTACGGAGCGTCCGGATGCTCCGCCAGGTACAGGAGCACTGGGACATCGACTGGACGGAGGTTGGTGTTTGAATGTTGCATACTCTATTCGCGAATGTCGAATGATATAGAGGGTAAGCTTTATTAGACAATAGTTTATATATAGTTATTCGATATTCGCGAATGTCGTATGAAAAGTCAACACGTGTCTGCTCCTCGCTGATTCGTGATAACCGTTCCGGTCTGCTATCTCCGCGGATAGTGCCCTTTTTGACAGCGACGTCCCGAACGGTTAACCAGTCGATGGCCTGAATGGCGCGCTCGCGCTCGCTCCGACCGCGCCGGGCGAGTCGTCTGCAGAACATCTGTGACTTCTTGACCGGTGTCAGTACGGACTGGCGTGTAGGGAAACCCCCGAAATCGAGTCGGGTTATCCTTCAGGGAAATTCCGACACCCCCTTATGGCTCGTGCGGGGCGTTTCCCGATAACCTACAACGTCATGTCGGTTGCCAAAGCGATACACGACGCGCCCATCACCCCGCACGCAACGCGGGGCGCGAACGCGCGCGATCAGATGGGGCTTCGGTCTGCGGGGTGGATGGACCGGCTGTTCAGGGTTCCGCTGTCGGGAAAGCTCCTTGGGGCCAACCTGCTGGTCGGCCTGATCGCACTGGCCTCGCTGTTCTTTGCGCGGACGAGCAGCGAAACCCTGACGCAGAGCCTCGTCGTGGCCGTGTCGGCCGTGATGTTTTCCATCGTGGCCAACATCGCGCTGGTCACCGTGGCGCTGCGGCCGCTACGCGAACTCGAGCGGACGGCGCAGCGGGTGTGGGCGGGCGACCTCTCGGTGCGGGCACGTCCGTCGGGGACGGAAGATCCCAACCTGGGACGCGTGCGGTCGGCGATCAACCTGCTGCTCGACGGGATGCACAGCGACCGGGCGCGCATGCGGCGGCTCGCGTTGCATGCCATCACGGTCGGCGATCGCGAGCGGGCGCGGGTGGGACGCGAACTGCATGAATCGTCGGCCCAATGGCTGGCGGGGCTGACGCTCGAACTCGCGGCGATGGCGCGCGATGCGGGCGATCCGGAGACGCGCGCGCAGGTCACGCGCATGCAGGAGACGGCGCAGCACGTGATGGAGCAGGTGCGCACGCTGTCGGAGACGCTGCATCCGCGGGTGCTCGACGACCTCGGCCTGGCGCCGGCGCTGCAGCACCTGGCGCGCAAGACGTCGGAGCGGGGCGTGTCGACGACGGCCGACACGGCGGGCGCCGATGCAGCCATTCCGCGGCACGTGGCCAGCGTGCTGTACGACGTGGCGCGCGAGGCGGTGGCCAATGCCGCCCGCCATGCGGCGCCGGCGACGGTGGAAGTGCACCTCACGACGGAGCGGGGCAAGGCGCGGCTGGACGTGCGGGACGATGGCCAAGGCATGGACGTCGGCGAAGCCGAGCGCGTCGGGTTCGGATTGTTCTCTATGCGCGAGCGCGTGGCGTTGGTCAATGGGACTTTTGAACTGGAGAGCCGGCCCGGCGACGGAACGCGCGTCGTTGCCACGGTGGCCCTCGATGACGAGGACGGACGATGACCGGGGACCTGATTCGCGTTCTGCTGGTGGACGACCATGCGGTCGTGCGGGCCGGCGTCAAGGCCGTGCTGGGCGCCGCCAAGGATGTGCACGTGGTGGGCGAAGCGGGGTCGGGCGCCGAAGCGCTGGCGATGGCCGAGCGGCTGAAGCCCGACGTGATGGTGATGGACATCTCGCTGGGCGACATGGACGGCATGGCGGTCACCAGGCAGCTGGTGGCCAAAGGCATGCCGTCGCGCGTGCTGACGCTCACCATGCACGCCGAAGAGGACTATCTTGTCCCGATGCTCGAGGCGGGGGCGGCCGGCTACGTGCTCAAGACGGCGGCCGACCGCGAGCTGCTCGACGCAGTGCGGACGGTGGCGCGCGGCGAGGTGTACGTGCGCCCCGACGCGGCGCGCATCCTCGCCAAGGGGTACACGCGCAAGGACCCGCTGCACGAGGAGCGCACGCGGTTCGAGAAGCTCACCGAGCGCGAGCGCGACGTGCTCCGCCTCACGGCGCAGGGCTTCAGCGCGCCGGAGATCGGCGAGAAGCTGTTCATCAGCCCCAAGACGGTGGACACGTACAAGCAGCGGATTCAGGACAAGCTGGGCTTGTCGCACCGGCACGAGTACGTGCAGCTCGCGCTCCGGTTGGGGCTGCTGACGCCCGAGGCGTAACTTCGATTGAAGCTCTGGACGCCGGATTGCGATCCTGCATCGCAATCCGGCGTCCAAGTCATCAATCGGTTTCTGCCGGGGGCAGGACCAGCACCGACAGCTTGGCCTTGCGCAGCAGCGACGTGGCGACGGCGCCGAGGACGGCGTGGGCGATGGCGTTGCGGCGGTGGCGGCCGACGGCCACGAAGTCGGCCCCGGACGCGATGGCGTAGTTGAGCACGGCCTCAGCCGCCTCGCCGTCGCGCCGCTCGATGTCGACCGTGATGTTGGGATGGCTGGCCGCAATGGTGCCGCGCAGTCCGTCGAGCGCCGCGGTGACGCCGCGGGCGTACGGCTGGTCGATGCCGTCGTCGCTCGCGGCGGCCACATCGAGCCGGGGACGCGCGTGGAGCAGCGTGAGCGTGCCGCCGGCGGCGAGCATGCCCGCGGCCGCCGTCGCGGCGCGCATCGACGCGCGCGAAAAGTCGATGCCGACCACGGCGCGCCGGGGCAACTGCGTGAGGGTCGGCGAGACCGCAAAGACGGGACGGTCGGCGGCGCGGGTGACGCGCAATGCCGTCTCGTCGCCGACGAGGCGATCCATCAGCGAATGGACGCGCAGGCCGGTGACGATCACGTCGGCCTGCGCGTTCGCCGCGCTCTCGACGATGGCGCGCACGGGCGACCCCTCGGTGCGTTCCACGGTCACCGGCGGCTGACCGGCAAAGCAGCGTTCCACCTGATGATCGACGCGGGCGAAGAACTCGCTGCGCAGGGCCACGTCGCCCGACATCGTCGTCATGGCGGCCAGCGACGGGTCGGCGCTGGGCACCGGCATGGGCGAGGGCTCGAAGACGGCCAGCACGCTGACCTGGCAGCGCGCTTTGCGCCGCAGTTCCGCCGCGAGCCCCGCCGCGCCGTCGGCGCTCGCGGAGCCATCGGTGGCCAAGAGCAGGTGTCCGTCGAAAATGTGCTCGGGCAGCGGCTGTCTCACGGCGGAGGTGGTAGCGTCAGGCGTGCCAGCGATGACGGACATATCGACTCCCAGGGAACTCATCTGGAGCCTAGGGCTGATCGGAGCGCTGGACAGTCGGGCAAGGTTCCAAAATGTGGTGCGGGAATTCCCCCGACGGCGAACCCGAGAATGCCTTGCGTTGAGGCGTTCGCCGTGCATCTTCAGAGCATACGGACAGCGCCCCCCTGAATGGATTCCAGCCCCCTACCAGCCCCACGCGGAGACGTTTTGCCCGACGACGGAGCCGTCGCCACGATTGCTGCGCCCGACGCGTTGTTCGCCAGTATTCTGGACATCGCCGTCGACGCAATCATCGTGGTCTCCTCGTCGCAGCATATTCTGCATTTCAATCAGGGGGCGTCGCAGGTATTCGGGTACCTGCCCGAGGAGATGGTCGGGCGGGCGCTGGTCGAGCTGATTCCGGAGCGGTTTCGGGGCGGCCACGGCGCACACGTCGACCAGTTTCGGCACGGCGACCAGCGGGCGCGTCGCATGGCCGAGCGCCGCGAGATCTACGGCCTTCGCAAGGACGGGGTCGAGTTTCCCGCCGAGGCATCGATATCGCGGCTCGAGACGCGCCACGGGCCCATCTACACGGTCGTGCTGCGCGACATCACCGAGCGGACGCTGCGGGAGCGGAACGAGCGGTTTCTCTCCGAGGCGGGCGGGTTGCTGGGGACGTCGCTGGACGTGGGTCGGACGCTGCAGGCGCTGGCCAGCGTTCCGGTGCCATACCTGGCCGAGGCGTGCATCGTGGACGTGGTGGGGCCCGACGGCACATGGCAGCGGCAGGTGAGCAAGAGCGCCGACGCCGGCCTGCAGTCGGCGCTGGAGGCGCTCGGGCGGCACCCGCTGACGTGGGACAGCCCCTGGCGTGCGATCGACGCGATGCGCTCGCGCAAGATCGAATTGGTGGCCGCGGTCACCGAGGACTGGCTTGAGGGGCACACGGAGTCGGCGGCGGAGTTGCAGCGGCTCACGGCGTTGCATGCCCGCGCGGCGCTCTTCGTGCCGCTGGTCGCGCGCGACCACGTGCTGGGCGCGCTGACGCTCTTTCGCGTGAGTGCCGCGCCGTTCGCTCCGGCGCAGGTGACGCTGGCGCAGGCGCTGGGGACGCGCGCGGCATACGCGCTCGACAATGCGCGGTTGTACACCACGGCGCAGCGGGCGACCCGGGCGCGCGAGGATGTGCTGAGCGTGGTGTCGCACGACCTCGGCAATCCGCTGGCGGCGATTCGCCTATGCGCGGCCGCCCTGCTCGAGGCGCCGCCGTCGGAGGTGCTCGAGCAGCGCCACCTGGTGCAGGCCATCAGCAACTCGGCCGACTGGATGTCGCGGCTGATCCAGGACCTGCTGGACGTCTCGACGATCGAGGTGGGCAAGCTGTCGGTGGAACGGCGCACCGAGCAGGTGGCGCCGATCATCCGGCAGGCGGTGGCGATGGTGGGGCCGCAGGCGAATCAGCGGGGCGTGCTGCTGTCGTCCTTGGTGGCCGACGGCGTGCCGGCGGTGCATGGTGATGCGGCGCGCCTGATCCAGGTGGTGACCAACCTGCTGGGCAACAGCCTCAAGTACACCGAGCGGGGCGGGTCGGTGTCGGTGTCGGTGATCGCGCAGGGGGACGAGGTGCTGATCACGGTGCGCGACACGGGGAGCGGGATTCCGGCCGAGCAGCTGCCGCGGATTTTCGAGCGGTACTACACGCGCAAGCGCGGCGCCAACAAGAGCGGGTCGGGGCTCGGGCTGTCGATCGCGCGCGGCATCGTGGAGGCGCACGGCGGGCGCATCTGGGTGGAGAGCGTGGTGGGCGAGGGGACGTCGTTTTTCGTGGCGCTGCCGGCGGCGCGGTAGGGCTATCGCGTCATCGCCGCCCAGACGTTGCGCGAGATGTCGGCCATGAGGCGCTGGGCCACGGCGCGGTCGGGGATGGCGCGGGTGAGCACGACGAGCACATATGGCGCGCGCCGCGGCGGGTAGACGATGGCGGCGTCGTGCGTGGTGCCGGTGATCCAGCCGGTCTTGTGCGCCACGGGCGTCCCCTTGGGCAATCCGGCGGGAATCTCGTCGTTGAACTCCTGCTTGAGCAGGATGGCGCGCATGGCCGCACACGACGCCGGCGAAGCGGCGCGGTCCTCGGCAAGCGCGGCCATCAGCACGCCGAGGTCGCGCGCCGAGGTGGTGTTGTTGAGGCCGGCGTTGAAGGCCTTGGTGTCCTCGACGCCGCGGCGCACCTGCATGGTGAGGGCGCCGAGCGCATGCGCGGTGGCGTTGACCGTGCGCGCGTCGAGCAGCTCGATGACGGCGTTGGTGGCGAAGTTGCTCGAGCGCGTGATCATGTGCTCGTCGAGTTCGCGCAGGGTGACGCGCTGGCCGATTCGGGCGTAGACCGACGAGTCCGAGTCGTCGCCGGCGTCGAGCGTGAATGGCGAACCGTCGACGATGGACGCGAACCGGTTGCGCAGCACGAGCGTGCTGTCGAGCCGCAGGGTGCCGGCGTCGACGCGGCGGAAGAGCTCGATCATCACGGGGACCTTCATGGTGCTGGCCGCATGGAACGCGGTCGAGGCGTCGATGGCGAGCGTATCGCCCGTGGCGAGATCGTGAAGCCAGACGCCGGCTTGCGCGCCGGGGACGGCGGCGATGCGCTGTTGAATGGTGGCGCGCAGGGTGGCGAGTGCGGCTGCGGAGGCCTGCGTGGCTGGCGTGGCGCGCGTGGCCGGCGTAAGCGATGGCGTGGGGCGATGGCGCAGCTGGGCGCAGGCGCACAGGGCGACCGCGGCGAGGAAGAGCGGGAGTCGGCGCATGGGGCGAGTATACCCGCTGCCAGCGTCCGGGGGTAGGTTTCACGGATGCATCGCGCCGTCTACCTGTTGCTCAACGCGGGGCTGGTGGGAGCCTGCTCGCGCATGCCCGCCAAGCCATCGCTGGTTCCGGCGAGGCCGCCCGCCGAGGCGAACGTCGTGACGAGCGTGAAGGCGCGTGCGGACTTGCGACCGGTCGCGCGGGACACCGTGCGAGACTCGACGGCGATGCGGCCACGGCGCACTGGCGGCGCCATGCCGCAACCGAAGGTCGACAGCGTGTCGACGGCGGATGTCACGCGCGAGACGGTGCGCGTGTTCGGCAACGGCGCGCCGCCGCCGGCCACCGATACGATGGCGGCTCCCGGGGCGCCGGTCTGGGACATCGATGTACGGTCGTACGAAACGCGCACCCGGGTGGAAGACTACGTGCGCATCTTCAGCGGTCGCGCCAAGGACGTCTTTGCGCTCGCCCTGCAGCGGCAGACGCGCTACGGGCCGATGATCCGCGAGCGATTGCGTCGCGCCGGCCTGCCCGAGAATCTCACGTATCTGGCGCTGGTCGAGAGCTGGTTCAATCCGCACGCGTACTCGCGCGCCGCGGCGGTGGGATTCTGGCAATTCATGGCGGGCACCGGGCGGGGCATGGGGCTGCGCGTCGACTGGTGGATGGATGAGCGCCGCGATCCCGTGCGGTCGACCGAGGCCGCGGCGCGCCTCCTCGTGGGCCTGCGCGAGCAGTTCGGGTCGCTCTATCTCGCCGCCGCGGCGTACAATGGCGGCTCGGGGCGCGTCTCGCGCGGGCTCGCGCGCTACGCCGGAGAGATGAATGGCGTGGAGGGGGAGGACCGCTTCTTCGCCCTCGCCGAGCAGAGTTACCTGCGTCCGGAAACGCGCGACTACGTGCCCAAGCTCATCGCGGCCGCGCTGGTGGGCGAGGAGCCATTGCGCTACGGCGTGCGCGTGGAGTCGCTGCCGCCGTACGCGTACGATTCGGTGCGCGTGCCGGGGGGGACGCCGCTGGCGGCGGTGGCGAATGCCGTGGGGGTGGGCGGCGCCGCACTGTCGGAGCTGAACCCGCACGTGCTGCGCGGCATGACACCGCCGAAGGACTCCATGTGGGTGCGCGTGCCGGTGGGGCGCGGCGGCGAGTTCGCGGAGCGCTTCGGCGCGCTCGACACGGACGAGCGTCGCGCGCTGCTGCGCCTGGAGAGCAAGAAGGGGCAGTCGATGGCGTCGATCGGCAAGGCGCACGGCGTTTCGGCGAAGCAGCTGGGCTGGTACAATCCGAAGGCGGCCAAGCTCAAGAGCGGCGCGCTGCGCGCGGGACAGGTGATTCTGGTGCCGCGGCGCGATGTGGTGGCGCTGGCGCGGGACGTGCCCAATCCGTCGGTCGAGAAGTATCCGTCGCGCCGCGCGCGCGGCGGCGTGCGCCGCCACGCGGTGGCCAGCGGCGAGACGCTGTCGGCGATCGGGCACAAGTACGGCGTCAGCGTGGCGACGCTCAAGAAGCTCAATGGGCTCAAGAGCGATCGTGTGATGCCGGGCCAGTCGCTGGTGGTGTCGGGGCGCGTGGTGGCGAAGGCGGGAGTGGCGAAGGCGGGCGGGAAGAAGCCGGCCGCGAGGAAACCCGCCGCGAAGCCTGTCGCGCGCTAAGGCGTCGGCGTTGTTCCCGGCGCGCGCCAGGCGCCGGACTTGCCGCCGCTCTTTTCGAGCAGCCGCACGCCCTCGATCTGCATGGCCTTGTCGACGCTCTTGGCCATGTCGTAGATGGTCACGAGGGCGATGGCGACCGCGGTAACGGCCTCCATTTCCACGCCGGTGGCGGCGACGGTGCGCGCCTCGGCTTCGCAGCGAATGCCGGGCAGCGCGTCGTCGAGCGTAAAGCGCACCTGCACGTCGGACAGCGGGAGCGGATGGCAGAGCGGAATGAGGTCGGCGGTGCGCTTGGCGGCCAGAATGCCGGCGACGCGGGCCACGGCGAGTACGTCGCCTTTGGCAAGGAGATTGTTGCCAATGGCAAGCAATGCCTCGCGCGACATGCGGATGCGCCCTTCGGCGCGCGCGGCGCGCGCGGTGGCCGGCTTGGCCGAGACGTCGACCATCGACGCGTCGCCGGCGCGATTGACGTGCGACAGGTCGCTCATGATCCGAGGTGGGACAGTTCGCGCAGCAATCGCGCGCTGAGGAGTTGCGGCGAGACGTTCTGCTGCGCGGCCAGCTTGGCGTCCTCGACGGCGCGCATGGCGCGCGCGGCGGCAATGGCCGCCTGGTCGCGGCCGGCTTCGGCGGCGTCCCGCGCGCGTTGGTGCAACAGCACGCTGACCGCGTCGAGCACGTCGGAAAACGCGCCGCGCGCCCCCTTGCCGCCCTGGCCAAACGCGGCGCGCAGCCAGCGCTCGCGCCCGCCCTGCGCGGCGTCGATGAACGCGCGGGCCCTCGAGAGCACCGCTGCCTGCTCGTCGTGCGACAGCAGGCGTCCGGGTGCGCCGTCGCACAGGCGCAACCGCTCGTCGTCGCTGCCGCCGGCGCCCAGCCTCTCGCGCACCGCGGGTTGGGCGACAAAGCGGCGCATGTCGGCATCGGCGAGCCGCGACACGCGGAAGCTGACCACGCGCGACCGGATGGTGGGGAGCAGCGACGTTGGTTCGCTGGACGTCAGGATGAAGGTCGTGTTGGCCGGCGGTTCCTCGAGCAGCTTGAGGAAGGCGTTGGCCGCCTCGGGACTCGAGGCCTGCGGGACCATGCGTTCGGCGTCGCCGACGATGAAGATCTTGCGGCGTCCGAGCGCCGGGGAGAGCGCGGCCTGCTTGACGAGCAACCGGCCGATGTACACGTAGATGCCCTCGCTGCCGCCCGGGCGCTTGTACAGGCCGTGGTCCTTGACGCGATCGGCGAACGCCTGATCCAGATCTTCCTTGGCCTCGTCGGGACCCGCATCGCCGGTCAGCTTGGGCCGCGGGAAGATCCAGTGCAGGTCGGGATGCTGCCCCGCGAGCACGTACCGGCACCCTTGGCATTCGCCGCACGGCGCGGACTCGGCCTCGCACAGCATCAACTGCCCCAGCCAGAGCGCCAGCCGCTGCTTGCCCACGCCTTCGGGGCCATGGAGCAGGATCGACGCCGGCAGGCGCTGCGCGCGCCACTGGGCCGCGAGGTGGTCGCGGAGGGTGGTGTGGCCGACTAGCGGGAGCAGAGGCATGTGGCGGGGGAGAGTGACGGCGGACGGCGGACGGCGGACGGCAGACGGCGGACGGCGGACTCCTGACGATAGACGGTTGGCGGGCCTTGCACCAGTTTCTTGGGGTGGTCGGTGGCCTGTCCTGGCTGGCTGAGCCGCCGCGGAGTCGCTACGCGCGTTCGCGCTGTCGTATTCATCAGATCACAAATCCCTCGGAACCATGCGCCCCTTCGCCCTTGCCTTCCTCTTCTGCGCCATGACCACTTCGCTTTCTGCCCAGCGGGCGCGTGCCCGCGACCTTGGCGTTGCGCCCGGCGTCTTTTCGCCCGGCGCCAACAATGCGATCACCGATGTGGCCGGCGTGCGCGTGGGGCAGACGACGGTGACGGAGGGGGCCGGCGTGCGCACGGGCGTCACGGCGATCCTGCCGCACGAAGGCAATGCGTATCTCGATCGCGTCCCGGCGGCGATCTGGGTGGGGAACGGGTTCGGCAAACTGATCGGCGCCACGCAGGCGAACGAACTCGGCGAACTCGAGACGCCGATTCTGCTCACCTGCACGCTCTGCGTCTGGAAGGCGGCCGACGCGCTGACCGAGTGGATGCTGGAGAAGCCGGGCATGGAGCGCGTGCGCTCCATCAATCCGGTGGTGGGCGAAACGAACGACGGCGTTCTCAACGACATTCGCTCGCGCCCGATCACCGCGGCGCACGTGCGGCAGGCGCTCGACGGCGCGACCGGCGGCGCGGTGGCCGAGGGCAGCGTCGGGGCGGGGCACGGCACGGTGGCGTTCGGCTGGAAGGGGGGCATCGGCACGTCGTCGCGCGTGCTTCCCCAGTCGCTCGGCGGGTACACGGTGGGCGTGCTCGTGCAGAGCAACTTTGGCGGCGTGCTGCAGGTGGTGGGCGCGCCCGTGGGGCAGGAACTCGGCCAGTACGCCTTCAAGGACGCCGTGTCGAAGGACGGGGGGGACGGTTCGATCATGATGGTGGTGGCCACCGATGCGCCGCTGAGCGACCGCAATCTCAGGCGGGTGGCATCACGCGCGATGCTCGGGCTGGGGCGCACGGGGTCGTCGGCGTCGAACGGGAGCGGCGACTACGTGATCGCGTTCTCGACGGCGCGCGAGGTGCGGCGGGCGTTCAATGCGCCGCGCCTGCAGACGACGGAGCTGGGCAACGAAGACGTGTCGGGGGTGTTCGAGGCCGTGGTGGAGGCCACCGAGGAGGCCATCTACAACTCGCTCTTCCAGGCGACAAGCGTGAGCGGGAATGGTCGGACGGTGGAGGCGATTCCGCTGGATCGCGTGAGAGAGGTGCTGAGGCGGTATGGGAGGCGGTAGAGGGCGGACGGCGGACGGCAGACGGCAGACGGCGGACGGCGGACGACTGGCTACGGCCCGGCGATGCTGATCGAGAGGCGGCGGTACGCGTCGACGACGCGTTCGAGCGCGACATCGCTGCTGTCGCCGCAGGCGGAGAGGTGTCCCATCTTGCGTCCAGGGCGCGCGTCCCGTTTGCCGTACAGATGCAACCGGATGCCGGGGAGCCCGAGCACGCCGGCGAGGTCGGGGGCTCGCTCGCCGGTCCAGAGTTCGCCGAGCAGGTTGTAGATGGCGGCGGGGCGCACCACGTCGGTGTCGCCAAGCGGCAGGCCGCAGACGGCGCGCACGAGCTGCTCGAACTGGCTGGTGATGCACGCCCGCTCGGAGTGGTGATACGTGTTGTGCGGACGAGGCGCGAGTTCGTTGACGCAGACCGACCCGTCCTCGAGCAGGAACAGCTCGACGGCGATGAGGCCAACCACCTGCAACTGTTCGGCGATGCCGCACGCGATGTCGGTGGCGCGCTGCACGACGGCGTCGTCGAACCCGCCGGGGATCACCGACCAGGTGAGCACGCCCTGCGTGTGGTGATTGCGCGACGGGGGATAGGCGCGCATCTCGCCGGTGGGCGAGCGCGCGACCATCACGCTGAGTTCGGCGGTCAGGGTGAGGAACTGCTCGGCGACGCAGACGGGGGCGCCGATGCCCTGCCAGGCCGACGCGGCGTCGTCGGGATTCGAGACGCGCACCTGGCCGCGGCCGTCGGAGCCGCCCAGAGTGGGTTTCAGGATGGACGCGCCCAGCGTGTGCACGGCGGCGGTGGTCGCTTCGGCGCTGCGTACGACGGCGAACGGGCCGACGGGAAAGCCGTGGTCGCGCAGCCATTCCTTTTGCCGCGCGCGGTCCTGCACGATCGAGAGGACGCTGGACGATGGCCGCAGGGGCGCGTGCCGCTCGGCGGCCTCGAGCGCGGCGAGGGGAATCTGCTCGCTCTCGATCGTCACGACGTCCGCCCCCTCGGCGAGGCGCGCGGCGGCGGCGTCGCTCCACGGGGCCGTGATGACTTGCGAGGCGAGCGGTCGCGCGGCGCATCGCGCGTCGGGGTCGAGCACGTGCACGTCGTAGCCCATCGTGCGCGCCGCCATGGCGGCCATGCGCCCCATCTGTCCGCCTCCCAAGAAGCCGATGATGGACCCTGGGAGGACGATGGTCATGGGAACTTCTGCTGGCGCACGGCCGCGGTGCGCTGTTCACGCCAGGCCCGAATGCGCTCGCGCACTTCGGGGTGCTGGAGTCCCACGATCTGCGCGGCGAGGATGCCCGCATTCGCAGCGCCCGCTTTGCCAATGGCCAGCGTGCCCACCGGGACGCCGGCCGGCATCTGCACGATGGACAGCAGCGCGTCAACGCCGTTGAGGGCGGTCGCCGGCAGCGGCACGCCGAGCACCGGCACGAGGGTCATGGCGGCGACCATGCCGGGGACGGCCGCGGCGGCACCCGCGGCGGCGATGATGACCATCAAACCGCGCGACTCGGCGCTGGCGGCGTACTTGTACATGTCATCGGGCGTGCGGTGCGCGGAGATGATGTTCTTCTCGTGCGGGACGCCGAACGTTTCGAGCATTTCGCAGGCGGGCGTGATCGCCTCGATGTCGCTGGCACTGCCGACGATGACACCAACCAAGGGTGAGCTGGTCATGGGACAAAGATGCGATGCAGGGGGCGGTTTGGGAATCGGGAGCGAACGTTGTGACGGCGGACGGCGGACGGCGCGGCTGGCGGCCCATCGTTCCGGCGCGGTAGAACGTTCTATCGACGGGTCGTACCTTTGAGCTTCCTCTTTCATCCCGTCCATGCCTCGCCACTTCTTCGCCCTTCTCGCGCTCACTGCCACGCTGGCCGGCGCGCAGCAGCCTATCGACGCCGCCTACACGGCGAAGATCCGGGAGCTCACGCCGACGGATCCGACGTGGAAGTTCTCCACCGAACTGGTGGACCACTTGCCGGCGTCGGCCACGGTGCCGACGCCGCTGGCCGTGCTGGGCTACGTGCCGGGGACGATCGGCAAGCTCGGGAGCACGGCGGAGATCTACAAGTACTTTCGCACCGTGGCCGACAAGTCGCCGCGGGTGAAGGTCTTCTCGATCGGAACCACCGAGCTGGGACGCGAGATGATCGTCGCCGCGATTTCGGACGAGGCGACGATCGGCCGGCTGGACGACTACAAGCAGATGACGCGCCGCATGGCCGACCCGCGCGGCCTCACGGAGGCCGAACGCGCGCGGTTGCTCCGGGAGGCGAAGCCGATCTACTACATCTCGGCGTCGATCCACTCGCCCGAGTCGGGGAGTCCCGACATGACGATGGAACTGCTCTACCGGCTGGCGGTGGACGAGAGCGAGTACTACCAGGCGATCCGCAAGAACGTGATCGTGATGATCAATCCCGTGTTCGAAGCGGACGGGCGCGACCATCAGGTGGACTGGTACAACCAGCAGCGCGCGCTGAAGATCACGGCGCAGCAGGCGGGCGGCCTGCCGTACTGGGGCAAGTACGTGGCGCACGACAACAACCGCGACGGCATGGTGGTGTCGCTGGCGCTCACGCGCAACTGGCTGAAGGCGTTTCTCGACTGGCGCCCGACGATCACGCACGACCTGCACGAGTCGGTGCCGTTCCTGTACACGTCCACCGGCACGGGACCGTACAACGACGAGTTCGATCCGCTGACGATCGACGAGTGGCACACGCTGGCCTATCAGGAGATCACCGAACTGACGCGGCGCGGACTGCCGGGGGTGTGGACGCACAGCTTCTACGACGGTTGGGCCGCCAATTACCAGAACGCGATTCCCAACCTGCACAACGCGGCCGGGCGGTTTTACGAGACGTACACGTCGAGCGGCGCCGACTGCATTGCCAAGGTGAACCTGCCGGCGTCGGCGACGTCGCGCACATGGGACCGGCCGAGCCCGCCGGTGAACGGCATCCGATGGTGCATCCGCTCCAACCAGAACTACCAGCAGTCGGGGTTGCTGGTGGCGCTCAAGTACGTGGCCGATCACCGCGAGACGTTCGTCGCCAACAACATCACCAAGAACGAGAACACGGTGCGGCGCGGGCAGCGCGGCCCGCTGTACGCGTTCGTGATTCCCCGCGGCCAGCGTCATGCGGCCGAGGCGGCCGACCTGGTGAATTTGTTCCGGCTGCAGGGCGTCGAGGTGCAGGTGGCGCGTACCGACTTTGCATACAAGGACGGCGGCAAGGACGTGGGGGTGAAGGCCGGCGACTGGGTGGTGCGGCTCGACCAGCCCAACGCGCTCTTTGCGCGCACGGTACTCGCCGTGCAGAAGTTCAAGCCCGAGGATCCCAATCCGTACGACGACACGGGGTGGACGCTCGACCTGCTGCGGCACGTGAGCACGCTCAAGGTGCCGGACTCGACGATCTTCGCGAAGCCGATGACCGCGCTGACGGCGGACGCGAAGGTCGATGGCGCGGTGACGGGGAGCGGCGCGACGCTCGTCGTGCGGCATCTCGGCGATTGGCGCTCGGCGACGCTGCCGTTCAGGGTGTCGCCGTCGGCGGTGAGCGTCGCCGATTCCGCATTCAAGGTGGACAGCGCGACCTATGCGGCCGGCACGTGGCTGGTGGCCGACGCGCCGGCGGCGCGCGCGGCGATCGCGGCGGCGGGGCTCGCGGCGGTGGCCACGGCGAGTGTGACGGTGAAGCGGCACACCGTGCAACTGCCGCGCATCGCGCTGGCGCACGCGTGGAGCAGCACGCAGGAGGAAGGGTGGACGCGCATGACGTTCGACAAGCTCGGCGTACCGTACACCTACGTGAGCGACCAGAAGTTCAAGCAGCCGGGGGCGCTCGACGCGTTTGATGTGGTGGTGTATCCGAATGCCGGGAGCATCGGCACGATCGTCAACGGCCGGCCGAAGATCGGGCCGGCGGTGCCGTGGAAGAAGACGGCGGCGACGCCGAGCCTTGGGGATATGGACGAAACCGACGACGTGCGCGACGGCATGGGAATCGACGGTGTGGCGGCGTTGCGGAAGTTCGTCGACCGCGGCGGTCTGCTGATTGTCGAGGGGGGCGCGGTGAACCTGCCGATCGGCCTGCAGATCACGTCGGGGGTGAGCGTGGTGGAACCGCGCGCACTGCAGGCGCGCGGCGGAGTGTTTCGCGCGCAGACGGTGACGACGGGGAGTCCCATCCTGTTCGGGTACGAGGAGGCGCAGTTTCCGCTCTTCTTCAGCAACGCGCCGCTGCTGCAGGTGGGTGGCGGGGGCGGGGGTGGGGGTGGGGGTGGGGGTGGCGGTGGAGGTGGAGACGGGAGTGCCGCCGATTCGGCGTATGCGGCGGCGCTGCGTGCGCGGCAGCCCAAGGTGATCGTGCGCTTCCACGCGGTGGCCGACTCGCTGCTGATGTCGGGACAGTTGAATGGCGCTTCGGAGCTGGCGGGGAAGGCGGCGGTGGTCGATGCGCCGGTGGGGCAGGGGCATGTGGTGCTGTTCGCGACGCGTCCGTTCTGGCGCTGGCAGACGCAGGGGGCGTGGGCGCTGGCGTTCAACGCGATGGTGCACTGGAACACGCTGGGGGCGCCGAGTGCGGCGGCGGGGGCGGCGGCGCGCGCGCGTGGGGCGGGGCGCGAGTGAAGCGTGTGACGCGTCAGGCTGGCGAGCGCGTCGAATGCCAACGGGGCGCCGGATGAACCGGCGCCCCGTTGGCGTGGTGAGCTCCCGAGGAGGGATTTGAACCCCCGACCCGGCGATTAACAGTCGCCTGCTCTACCCCTGAGCTACTCGGGAAGAATCTGAAAAATACCCTGTGCTGGTGGGCAATTCAAGCGGGTATTCCAACGATTCAGGATTGCGACTCAGGAATGCGATTCAAGAACGCGAATCAGGACTCCGATGGTGATGATTGCAGCACGGCGCGCAGCCAGCGGCCGGTGTGCGACGCCTCCACTTGGGCCACCTGCTCGGGCGTTCCCTCGGCCACAACCCGGCCGCCGGCGTCGCCGCCTTCGGGGCCGAGGTCGATGACCCAGTCGGCCAGCTTGATGACGTCGAGGTTGTGCTCGATGAGCACCACGGTGTGGCCGGCTTCGACCAACTGGTCGAGCACGTACGCGAGCTTGCGGATGTCCTCGAGATGCAGCCCGGTGGTCGGTTCGTCGAGGATGTAGAGCTTGCGCCCGGTCTTGCGCGACGAAAACGCGAGTTCGCGCGCGATCTTGAGGCGCTGCGCTTCGCCGCCGGAGAGCGTCGTGGCCGCCTGGCCGAGGCGCAGGTAGCCGAGCCCCACCTGCTGGATGTGCCAGAGCGACTGGCCGAGCTTCTCCTCGTACGGGAAGCAGCGGATCGCTTCATCGACGGTCAGGTCGAGCACATCGACGATGGAACGGCCGAAGTACTTCACGTCGAGCACGGCGGGCTTGAAGCGCTTGCCCTCGCACTCCTCGCACGGGACGAAGACGTCGGCGAGGAAGACCATCTCGACGGCGATGGCGCCGGCGCCTTCGCACTTTTCGCAACGGCCGCCTTTCACGTTGAACGAGAAAGTGCCGGGCTTGTACCGGCGCGCTCTCGCCTCGGGGAGCGACGCGAAAATGCGCCGGATCTCGTCGTACGCTTTGACGTACGTCACCGGATTGGAGCGCGGCGACCGGCCAATGGGTTCCTGGTCGATGAGCACGACGGCATCCACGGCCTCGGTGCCCGAGAGCGACCGGAACTCGCCGACCGTCTCGCCTAGGTGCTGCCGCGCGCTGTGCTCGCCGGTGAGCGCGGCCTCGAGCGCGTGATACAGGACGTCATGCACCAGGGTGCTCTTGCCCGAGCCCGACACGCCGGTGACGGCGGTGAGCACGCCGAGCGGGAGTTTGACGGTGACGTCGCGCAGGTTGTGGGCGCGCGCGCCCTCCAGCGTGATCCAGCGCTTGGGCGAGCGGCGTTTCCCGGGCACCGGGATGGTCCGCGCTCCGGTGAGGTACTGCCCGGTGAGCGAGTCGGCGCCGGCGGCCGACACGGGGCCGTTGTAGACGACGTGGCCGCCGCGTTCGCCGCTCTCGGGGCCCAGCTCGAGCATCCAGTCGGCGGCGCGCACGGCCTCGAGGTCGTGCTCGACCACGAGCACGGTGTTGCCGCCGTCGCGCAGCCGCTTGAGCAGCTGCAGCAGGCGGTCCATGTCGCGCGCGTGCAGGCCGATGCTGGGCTCGTCGAGCACGTAGAGCGCGTCGACGAGGCGCGAGCCCAGCGAGTTGGCGAGCCCGATGCGCTGCGCCTCGCCGCCCGACAGGGTGCGGGTGGCGCGGTCGAGCGTGAGATAGGTGAGCCCGACGTCGCAGAGAAAGCGGACCCGCTCGCGCGCCTCGCGCCAGATGTGCGCGGCGATGGCCTGCTCCGACGGCGTGAGGACGAGCGCGTCGAGCCAGGCGTTGAGCAGGTCGACCGGCATCGCCGTGACGTCGGCGATGTGCCGGCCGCCGACGCGCACGTTGAGCGCGTCGGGCTGCAGCCGGGCGCCGCCGCAGGCCGTGCACCGCATGGCCGACTGATATTGCCGCAGGAAGACGCGGATGTACTGCTTGTACTTCTTTTCCTCGAGCGAGACGAGGTGGCGCAGGATGCCCTGAAAGCCCTTGGCCTTGCCGCGGAGGAGGAACTCGCGCTGGCCGTCGGCGAGGTCGCGCCACGGACGGTCCATCGCGATCCCCTCACGCTTGCACGCCTCGGCGAGGGCGCGCCGCTTGTTGTCGTAGCGCGGCTTGGTCCACGGGTCGATGGCGCCGTCGCGGAGAGTCCGCTCGGGATGCGGCACGATGAGGGCGAGGTCGTACTCGAGCGTGGCGCCGAAGCCGTTGCAGGTGGGGCAGGCGCCGCGCGGGTTGTTGAACGAGAAGAGCTGTGGCGATGGTCGCGGCGCGCGCGTGCGGTGGTCGGGGCATTCGAAGCGACTCGTGAACCGCAAGCGGTTCACGGACGGCGGACGGCGGACGGCGGACGGCAGATCAGACGGCAGACGGTGGACGGTGGACGGCGGATCGGCGGACGCCGATGGTGGGGGATCGATCAGGACCACGGCGTCGCCGTCGCCCTCGCGGAGGGCGGTCTCGAGGGCGTCGGTGAGGCGCGATCGCTCGGCGGCGTCCACGGTGAGCCGGTCGGTGACGACGAGTACCTCGGCGCACTTGGTCAGGTTTGGCCTGGCGCCGCCGAGGTCGTCCACGTGATAGGTGACGCCGTCGGCGACGACGCGCACGAAGCCCTCGGCGCGAAGATTCTCCACGGCCACGGAGTGCGACACCAGGTCCGACAGGCGCAGCGGGAAGGTGACGAGGATCCGGGTGCGCGCGGGGAGGGCGAGCACCTGGTCGGCCGCGCCCTGCGGTGTGTCGGGGTGCAGCTCGCGGCCGCACTGCGGGCAGACCGTGCGCCCGATGCGCGCCCAGAGCAGCCGCAGGTAGTCGTAGATCTCGGTGGCCGTGCCCACCGTGGAGCGTGACGTGCGCACCGGGTTCTGCTGCTCGATGGCGACGGCGGGCGACAGGCCCTCGATGGAATCGACGAGCGGCTTGGGCATGCGCTCGAGAAACTGCCGCGCGTAGGCCGAGAGCGACTCGACGTAGCGACGCTGCCCCTCGGCGTAGATGGTGTCGAACGCGAACGACGACTTGCCCGATCCCGACGGTCCAGTGACGACCGTGATCGCGCGGCGCGGCAGCTCGACGCTGATACCCTTGAGGTTGTGCTGGCGGGCGTTGCGGACGCGGATGGTATCGGCCACGCAGGAAAACTAATGGGATGCCGGAATGGGGATTACGTTTCAGGGATGGTCGATGCCGCCGATGAGGATCGCGCAGGTCCCGTGTTCAACGGCCGCCTCGCGCGGCGGCTGGCGGCGTACGTGCGTCCCCATGGGCGGCTGGCCGCGGGCGCGGTCGCGCTGCTGCTCATCGACGGGCTGCTGCAACTGGTCGGGCCACTGCTCACCCGCGAGGTCATCGACGTCGCGCTCCCGGCGCGCGACTACGCGGCGGTGGGGCGCGTCGCCGCGCTCTTTGTCGCGGCCCTGGCGGCGAGCTTCGCCACCGACTACGGCCAGATGGTGCTCACGAGCCTGCTCGGGCAGCGCGCGATGCACGACCTGCGCCGCGATCTGTTCGATCACCTGCAGCGCCTGTCGATCGCCTTCTTCGACGCCACGCCGGTGGGGCGGCTCGTCACGCGCGTCACGTCCGACGTGGAGTCGCTCAACGAACTGTTCACGGCCGGGGTGATTGCCGGCGTCGGCGACCTGGCCGCCCTGCTCGCCATCGGCGTCCTGATGTTCAGCATGGACTGGCGGCTCACGCTGGCGGCGTTCACGGTGGTGCCGGGGATCTACCTGGTGTCGCACCTGTTCCAGGCGCGGGTGCGCGGGATGTACCGCGACATCCGCATGCGCGTGGCGCGCCTGAACTCCTTTCTGCAGGAGCGCCTGACGGGTATTCGCGTGGTGCAGCTCTTTGGCCGCGAGCGCGAGGAGGGCCGCGCCTTTGCTGGTTTGAACGCCGCGCACCTCGACTCGCAGCTGGCGTCGGTGCGCGTGTACGCGCTCTACTTTCCGGCGATCGAACTGCTGACCACCATCGCGCTCGCGATGCTGATCGTGAGTGCCGTGTCGCGGGTGCATGCGGGGGTGGCGACGGTGGGCACGGTGGCCGCCTTTCTGCAGCTGTCGCGGCGATTTTTTCAGCCGCTGCAGGACCTGTCGGACAAGTTCAACATCCTGCAGCAGGCGATGGCGTCGGCCGAGCGGATTTTCGCGCTGCTCGACACGCGACCGACCGTGGTCGATGCGGGGGCCGTGCGGGTGACGCGCGGGCGCGGCGTCGGCGTGACGGTGGCGTTCGAGGGGGTCTGGTTCAGATATCCGGATCGTCGCAGCGCCACGGTGCCGGGCGTCGAGCCGGGCATCGAGCCGGGCATCGAGCCGGGCATCGAGTCGGGCGATGCCGACCTGCGCTGGGTGCTGCGCGAGGTGTCGTTCCGCGTGCGACCCGGCGAGACGCTGGCCCTGATCGGACACACCGGCGCCGGCAAAACGACAGTGGTGAATCTGCTGCTGCGATTTCACGATCCTCAGCGCGGGCGCATCACGATCGACGACGTCGATATCCGTGACCTGTCGCTGGCCGAACTGCGGTCGCTCGTCGGGTACGTCCAGCAGGACATCTTCCTGTTCGCCGATGACGTGGCGACCAACATCCGCTTGTCGTCGCCGTTGTCGGACGAAGGCGTGGCGGCGGCGGCGGCGCGGGTGGGGGCCGACCGCATCATCGCCCGGCTGCCGGGCGGGTACGCCCATCGGCTGTCGGAGCGCGGGGCCTCGGTGTCGGTGGGAGAGCGCCAGTTGCTGTCCTTTGCCCGCGCGGTGGCGGCCGACCCGGCGTTGCTGGTGCTCGACGAGGCGACCAGCGCGGTGGACAGCCGCATCGAGGCCGACATCCAGCGTGCGCTGCGGGAATTGATGGCCGGTCGCACGACGATTGCCATTGCGCACCGCCTCAGCACCATCGTGGAGGCCACCGAGATTCTGGTCCTGCACCATGGTGAAGTGCGCGAACGCGGGACCCACGCGACGCTGCTCGACGCGGGCGGATTGTACACGCGACTCTATAGGTTGGAAGGACAGGGTTGGGAGGGGGCAAACAGGGTTGCCACCCCTGTTGGCGGCGGGTAGCTTCACGGAGCCATGGCGTACCTCCAGTTGCACGGACACCAGTTCCCCGTCCCCGCCGAAGGGCTGACGGTCGGCTGCTACGACGGCGCCGCCCTCCGACTTCCAGGTGATGACCTGTCCGCGCGGGCCGTGGTGACGCTGGCGGCCGACGGCAGCGCGGTGATCCGGCGCGACGCGTCCGGCGCGCAGATTCTCGTCAACGGCGTGCGGCTGGGCGCTGAACCCAGCCCGATTTTGCACGGCGACAAGGTGGAGATGGCGGGCGAGGAACTGCGGTTCGGCGACCTCACGCAGGGGGGCAGCACGCAGTTCGTGTCGGGCGCGCAGCTGGCCGAACTGGCGATCGCGCATGCGGCCGGCGTACCGGCCAAGCCGACGCTGCCGCGCGGCGGGCGGCTGGTGTCGCTGACGGACGGCCGCGAGTATGCGGTGCCGGATGACGGCATCACGATTGGTCGCGAAGTGGGGAACGACGTGGTCATTTCGTCATCCGAGGTGTCACGCAAGCACGCCGGGATCGTCCCGATGCCCGGCGGCTACCACCTGAACGACCTGAGCACGAACGGCATCCTCGTCAACGGCGTGCGCGCGGAGCCGCGACGGGTGCTCGGACGCGGTGACGTGCTGAAGATCGGGCCCGAGGAATTCCGCTTCTACGCCGATCAGGTGAAGGGGGCTCCCAGTCCGCCGAAGGTTGCCGAGGTCAGGATCGATCTCGAGTCGGCCATCGCGTCGGCGGCCGTGATGCCTGCGCCGGTTGCAGCGCCGGTTGTAGCGGCGCCTGCGGCCGCGCCGGCGCTGGCAAAGTCCGCGCCGCCGGGGCGCGCGCCGCTCGCGACGCTCGAGATCATCAATGCGGGGCCGCAGAAGGGCGCCCTGTTCGAGATCCGCTCGGCGCTGACGAACATCGGCCGCGGGGCGCACAACGATGTCGTGCTCGACGACGACAGCGTCTCGGACTCTCACGCCAAGGTGCAGAAGCGGGACGGCGGGTGGTTCATCGTCGATCAGGGGTCGACGAACGGCACGTATGTGGGCGGCCGCCGCGTGCAGGGCGAGCAGCGCGTGGACGGGGCGCCGGATGTCCGCTTCGGCGGCGTCAAGATGACTTTCCGACCGGCGGCGACCGGTGGCGATGCCGCCAGCGGCACGCGGGCGATTGCCGCTCTGTCGGTCGATCAGGCGCGGACGCCGAGTGTCGCGAAGCCCGTGCCGGCCGCGGAACCGGTCGAGCGGAAGAAGGGTTGCGCGGCGATGATCGTATTCATCCTGGCCATGGCGAGCGCCGGTGCGTCCTTGCTGGCGGCGCTGCTCACCACGGGACGATAACTCGTGCACTTCGCGGTCGGGGCCCGGTCGGATGTCGGGATGGTCCGGTCGGGCAATGAGGACTCGTTTTTCGCCGAGGCGGATGCCCGCCGCGGCGTGTTCATGGTCGCCGACGGCATGGGCGGCCATGCGGCGGGCGAGGTGGCGAGCGAGATGGCGGTGCAGATCGTCGCGCGCGCCCTGTTGCTGCTCGAGAGCGTGGTGCAGGTCGATGCGGCCGAGCGTACCGCGCAGTCGCTGCGCGACGCCAACCGCGCGATCTACGACCGCATGCTCGTCGAAAACGACAAGCAGGGGATGGGGACGACGGCCTCGGTGCTGGTGCTGTCGGACGACCGCTATCTGATCGGGCAGATCGGCGACTCGCGCATCTACCTGCTGCGCGACGGCGCGTTGACTCAGATCACCAAGGATCACTCGTACGTGCAGGAGCAGGTCGACGCCGGGCTGCTGACCTCCGAGCAGGCCCGCTACCATCCGTACTCCAACGTGATCACGCGCTGCGTCGGGGCGACGGAAACGGTGGAGCCGGACCTCTACGCGGGCGAGGCGCGGGCGGGCGACGTCTTTCTCGTGGCGTCGGACGGTCTCACGGGGATGGTGGACGACCGTCGCCTGCAGCAGATCCTGCTTGCCCGCTCGGGGCCCGGACGCATTGTCGATGCGCTCATCGCCGAGGCGAACGGGCGCGGCGGGCTCGACAATATCACGGCGATCGTCGTGCAGGTGATCAGCGGCGCGCCGAATGACCGCGCGTAGTTTGGGGGCGTGATGAGCGACCAGAGCGAGACCGTCGGCTCCATCGCCCAGCTGTACCTGGGGAACATTCTCTACGCGCTGGAGACGTGCGCGCTGACCCTCGACGAGCAGGGGAAGAGCGCGGATGCGGCCTTCTACCGGGGCATCGCGCGCAAGCTCGCCGAGGCGTACGGGCAGTCCAAGGCCGGGTGAGCGCGCGGCCGGAGGCGGTTACGCCTCGAGCAGCCGCAGCACGTCGTCCCTGGGAATGGTCACGCGCCGCGCGGTGAAGACGCGCAGCCAGCGGGCCGACCGGTACAGCTGGTCGGCCAGCACCGGGAGGTTGATGGCGCCGGCCATGCCCGCGCTCGTGAGCCGCTCCACGCGTCCGTCGCGCGTGAGCACGGGGATGTCGAGTCCGAGCATCTGCTCCTTCTGCGGGTAGTCGATGAGCACCTCGCCCGCCTCGAGGCCCACCGACGCGGCGATCGCGTCCTCGGCGCGGCGCGAGCGTTCGCGGTCGTCGGCGATCCACTCGAGGTCGATGCCGTCGAGCTCGGCGGCGGGGCATTCCATGGCGCGTTTGTAGAGCCGCCGGGAGAGAATGGCGTCGAGCAGGGCGCTCGGCGTGCGCGCGCGGAGCGCGTGCAGCAATCCCTCGTCGGTGTGCGCCACGAGTTCGCTGGCTTGGAGCGCGCCGGCGCGCAGCGCGTCGTCGACGAGCCGCTTGTACATCGCCGTCGGGCTGCGCACGGCGTGGTGCCAGTAAACGTTGCGGTACATCTGGTACTTGGCGAAGAGCAGCGACTCGAGCGCGCTGAGCGCCTTCTCGAGCACGCCGATGGCGGCGTGCCCGAGGTGCGGGTCGTCGACGACGACGAGGGCGTGCAGGAGGCGGTCGACGTCGATTTCGCCATATGGCACGCCGCACATCAGTGCGTCGCGCTTGAGGTAGTCGGTCTTGTCGAGGTCGAGCGAGCCGCTGATGAGCCCCTGCAACGGCGAGTCGGAGGTGCCGCGCATGAGCGCGAAGATGCGCTCCGGTGCATCGGGCGCGATCTCCGACCGCAGAATGGCCGCCACCTCGCCGCCGGTGATCATCGGTTCGGCGACGGCCTCGTGGTGCATGGCGCCGATCTCCTCGAGCGCATGCGAGAACGGGTAATGGCCGACGTCGTGCAGCAGCGCGGCGGCCGCCACGACGTCGGGCTCATCCGGGGCGACGCCGTCGAGCATGCCCGCGTCGTCCAGCCGGGCGAGGGTCCGGTTGGCCAGGTGGTACGCGCCGAGCGCGTGCTCGAAGCGCGAATGCGTGGCCCCCGGGTAGACCAGGTGCGCGAGTCCGAGCTGCCGCACGTAGCGCAGGCGCTGCACGACCGCCGTGTCGGCGAGCCGCAGGAATGGCCCGTCGATGCGGATGTTGTTCCAGAGCGGGTCGCGGATGAAGGGCATTGTGACGGTGGACGGTGGACGGTAGACGGTGGACGGTAGACGGTAGACGGTGGACGGTGGACGGTGGACGGTGGACGGTGGACGGTGGACGGTAGACGGTAGACGGTAGACGGTAGACGGATGGGGAAAGGTCGCGTGGAGGGGGGTTGGGGGCCAGCGGGGGGGCGGGGCGTTGCGGAGGGCGGGGCGGTGGGCGCAGAATACACGCTTCCCCGGGAGATCGGCCGACCGCTCATGCCCCGCCTGGCTTTTCAACCGCTTGACCTGGCGGCGTGCGCCATCGTGCTGTTGACGACGACGGCGTGCGTGCGGGTGCGTCCCTCGGTGGCGAGCGTCCCCGCGGTGGACGGCGAGGCGACGCCGACCGGCGCGGCGGCGCGGTCGGCGTTCTGTGGGCGCTGCACGACCGCACCGGACAGCGAGGAGGTGCGGCGCGCGGTCGCGGCGCGCGTGGCCGATCTGAAGGCGCGCGGCGGGGCGTGCGAGGTGTACGGCACCGTGCTGGAGGGATCGCTGGCCGGCAAGCGGCTGGTGGTGCGTCCCTTCATGTGGCGCATCGGCCTGAACCTGGCCTCGGCGCAGGCGCTGTCGAGCGGCGAGATCGACGTCGCGCGCGAAATCGACCCGCTGAACGTCGGGGTGCGGTCGCTCGACGACGTGGTGCACAGCGCGGAGCACGAGGCGGCGCACATCGCGTTCGCCATTCCGTCGGGACAGGAGTGGACGGAGGCGCTGGTCAACGAGCGGGTGGAGGAGTGCCGTGTGCGCAGCGCCCGCACCGGCGCGGCGAGCGCACGCCACGAGGGCCGGCGTTGAACGCCGGCCCTCGCGACTCCCGTCCCAGCCTGCGTGTCGTGTTCCCGGACTCCCGTTGCCGGGGGCCCGTAGAGCGCGTCAGCGGCCGCGGTCCTGCGAATCGATGACGGCGACCGCCGCCATGTTCACGATGTCCTGCGTGTCGGCGCCCTGTTCGAGCACGTGCACCGGGTGGTTCATGCCGACGAGGATGGGGCCGAGCGCCGTCGCGCCGCCCAGATGCGACAGCAGCTTGTATGCGGTGTTGCCGGCGCTGAGCATCGGGAAGATGAGCACGTTGGCCGCCTGCTTCAGCGCGCTGAACGGATAGCGCAGGGCGAGCACGTTCTCGTCGAACGCGGTATCGGCATGCATCTCGCCGTCGACGATGAGCGACGGTTCGCGTTCGTGCAGAATGCGCACGGCTTCGGCCACCTTGTCGGCTTCGGGATGGCGGACCGACCCGAAGTTCGAGAAGGAGAGCATCGCGACGCGCGGCTCGAGCCCGTACGTGCGCGCGAAACGCGCCGCGGACTGGGCGATCTTGGCGAGCTGGTCGGCCGTCGGGTCGATGTTGACCGTCGTGTCGCCGAAGAAGACGACGCGATTATCGATCACCATCAGGTACAGGCCGCTGACGAGCCCGGTCTTCGGGTCGGCGCCGACCACCTCAAGCGCCGGCCGGATGGTCTCGGGGTAGTGCTTGTTGAGTCCGGCCACCACCGCGTCGGCGTCGCCGCTGTTGACCATCTGGCACGCGAAGTAGATGCCGCGTCCCATCAGCGACTTCGCTTCGTCGCGGGAGAGGCCGCGGCGCTGCCGGCGCCGCCACAATTCGTCGGCGTAGCGATCGAGCTCGGGGGACGTGTTGGGGTCGATGATCGTGATGCCGTTGGGCTCGAGGCCCAGCTCGGCGAGCTGCTGGCGCATCTGGTCGGGGCGACCGAGGAGAATCGGCTTGGCGATTCCCTCCTCGGAGAGAATATGCGCGGCGCGAATGACCTTCGGGTCCTCGCCCTCGGGGAAGACGACGCGCCGCGGATCGCGGTGCGCCCGCATGGCGATGCCGCGCATCACGCTGCGCGACTGGCCCAGGCGTCCCTCGAGCTGCTCCCTGTAGGCCGCGATCTCGATGGCCTGCTTGGCCACGCCGCTGTCCATCGCCGCCCGTGCCACGGCCGGCGCCACCCAGAGCAGCACGCGCGGATCGAACGGGAACGGGATGATGTAGTCGGGGCCGAACTGCACCTTCGACAGGCCGTAGAGCGCCGACACCGACTCGGGCACGAGCTCGCGCGCCAGGTCGGCGAGCGCCCGCGTGGCCGCCATCTTCATCTCTTCGTTGATGGTCGTGGCGCGCACGTCGAGGGCGCCGCGGAACATGAACGGGAAGCAGAGGACGTTGTTGATCTGGTTGGGGTAATCGCTGCGTCCGGTGGCCGTGATGGCGTCGGGGCGCACCGCCTTGACCTCGTGGGGCAGGATTTCGGGCACCGGATTGGCAAGGGCAAAGACGATGGGCTTGTCAGCCATCACCTTTACCATGTCGGGCGTGACGGCGCCGGCGGCCGAGAGGCCGACGAAGACGTCGCAGCCCACCATGGCATCGGCCAGCGTCCGGTTTTTCGTGTGGTGCGCGAACTTGGCCTTGTGCGGCTCCACCTCGCCCTTGCGCTCGTCGTGGATGACGCCCTTGCGGTCGACCAGCGTGACGTGCTCGCGTTTCACGCCCAGGCGCACATAATGCTCGGCCGTGGAGATGGCCGCGGCCCCCGCGCCGCTGAAGACCACCCGGATCTGGTCGAGTTTCTTGCCCACGACGTCGACGGCGTTCAGCAGCGCGGCGCCGGAAATGATCGCCGTGCCGTGCTGGTCGTCGTGGAAGACGGGGATCTTCATGGTCGCCTTGAGCTTCTCCTCGATGTAGAAGCACTCGGGCGCCTTGATGTCCTCGAGGTTGATGCCGCCGAGCGTTGGCTCGACGAGCTGGCAGAACTTGATGACGTCCTCGGGATCCTCGGAGTTGATCTCGAGGTCGAAGACGTCGATGTCGGCGAACTGCTTGAAGAGGTTGCCCTTTCCCTCCATCACCGGCTTGCCGGCCAGCGCCCCGATGTTGCCGAGGCCGAGCACCGCGGTGCCGTTGGTGACGACGCCCACCAGGTTGCCGCGCGCCGTGTACTTGTAGGCGTCGTCGGGGTTCTTCTCGATTTCGAGGCAGGGCTCGGCGACGCCGGGCGAGTAAGCGAGGCCCAAGTCACGCTGGTTGTTGAGCGGCTTGGTCGGAACGACGGCAATCTTCCCGGGGCGGCCACGGGAGTGATATTCGAGAGCGTCTTCGCGTTTCATAGTACCCAAAAGATAATCGTGCACCGTGACCGACGGTCAGGGGAAGGGACGAAACCCGGGCGAAATCCCCTTACAGTCGAATCCCGATCGTCTGCCGCACGACCCAGCGCAGCGTGGTGATATCCCGCGCACTCGGCGCGCTCACCGATGGCGCGGCGAACATCACGTCGAGCGGCTCGGGGCTGTGGCCGCCAATGCCGACGGCGTGGCCGAGTTCGTGCGTGACGAGCGCGGCGAGCGGATTGGCGGCACTGGTGGCCGCGGGATTGATGGCGATGTCGATCTTGACGCGCCCCGTGGCCGCGGTGGCGAGGGGCAGCGTGAGCGCGCTGTCGCGCGCGGGGCAGAAGAACGTGACGCCGCCGGCGAAAGTGGGCGGCTCGGCGCAACCGGCGAGTCCGACGAGTCGTGGCGCGGCGCTCACGTGCACGATGACGTCGGCGTCGGTGGGCGCCGTGGCGAGCCGGAAGGCAAACTGGTCGCCGTGCAGCGCCGTCTTCCAAAGGCCCATGCCGGCCGTCGTGGCGCCAGCGAGATCGACCCCAGCGGGGACGGCCGTGGGATCGACGTACACGGCAACGGTGGTGCCGGTTGGCCAGCGATAGAGCATGCCTCCCGACAACTGGGTCGGGTCGTAGGCCGGCGGATCGAGGCGGGGCGCGGCGGCGTCGGTGCAGGCGTCGAAGGCGAGGAGCGCGACGAGCGCGAGGGCGAAACGGAACGGGAAGCGCACGGCCCAAAGCTAGAGCGCCGCGCGGTAGAGGCCAACTGGGATCGCCGCTGGGATCGCCGCGGGGTGCGCGGGGTAGGAATGGCCCAGCGGGTGATCGACCGGTTCGGGCACTGCCTAGCGCCACGGGCCAATCGCGCGTAATCTCCGACAAGCATGCTCCCTCCTTTTCATGGCAGACGGCGGACGCTGACGGTTTGGCGTCGAACGGTCGCGGCGGCGCTCCTCGCGCTGCAGGCCGTCATTGCGCTGTCGCCGATGCTGGAGCGGCGACACGAGGTGCGGCTTGAGGCGCATGTCGAAGCGCTGGGGAGTCGTCATCTGTTTGCGCACGACGAGGCGACCTGCATCGTGTGCGCCGCGCGCACGCTGGCGAGCGATGTACCGGCTGCGAGCGCCGTGCGCGACGCGGCGGCCACCGGCGGTCGCATCGACATCGCCTATGCGGTCGTGGCGTACCGCGTGCGCCTGGCGAGGGACAATCATTCCCGGGCACCGCCGACACTGGGCTGAGTTCAGCGCCGCGTGACCGCGGCGGAACCCTGTGGCGTGCCGCGAGTCTGCGCGGCGCCCTCGCCCGTTTCTCAAGAAAAGTGATTCGCCATGCGAACCCTCCGTGTTGTGGGCGTCCTGCTCTGTTTGTCGGGCACGGCCGGCGCCCAACAGATTCCCGATTCCACCGCCCGCCGGCAGCAGCGGACGCTCGACTCGCTTGCCACGGCGCTGGCCGCCACGCAGGCGAGGCTCGACAGCGTGATTGCCACGCCGCCGCCCGCCGCGCCGGTGCGCGCGGCCGGCTCATACATGAACCTCAGTTTCGTCGGCCTCACCGACTTCGGCTGGTCGACGACGAAGGATGTGGGCGCGCTCCAGGTGGGGGACCACGAGCCGCACGCTCGCGGATTCGCCATTCCCAATGCCGAACTTGCCTTGGACGGCACGGTGGATCCGTACCTGAAAGCGTTCGCCAACATCGTCTACAAGCTCGATGCCAAGGGCGAAACGGGCGTCGAACTGGAGGAGATGTACTTTCTGTCGACGTCGCTTCCGGCGAATCTGCAGGTGAAGGGCGGGCAGTTTTTCGCCGAGTTCGGCCGGCAGAACGCGCAGCACCCGCACTCGTGGGCGTTTGCCGACCAGCCGCTGGTGCTGAATCGCATGTTCGGCCCCGAGGGGCTGCGCAGTCAGGGACTGCGCATCGCCTGGCTATTGCCCACGTCGTTCTACACCGAAGCGACGCTCGCCGTGCTGAACAGCGCCGGCACGACCACGTGGAGCTTTCGGTCGGATGCCTCGACGGCGATCCATGGCGGGGTGCCGGTCGAGCGTCCGGTGCGGAACGCGCGGGACCTGCTGTACGTGCCGCGTCTCGCCACGTCGGTGGACCTGTCGGACACGCAGACGCTGCTGATGGGCGTGTCGGGCGCCTTCGGCCCGAACAACTCGGGCCCGGGCGTGCAGACGGCGATCTACGGCGCGGACCTGTACTGGAAATGGAAGTCGCCCACGGCGCGGGCGGGGTTTCCGTTCGTCGCCTTCCAGAGCGAAGCGCTCTGGCGCACGTACGATGCGGCCGCTCGCCTGAGCGCCGATGCCGCCGTGCCGCTACCCAAGGAGTCGCTGCGGGACCGCGGCGTGTATGCCCAGCTGCAATGGGGCATCAAGCCGATGCTCGTGGCCGGCGCGCGCGCCGAGCTGGCCAACGGCGATGGCGCGCTGGTGCGGGCATCCGTTCCCGTGGAGCGCGCCGACCGCACCCGGTATTCGACGAACCTGACCTGGTTCCCCACCGAGTACTCGAAGATCCGCGTGCAGTACAACTACGACCACCGTGCGCTCATCGGCAACGACCATTCGCTGCTGATGCAGTTCGAGTTCCTGCTCGGCGCGCACGCCGCCCACAAATTCTAACGACCCCCCAGAATTTCCCATGACAAACCTGACGCAGTTGGTGCTGGCGCTCGGCGCACTGCTTTCCACTCCGGCCGCAGACGCGCCTCGCGCGGCGAAGACGCTCAACGTCGTCGCGACGACGCCCGACCTGGCGGCGCTGGCCCGGGCGATCGGCGGCGACGCCGTGGACGTGAAGGCGCTGGCCAAGCCGACCGAGGATCCGCACTTCGTCGACGCGAAACCCAGCCATGTGGTGACGCTCAACCGGGCCGACGTCCTCATCGACGGCGGCGCCGAACTCGAGATGGGGTGGCTGCCGCCGCTGCTCGAGAGCGCGCGCAACGACAAGATTGCGGCCGGCGCGCCCGGTCGCGTCTCGGCGTCGACGGGCATCCGCATGCTCGAGGTGCCGACGTCGTTCGACCGGTCCAAGGGCGACGTGCACGCGATGGGCAACCCGCACTTCCTGCTCGATCCGATGAACGTCCGCGTGGTGGTGGCGCAGATCGCCGACCACTTCGCCAAGGTCGATCCGGCGTCGGCGACGCTGTACCACGACAACCTGCGGAAGTTCCTCGCGACGCTCGATGCCAAGTCGGTGGCGTGGCAGCAGGAACTCGAGCCGTTTCGCGGCGCGAAGATCGTGACGTACCACAAGGACTTCGTCTACCTCGCCGAACGGTTCAAGTTCGACGTGGTGGAGACGCTCGAGCCGAAACCGGGAATCGAACCGTCGCCGGCGCACCTGGCGACGGTCATCGCGCTGATGCGGGCGCAGCACGTGCGCGTGATCCTCGTCCAGCCGTTCCAGAACCGGAAGACGGCCGAAACCGTCGCCCGGCAGACCGAGGCCACGGTGCTCGATGTCGCGCAGCAACCGGGAGTGCTCCAGCACACCTCCACCTATTTCGACCTGATGGACTCCATCGTGCACACGCTGGCCACCGCGCTTCAGGAGAAGAGATGATGCACGTCGATTTCGAAGTTGCCTGGCAGGTGATGAAGTGGCCGCTGGCGGCGTGTCTCGTGCTGCCGCCGCTGCTGGTCTACCTCGGCCTGCACGTGGTGAAGCGCGAGGTGATCTTCGTGGACCTGGCGCTCGCGCAACTGGCGACGCTGGGCACCTGCGTGGCGCTGATCATGGGCTACCACTTCGGCGATCGCGTCGCGTTCTGGATTTCGCTCGGGGTGACGTTTGCCGGGGCGGCGCTGTTCAGCTGGTCGCGCAACAGCGAGCGGCAGCACGTGCCGCAGGAGGCGATCATCGGCATCACGTTCGTGGTCGCGGCGGCCGGCGTCATTCTCCTGCTCAGCCGGGTCGCGGGTGGCAAGGAGGAACTCGAGCACCTGCTGACGGGCGACATTCTCAACGTCACCGCCGCCGACGTGGGTCAGCGGGCCGCGATGTTCGCGGTGCTCGCCGCGTTCTTCGCCGCGTTCCACAAGCGGTTCGCGCTGATCTCGACCGACGCCGTGCAGGCGGCGGCGTCGGGACTGAACGTGCGGCTCTGGGATTTTCTGTTCTACGCCGCGTTCGCGGTCGTCGTGGTCTTCTTCGTGCGCGTGGCCGGCGTGCTGCTGACGTTCGCGTATCTCATCGTGCCGGCGGTGTGCAGCGTGATGCTCGCCAGGACGTGGCGGTCGCGACTGCTGGTCGGCTGGGGCATTGCCGCCGCGGCGAGCCTCGTCGGACTTTGGGCCTCGTTCACGATGGATCTGCCCACCGGGGCCGCCATCGTCTGCGCGTGCGGACTGGCGCTCGTCGTCGTCACCATCGGCGTGAGCGTGCGGAGGGGCGAACTGGTGTAGCGTCGCCGCGGGCTACCGCCCGCCGGCGAAGCCGCGCAGCAGGCGCAGCATGCGCCGGTCGTTGGTGACGAGGTCGTCGCCCTTCGGCGTTTCGAGCACCTTGGGAATGGCGGCGAGGCGTTCGTCGGTCATGATGCGGCGGAACGCGCCGAGGCCGATGGCGCCGATGCCGATGAGTTCGTGGCGGTCCTTGTGCGAGCCAAGGGGCGCCCCGGAGTCGTTGAGGTGGAGGAGACCGAGGCGGTGCAGGCCAAGGACCTCGTCGAATCGCGCGATGACGCCGTCGAAGTCGCTGGCCAGGTCATAGCCCGCGGCAAAGACGTGCGCCGTGTCGAGGCAGACGCCGACGCGCGGCTGCATCGCGGCGGGCAGGCGCGCGAGCAGCGCGGCCATTTCCTCGAACGTGGCGCCGATGACGGTGCCCTGGCCGGCGGTGAGTTCCATCAGCAGCCGAGTGGGGCCGGCGATGCGCTCGAGCACCTCGGCGATGGCGTCGGCGTTGCGCGCGATGCCGCTGGCGCGGTCATCCATGAAGTTGCCGGGATGCGACACGACGGCGTCGAGGCCGAGGGCATTGCTGCGGCGCATCTCGCCCTCGAACGACGCGATGGAGCGCGCGCGCAGGGCGGCGTTGGGCGACGCGAGGTTGATGAGGTAGCTGTCGTGCGCGGTGGCGAAGGCCACGGGGGTGCCGGCGAGCGCCATGCGGAACTGCTGCGCCTCGACGTCATCGAAGAGCCGTTCCCTCCACTGGCTGGCCTGCTTGGTGAAGAGCTGAATGGCGGTCGCGCCGATGTCGACGCCGCGGGGCGGCGCGCTGGCGACGCCGCCGGCGCTGCTCACGTGGGCGCCGAGTGGTGCGCCGGAATAAGGGATGTCGTACGGCGACGCGCCCGCGGATGGGCTCAGCGTGCCCGGCTTTGGCACGGCGACGGCCCGCGTGGATTTCGGGCGCGCGCGCGGGGCGGGTTTCTTCGCCACGGGCTTCTTGGCCGCGGACTTCTTCGCCGCGGGTTTCTTCGCCGCGAGCTTCTTCGCCACGGGCTTCTTCGCCACGGGCTTCCTGGGGGGCATCAGTTCCTCACTCGATCATCGCTGATCGCCATCGAGAATCGCCATCATCTATCGCCGTCCGGATTCCATACCTTCAATCTATTCTATGCGAACTCTCCATCGCGCCCCCGCGCCGGGTGATCATCGACGGTTGCGCAGCCATTCGAGCGGATCGACCGCGCGTCCCTTGGGGCGCATTTCAAAATGGAGATGGGCGTCGAGGTCCGGGTCGGTGCGCCCCACCGTGCCCACCACTTGGCCCTTCTGGATGGTCTGGCCCTTGTGCACGTCGAGGCGTCCGAGCGACCCGTAGACCGAAAAGTCGCCGTCGCCATGGCTGACGATCACCGTCTGGCCGTACGTGCCGAACGCCTCGGCGAGGACCACCGATCCGCCGGCCACCGACTTGACCGCCGTGCCGGCCGGCGCGCCGATGCCGACGCCGTTCCAGCGCGTCGTCGTGTTGTTGGCGTTGACGACGCGGCCAAAGCGGTAGAGAATCTGCCCGTCCACCGGCCAATCGAGCCGACCGAAGTCGCTGGTGCGCAGGCTGCTCGCGGCGGCGGGCGCGTTAGGGCGCGCTGCGACGGCGCGCCGCCGCTCGGCTTCGAACGCGGCCAGCAGGTCGGCCAGCCGCTTCTCGTCGCGCTGCACCTGCTGGAGGCGCGCCGCGGTCTGTCGCGTGGTCTGCTGTACCTTGGCCAGCGACCGGCTGCGGGCGCCCTCGAGTTCGCGGAGCCGGCGTTCCTCCTCGCTCTTCTGTTCGCGGCTCAACTCCATCTCGCCGTGCAGGCGCACGAGCTGGGTGCGAGTGCCGGTGATCGCCTGGTTCAGCAGTTCGACGCGGCGCACCAGCGCGCGGTCGCGCTGGGCGACGAGGTGCAGGTATTTGTAGCGGGCGACCAGCGCGCCGAACGATTGCGCCGACAGCAACGCCTCGAGCGAATACAGGGCGCCGCGCTTGTAGATCTCGCGCACGCGGCGCTGCAGCATGGCGCGCTTGATGACGAGCTCGTCCTGCGCGATGACGAGGGAGGCGGAGGCGTTGGCCACCTCGCCCGCGAGCGCGCCGAGCTGCGCGTCGAGGGAGTGGACGAGGCGCGCCGTGGCATCGGCCTGCTGCTCGATGTTGGTGCGTTCCTCGCTGATGTCGTGGGCCGTGCTCTGCAACTGGCGCATGCGCTGTTCCAGCTGCTCGCGTTCGGCGCGCGTGCGGTCGAGTTCGTCGCGTTGCGCCTTGGCGCGGTCGGCGCCGCTCTGCGGGGCGGGCGGCGGAGCGCTCGGCGGGGCGGGCTGCGGTTGCTGGCCAGCGATGGTAGATGGCAGAAGGCAGACGGCAGACATAACGATGGCGAGGGCGATGTGCCGCGCGGTGTGACGCACGCGCGGCGTACGATCTGCCATCTGCCATCTGCCATCTGCCCTCTGCATCAGTCAGACCTGCCTGAGATGCCGCCCCACGCTGAGCGCGGAGCCCACGAGCCCGATGCAGGCGCCGGCCAGCACGCCGACCGCGCCCATCCACGGGTCGAAGAACGTGGCCTGCACGACGTAGCGGTTGATGACGGTCAGGGCGATCCACGCGAGCGCCAGCGCCAGCACGCCGCCGAGCGTGCCCTTGAGGAAGCCCTCGATGAGGAACGGCGCGCGGACGAAGCCGTTGGTCGCGCCGACGAGGCGCATGATGGAGATCTCGCGCTCGCGGGCGAGGACGGCCATGCGAATGGTCGACCCGATGATGATGATGGCCACCGTGGCGAAGGTCAGGCCGAGCACGGCGCCGGCAAGCGTGGCGACGTTGCGCAGGCGGTGCAGCTTTTCCACCCACTCTTCGCCGAACCGGATGTCATCGATGAAATCGTATACCTCGATGCGCTTGGCGACGGCGCGCACCGTGGCCGGATCGCGAAATCCGGGCTTGAGGCGCACCTCGATGGACGCCGGGAGGATGCCCTCCTCGAACACGTCGCTGAACTCGCCCAGTTCGCGGCGCGCGCGGTCGAGCGCCTGCCCCTGGGTGACCAGCCGCACCGAGGCGGCCTCGGGAAAGGCGCCAATATCGCCGAGCGCGGCGGCGGTCGTCTCAGAGCCGGTGCCATCGGCGATGAACGCGCGGATCTCGACGCGGTCCTCGACGGTGCGCAGGGCATTGCGGATGTTCAGCGCGACCAGCCCGAACAGGCCGAACGCGAACAGGGAGAACGCGATGGTCGTGACCGAGAGCGCGCTGAGCATCGGCGCGCGGCGAAAGGCGAGGAGCGCCTCGCGAATGGCGAGCCTCATGCGTTGCCCTCCGCCGTCGTCGCGGGCGCCGTTGTCGCGGGCGCAGTGGTTGCGGGACCCGCCGGCGCGGGACTCGCCGGCGCGGGGGCCGGCTCGCGGGATCCGCCGTCGGACGCGGAGTCGAAGACCAGCTGGCCGCGGTTCACCTCGATGGTGCGGCAGCCCGAGTGGCGCACGAGGTCGAGGTCGTGCGTGGCCATCAGCACCGCCGTGCCGCCGGCGTTGATGTCGCGGAACAGCTGATAGATGCCGCGGGTGGCGCGTTCGTCGAGGTTGCCGGTGGGTTCATCGGCAACCAGCGCCACCGGGTCGTTGGCCAGCGCCCGCGCAATCGCGACGCGCTGCTGCTCGCCGCCCGACAGCTCGCGCGGCAGGGCGGTGGCCTTGGCGGCCAGTCCCACCTGGCCGAGCAGGCGCGAGACGCGCGTGGCGATCTGCCCCCGCGGCGTGCCCGTCACCTCGAGCGCAAAGGCGACATTGGCTTCGACGTTGCGGTCCTCGAGCAGGCGGAAATCCTGGAAGATGACGCCGAGCCGCCGGCGGAGCGCCGGCACGTCGGCGGCACGATAGGTGGCCGAGCTGATGCCGCCGATCTTCACCTCGCCCTGCGTCGGCAGTTCCTCGAAGAAGCAGAGCTTCAGAATGGTGCTCTTGCCCGCGCCGCTGGGGCCGGTGATGAAGACGAACTCGCCCTTGTGCACCTGGAACGAGACGTCCTGCAGCGCCGCGCCGGTGCGCGCGAACGTCTTGTGCACGTGCGAGAAGCGGATCATCGGCTAGCGCAACGCCTGCTCGAGGTCGGCCAGGATGTCGTTGACGTCCTCGAGGCCGACGCTGAGCCGGATGAAGCCATCGGGGATGCCGATGTGCGCGCGCTGCTCGCTCGTCTGCCGCGCGTGCGACGAGAAGCGCGGTTCACTGACGAGCGTGTCGACGCCGCCGAGGCTGGCGGCGTACCGGGCGAGCTTGAGGCGCTTGGCGAACCGGTCGGCGGCGCGGGCGCCGCCGGCGAGTTCGAACGCGAGCATCCCGCCGAAGCCGTCGAGCTGGTCGACGGCGACAGCGTGGTCGGGATGGCTGGCGAGGCCGGGGTAGTGGCAGCGCCGCACGTCCTTGCGCGCCTCGAGCCACGTGGCGATCTCCATCGCCGACTGATTCTGCCGCTGCACGCGCACGTCGAGCGTCTTGAGGCCGCGTTCCAGCAGCCAGCAGGCGAACGGATCGGGCGTCTGCCCCCAGACGATCTCCTTCTGCCGCACCTCGTCGATGTAGGGCGCGGTGCCGCAGACCACGCCGCCGAGGACGTCGTGGTGCCCGTTGAGGAACTTGGTGGCGGAATGAATGACGACGTCGGCGCCGTGCTCGAGCGGGCGGAAGTTGACGGGGCTCGCAAACGTGGAGTCGACGACGAGCGCGATGCCCAGCTCCTTGGTGAGCAGCGACACGCCGCGCATGTCGAGCACGCGACAGGTCGGGTTGACGGGCGACTCGATGAAGATGGCGCGCGTTTCCTTGCGCAGCCGCCGGCGCCACGTGCGCGACTCGAACGGATCGACGAGCGTCACGTCGATCCCCATCTGCGTGAACTCCTCGGTGATGAGCCGGTGCGTACCGCCGTAGATGTACTGGCTGGCAAGCAGGTGGTCGCCTGGCCGCAGGAGGGCGAGCAACCCGCAGGCCGTGGCCCCCATGCCGCTGGAGAGCACCAGCGCGGCCTCGGCCCCTTCGAGCGCGGCGAGGCGCTTCTGGATGCGGTCGGCGTTGGGCGTGTTGCCGTAGCGCGTGTACATCAGGTTGTCGCTGCCCGGCTCCTGCACGTAGTTCACCGACTGCACGAGCGGCGGCACGACCGGGTCGCCGGCCGCGTGCGGGGCGTCGCCGGCATGCAGCACGAGCGTGGCGAGGGCGTGGGGGCGGGCGGACTTCTTGGACGTTGCCATGGATCAGACCGGCTTGGGGTTGAGCACGGGACGATCCGCGTCGGGGCGCACGAGGCGGATGATTTCGGTGGGCGCGATGCCGGCGATGTCGCGCACCACCACGCCGCCGCGGGGCAGCGTGTCGTCGACGATCGCCGTCGCCAGGTCGTGGCGGCGCGGTCCGTAGACCCAGACCAGCTCGCCATCGGTCACGCCGCGGAGGGCGGCGTCGTCGGACCGCACGCGGACCGCCGGTCCGCGCTCGGCGTCACCGCGCCGCGTGGAGATGAAGCCGACGACCTGCAGGGGCGGATTGAAGCCGGCCGCCATCATTGTACCGTGTCGGCGACGTCGAGCGCCAGGAAGGCGTCCTGGCCGCGGCGGACGAGCCGGCGCCGCAACAGCTCGTCGAGCACTTCGGCCACGAAGTCCTCGCCGAACCCGAACTCGTCGGCCAGTTCGGCGGGCGCCGCATGACCGCGTACGCGCACCATCTCCCACGCGCGCCGCTCCGCCTCGCTCACGCGGCCGATCAACTGCGGGTGGCCGTCCTCGCACAGGCAGACGAGCGCCAGGCCGTGATGCTCGAGCACCGTCTCCACCAGCTCGAGGTGTTCCTCGCCGATGCCGCAAAAGACCACGTACCCGCCCCGCGTGAGGTCGTCGTTCTGCAGGAGCACCAGCAGCTTGGCCACGACCTCGTCGGCGCACGAGTAGTCCATCATGCCGATGCGGGAAAAGTCGAGCGACGTGATGCCCCCCTCGCGGTTGGCGGCCAGTTCGCGCTCGATCTGGTGGCGGACCGCCATCCCGGTGTCGCGGGTAAGGAGGTTGCCGTAGTTCTGGTTCACGGCGCTGCGGAGCACCGCGCAGACATCGATGACTTGGGGGGCCATGGTCACCGATCGACCCGTTCCGGAATCATCATGAACAGTTGCGTGCCCGGCATCGGAGCGAGATGGTCGCGCCGCACCACGTCGTCGTCCCACGGCGGGACGATGGCCACGCGCGCCGTGCCGCTGCGCACCGCCAGCTTGCCCTGCCACTTGTTCAGGTAGCCGCGGATCCCCTTGAAGCCCTGGCCGCGCCCGTGCTCGGGAAAGCGGCTCGTCGCCTGGATGACCGCCGCCTCGAGGGCCACGGCGTCGTCCCAGCGGTCGGTCAGCGGGCGCCGGTTGCCGCTTTCCAGCGACTGGCGAATGCCCACGCCCGCGTCGCAGACGGCGATCTGCACGACGTGCTTGCCCATGCGACGGCGGTAGTTGTAGTTCTGCACCGCCACCCAGCCGCCGCGTCCGGCATGCTCGACGATGTTCTGGCACGCCTCCGACAGCGCCATGGCGAACCCCAGCACCGCCCGCGACTCGAGATGGAGGTTCTGGGTGAGAATGTGCGCGGCCTTGGCCTGAATGCGCTCGACCACCGTGTGGACGTCGTCGCTCCGCGACACGGGCGTCACCTCGAGCAGCGTCCCCGACTCGCTCGCGGCACGCTGCGTCGGCACCTTGCCCTTGATGTCGAACAGTTCCTCCGCGTAGCGGAAGAAATTCGCGCGCGACCAGTACGACGCGGTGTCGTCCTTCTCCGGCGGAATGAGCTGCGGCTTCTCGAGCCGGGTCTGCCCGAGCGTCAGCAGGGCCGTGAGGCCGTACGGCGAGGCCCACCCGGTGTTGCGCGCGTCGATCAGGATGCGGGCGTCCGCCGGCAGCGGGGCGAGCTGCTCGAGCACCTGCTCGAACGACTGGTCATCGAGCGACGACGGGACGGTGATGACGTTCACGAGGGACTCAGCTCTCCACGGAGGAAGTGCGCGAGAGCGGTGGCTCCGCGGTGCTCCACGTTGCGGGCGGCGGCGGCGATTGCCGCGCGCAGCGCCTCGGTGATTATATCACCCGCAAGCAGCCGTGAGTAATAGGTGGCGCCGAACACGTCGCCGCATCCCGTGGGATCCCCCTTGACATGGAGCTGCGCGGGCGACGGCGCCAGAAGCGCGGTGCGCAGGGCGCCCCCCGGCGCTTCGAGGGGCGTTGGGGCGGCGGCGCGGTGGGCGAGCCGGGCAAAATGCGGCGGCGCAAAGTAGACGGCGCCGCGCGGCCCCAGCGTCACGACGAGCGACTGCACCCCGGCGGCGAGCGCCGTGGCCGCCAGGGCCAGGCCATCGGGGGCGAGCATCGCCAGTTCGTCCTCGTTCACCTGCAAAAGGTCGAAACAGCGGCACCAGTCGGCCACGCGCGGTAGCGGCTGGGGGGTGCGGAGTCCGGAGGGCTGCACCGCCAGCACCAGCGAATGCAGGTCACCGTAGATGGGGCCGCCGAAATACTGGCGCAGCAGCATCGCCGTCTCGAGATCGAGCTCGAATCCCGAGATGAGGTTCACGTACAGTGCGTCGAGTCCGGCGACCAGGGGCTGCAGTCCCTGCCACGTCCAGCCGGGCACGCCGCCGGTCAGCACCTCGCTGCGGCGCTCGTCGTCGACGTAGCGCAGTTCGACGCGGTTGTTGGGGTACGGCACGGCCACCGGCGCCGCGTCGGGGGCGATGCGCCGGAGCGACGACAGGAAGCTCCGCGCCTCGCGTGCGAGGTCGTCGCCCACCTTGACGATGGGAACGATCTCCCAGTCGTCGGGGAGCGCGGCGTCGAACCCGGCGAGCGCATAGGTGATGCCGCCCCACTCCTGCACCGGGGCGGAGCGGACGTCGCGACCGTAGATGACGTCCCAGACGCACGTGCCGATGACGCCGACCCGGCGCTTGGTCACGCCACGGGGTGTTCGTGGAGGAAGGCCGCGACCGCGCCGATCATGCCCGCGCTGCCGCCCAGCTCGCCGGGCACGATGCGGCACGCGTCGACCGCCGGCTTGAACGCCCGGCGGCGGACCTCCGCGCGCAGCGGCACGAAGAGCGAGTCGCCGGCCTGCGCCACGCCCCCCGCGAGCACCACGACGTCGGGGTTGAAGACGTTGAGAATGTTCGCCACGCCCGTGCCGAGAAAGCGCGCCGTCTCGTGCACCACGTCCGACGCGATGGTGTCGCCCTGGCCCGACGCCTTGTAGACCATGGCGGCGGTGAGCCGGGCGAGGTCGCCGTCCACGAGGTCGGTGAGCAGCGATGCCTCGCCATTGCCGAGCGCCTCGCGAGCGCGCATCGCGATGGCTGGACCCGACGCATAGGCCTCGAGGCAGCCGTAGTTGCCGCACCCGCAGCGGCGGCCATTGGCCTCGATGGTCATATGGCCGATCTCGCCGGCCACGTCGCTCGCCCCGTGGTAGAGCCGGCCATCGAAAATGAGCCCGCCGCCGATGCCGGTGCCGAGCGTAATGCCCACCACGTTGCGGCCGCCCCTGGCGGCGCCCAGCCAGGCCTCGCCCAGCGTGGCGCAGTTGGCGTCGTTGTCGAGCGTCGCGCGCAACCGCGCCTGGCTTCCCACCCGGTCGCGCAGCGGAAAGTCCTTCCACCCGAGATTCGGCGTGATGATCACGATGCCGTGCTCGCGGTCGAGCGGGCCCGGCGAGCCGATTCCGACGCCGGCCACCTGGTCGCGCGTCGCTCCCGTTTCGCGATGCACGGCACCGATCGTCGTCTCGATCATTTCGCAGATGCGGTCGATGACCGCGTCGGCCCCGAGGCTGGCGCGGGTCGGCAGCGTATGCACGCCGATTTCGCGGCTGCCGTCGGCGGGCATGGCGCCGACGACGAGGTTCGTGCCGCCGATGTCGACACCGACGATGTACGAGGAAGAGGCGGTCATCACGGGGTCGAAGGGGAAGAGAGCAAATTGCGCACGCGCTCGGCCACCCGCGAGGGCTCCAGCGTGCGCATGCAGGCAAAGTGGCCGAGGGGACATTCGCGCGGGCCGTGCGGATGGCAGGGCCGGCAGCCGAGCGTGTCGATGCCGAGCGCTTCGGAGCGCGGCGCGAGCGGGCCGAAGCCGAACGCCGGCACGGTGGGGCCGAACAGGGTGATCGTCGGGGTGCCCATGGCCGAGGCCAGATGCGTCGGGGCGGAATCGTTGGCCACCAGCACGGCGCAGCGGCCAATCAGTTCGGCGCTCTCGAGCAGCGACAGCCGGCCCGTGGCGTCGAGCACGCGACCGGGGCCCGCGGCGGCGACGGTCTCGGCGAGGGCCGTGTCTTCGGGGCTGCCGATGACGACGAAGCGCACCTCGTCGAGCATCGCCACCAGAGCGGCAATGTGCGGCCACCGCTTGGTGCCCCAGATGCTCCCGGGAGCGATCGCCACCAGCGCGCCCCCCGCGGGCACGTCCGAGAGCAGCGCGTCCACCGCGGCCCGCTCCTCGTCGCCCGGGTACAGGTGCGGACGGATGGACTCGACGTCGGGCGCGGGCGCCGCATCGCCCGCGTCGAGCCGCCACAACCGCTCGGCGTGGTGCACGTCGCGGCGGTAGTGCACGCGCTCGGTGTACAGCGCGCGCCCCGTCGAGGTGTCGAATCCGATGCGTCGGGCGATGCCGGCGCCGCGGGCCAGCACGGCGCTGCGCAGCGAACCCTGGGCGAGGTACGCCGCCTCGTAGCGCTCATCACGCAGCCGCGCCACCAGGCGCCGGAGTCCCCCCAGCCCGGCATCGCGTCCGTGCTTGTCGTAGATCACCAGACGGCGCACCGAGGGGTTGCCGCGCAGGATCGTCGCCCCCAGCGGCGTGACCACGGCGTCCACCGGCCCGCGCGCCGCGAGTGCGGCGAGCAGGGGCGTCGTCAGGATGGTGTCGCCGAGAAACGACGTCTGGATGACGAGGGAGGGCACGGTACAACAGTAACGAAGATCGCGAGCGCGCGAGCATGAGCGCGCGGCGGCCGGCGTGCGCTCGGCCACCGCCGCCGCCCGCTGCGGCACCGCCGGATCGCCGCCGAGCATCTGTCGCACCCCGTGGTCTGATCGGTTCAGGCGTTACCTGACGTGACAATCAGGAGGCGGGCGCTGCTTGACGCAAGTGGTACGCCGGGCCACCTTAAGTTCTTCACGGTGCGATGGAGGCCTACAGTGGTTTCGTTTCGGCACGGCAGGTTCAACAACGGTGCCACGCGTCTGGTCACGGTGATCGCTTTGGCCTGCTCGATCGCGATGGTCGTCGGTGTGCAAGCCTGTCGCGACACCGCGGTGACCCAGCCGGTGAAGAAGACGGCAGCCGTCGCGCGCATCATGTGCGACGACGGAACGTTTGACTGCTTTTGCCGGCTGTTTGGCACCAACTGCCCGGACAATCCACCGCCAGTGTCGGGCGACTCCACTCGCGTTTGGTGTACGCCGCGCACCGTCGTCCGCGGCGCTGATGTGACGTGTCGGATCTACGTCGGTGAGAGACGGCCCTTTGAAGTTCTCGAGCGACTTGGCGACTCGATGGATACGACAGTCGTCATGAGGATCGTCGGAGGCCGAGACCCGCTCTCCTACGAGCCGGGTGACACGGCAACGTGGAGCGGCGCCATGGTGGTGTCCACGCGGGTGTCGATCGCCGTGCGGATGGCCGACTCGGCGGGTAACATCCGGACCTTGCCGTTCGCTTCTGACTCGATCATCGTCACCCCGCGCCCGTTTTCTCCCTACGAGATCGCTTCAGTTCCGACCCTTGTTCGCGGTGTTGAACACCACTCGATGACGGAATATCCCCTTCATTAACGAGTACGGATCGAACAACACTCGCGCGGCGACTACCTTTGGCAGCTTCCTTTCGCACGAACTGGGGATGTTTCGGCCGCTGAGCGACTCGGCGTGGGCTTACGCCCGCGTGGTTGCGGCCGGTCCGGACAGCGGCCTGGCATGGTTTCCATCTCTGCCACCGCTGCGCGAGCGAACGGAATCGTGGATTCACCCCGCCCTATCCGGGGGGTTGGATCTCTTCTTCGCGCGGCGATGGTACGGCGACCAGAACGGCCGACGCTTCACGTGGTATGACCCAAACACCGGTAGTGGGCTTGGCAGCGTTGCCGCGTGCGATGCTGCGGGAGTTGACAGACTGCGAGTGCAAACCGAGAGTCACGAAGGACTCGGATTCGACGGCGACTCGCACTTTCAGCGACTTGTGTCAGCGATCGCCAGTTCCGATTTGGCGACGACTGTCGAACGAACCGTCGTGCGAGGTACACCACGCGACGCCCAGGCTGCTATCGTGGGGCCTGTAAATGACCTGTGGGTGGTAATCCACGATAGCCAGAAAGCACTCGAGGACGCGGACTATCCGAGGATTTTCGGCGTACGCCCCCCGACCGGCCAGCTTCCCGCGGATTCGGGCGCGATCCGCTGCTTCCCCAAGTCCCAGCGGACCCCCTTCCCGGCTCCTGAGCCATGAGGATACCACACATGCGAGTGTCGCTGTTGGTCGCAGCCGTGATTGCCGGTGGCGCGTCGATTGCTGGAGCCCAGGCGCCAAATCCCGGAGAGTGCAATGCCGCTTCGGCCGCCGTCTCGGGCCGGGCGCTGCCTGCGCTGGACGATTCCACCTTCATCTGGTGGTACACGCTCGCGGGCTGCGGACCGATCGGCGAGCGTGCAGCTGCGCAGGCATTGCGGTCGAACGCTCTCCAGAGGGAGAACTCAGCCGACCGGTTGCGTGAGTTCTTCCTGCTGTTCTACGCGCGACGCACGCCCGAGTTGTTTGCCGCGCTCAAGGATGGCGTCGCCAGCGCCGGTGCGTCCGTTGCCTACAAGCGAGAGGCAATTGCTGCCCTGGGAGCGCTGCACTACCCGGGATTCGACTTCGACTCGGGCGGACTCGAGATTCTCGCGTCGACGGATTGCGGCTCCACGAGGCGGGTATTGGTGGGTTCGGGCAGTACGAGCGATCTCCCTGCCGGATATCTGGGGCAGATGGTCTCGGTGCTCGACGATCAGCAGCATCGAAGCTCCAACGCTCCCGTCGTCCGCGCGCTGGCCTATTGCTGGCGCAAATTGCTCGTGCGCGACCTTCCCATCGACCCAAAGAAGCTCAAGCTGAAGCATGTGTGCGAAGACAGGTTTCTCGTGACCAATGACAATTTGGCAGATGCCACCGTGAGCGTAGACGTCGAAGGCACGAGCGAACAATTCCGGTTGAAGGTATTCGCGGAACGCGAGATCCTCTTTGAAACCTTGAACAGCGGAAAGGTGCGGTTGTACTTCGGCGGTGTGCTCGTCGACAAGAAACAGGCGGCGGCGAATCGCTGCGACCGGAAATAGGAACGGCGGCCTTCGATCGTCTGGATCATGACGACTTCGAACGGCGCGCGAGGGTTGAACGCGGATTCGAGGTGGACGCATGATCCAGCCTAGTCCACCTGCAGCACCGCGAGGAAGGCCTCCTGCGGAATCTCCACCGAGCCCACGCTCTTCATGCGCTTCTTCCCCTCCTTCTGCTTCTCGAGGAGCTTGCGCTTGCGGCTGATGTCGCCGCCATAGCACTTGGCCAGCACGTCCTTGCGCACCGGTTTCACCGTCGTGCGCGCAATCACACGCTGGCCGATGGCCGCCTGGATCGCCACCTCGAACAGCTGTCGCGGAATGAGTTCCTTGAGCTTCACCGCGATCTTGTGCCCCCAGTCGTACGCCTTGTCGGTGTGGATGATCACCGAGAACGCGTCCACCGGGTCGCCGTTGATGAGCATCTCGAGCTTCACGAGATCGCTCGGGCGGTACTCGAGCATCTCGTAGTCGAGCGACGCGTAGCCGCGCGAAATCGACTTGAGCTTGTCGAAGAAGTCGAGGATGATCTCGGCGAGCGGAAACTCCCACGCGATCTCCACGCGCGTCGTGTCGAGGTAGTGCATGCCCTTGTACACGCCGCGCCGGTCGGTGCCCAGCGTCATGATCGGGCCGATGTAGTCGGCGGGCGCCATGATGCGGGCGCGCACGTACGGCTCCTCGACGCGGGCGATCATCACGGCGGGCGGCATGAGGGCGGGATTCTCCACCATCAGCATGACGCCGTCGGTCTTGTGCACGTGATACTCCACGCTTGGCACGGTGGTGACGAGGTCGAGGTTGAACTCGCGCTCGAGCCGCTCCCGCACGATTTCCATGTGCAGCAGCCCGAGAAAGCCGCAGCGGAAGCCGAAGCCCAGCGCCGTCGACGTCTCGGGCGTGTAGTGCAGCGAGGCGTCGTTGAGTTGCAGCTTCTCCAGCGCGTCGCGGAGGTCCTCGTACTGCTGCGTGTCGGTGGGGTAGACGCCGGCGAAGACGAACGACTTCACGGCCTGGTAGCCGGGGAGCGGCACCGTGGCGTGGCGGTCGGCGTCGAACACGGTGTCGCCGGCGCGCGTTTCCTTGACCGAGCGCACGCTGGCCACCACGTAGCCCACTTCGCCCGCGCTCAGCGCATCGGCCGGGACCTGCCGGAGCTGGTGGTAGCCCACCTCCTCCACGTCGTAGATGCCATCGTTGGTCCCGAAGGTGATGCGCATCCCCTTCTTGAGGGTGCCGTCGACCACGCGCACGCTGGGGATCGCGCCGCGGTACCGGTCGTAGAACGAGTCGTAGACCAGGGCGCGCAGCGGGGCGGCCGGGTCGCCCCGCGGCGGCGGCACGCGGCGCACGATCTCCTCGAGCAGCGCGGGGACGCCGGTCCCTTCCTTGGCGCTGACGAACAGCACGTCCTCGGGCTGGCAGCCGAGCAGCCCAACGACCTCGTCGCGCCGCTTCTCGGGCTCGGCGCCGGGCAGGTCGATCTTGTTGAGGATCGGGATGATCTCGAGTCCGGCTTCCATCGCGAGGAAGAGATTCGAGAGCGTCTGCGCCTGGATCCCCTGCGACGCATCGACCACGAGAATGGCCCCCTCGCACGCGGCGAGCGAGCGCGACACCTCGTACGTGAAGTCGACGTGCCCCGGCGTATCGATGAGGTTCAGCTCGTACGACTCGCCGCGCGGCGCCGTGTAGGACATGCGCACGGCGTTGAGCTTGATGGTGATACCGCGCTCGCGCTCGAGGTCCAGCGTGTCGAGCACCTGGGCCTTCATTTCACGCTTCTGCAGCATGCCCGTGGCCTCGATCAGGCGGTCGGCGAGCGTCGACTTGCCGTGATCGATGTGGGCGACGATGCAGAAGTTGCGGATGCGGCTCTGGTCCACGGCGCTGCGGTTGAGGGGAGCCTTGAAAGTTAGCCGGTTGGCGGGCTGGGTCCAAGACGCGCTTCAAGGGCGATGCGCGCGCGGTTTCCTGGGCTTTGCCAGCGGTCGGCGACGGGTCTTCTCCGGGAGTTTCTTCAGGAGACGCTCGATGCCATCGTAGAAGACCTCGGCGGAGGTGCGGATCTCGGGCGCGATGTTCTGCAAGGCACGGCGGTCACCGAGTTGATGCGCCCGCAGAGCCTCCACCCACGGTCGCAGCCGCGCCGTGTCGCCACGTTGCTCGAGGAAGGCCAGCAACTCGGCCCCGTAGTTCAAGTGCAGCAGCACCGCGCTTGTCACAAGCCACTGAAAGCCCAACCCCTCGACGCCGATGGCCAGCGCATTGCCGATCGCCTCGCAGGCCAAGCCCCAGTTCGAGTCGTACGCGGCGAAGAGCGCTTCGTGAAGGTGGGTGGTATCGGGATACGCTTGCTTGGGGAGTGCCCGCAACTCATCCAGCAGCCGCCGAGCGCCAGCGCCTTCGCCGATGAAGTCACGACGCACGAAAAGACGGCTATGATGAGTGGTTTCTTCGGAAGGATCGAGTCGCAAGGCATTGTCGTAGGCCTCAGCAGCATCTGACGGACGTTCAAGGCGATCGCCGTAAAGATCACCGAGACCAGTCCACGGCCATGCGTCCTTTGGATCACGGGCGATGGCTTCACGAAAGGATACCTCCGCCTCAGCGTATCGATTGAGACGGTATTGCAGGAGATGGCCCAGAAAGGCCCAGGGCAGGGCATCCTTCGGATCTCGGGCGATGGCCTCGCGATAAGCGCTTTCGGCTTCGACATAGCGGGCGAGTAGAACGTGTAAATCGACGCCCCAGTCGGTCCACAGCCCGGACTCCGCTGTAGCATTCGGCTGGACGGCCGAGCGGATCATCGAGAGACTGGAGTCGCTGATCGCCGTACCGAAGCGACGGGGTAGAGTGTCCACCATCAATTGCATGCACAATTTGCCACTCGCCAGATGAAAAGCGCGATTCCAGTCCTCGGCGTCCCGCAGCGCGCGGAGTTGCCCACTGGCGAGCCGCTGGGAGAACCAGGAGACCGCCTCCACTGAGTACTTCTGCTCATCAGCGGCCCGCGCCTTCCGGGTCGTCTTTATCACGCTCTGAATCGCCGCGTTGCTGAGCTTGCCGACGCTGGCGGCGAGTTGTTCCCGCTCGCCGCTCATGAACATCGCCCGATCGCCGAGCACGGCTTTCGCGAAGTCGTCTGGCGAGGCGTCGGCGTCATCGGGCACGAGGGAGATCAGTTTCTTCCTGAGGTCGTCAAATGCCAGCGTGGCCAGCGGCAGGCTGTCGAAGTCGATCAGTTCGCGCAGGCGGGCCCGGGCCTCGCAGTGTGCTTCGCGCAATGCGGTGAGCTCGAGGTGGCGGTTGAGTTCTTCCGCGGTTTCCGGATCCTTGAGGCTCGCGGCTACAGCCCGGCTCCAGACGAACCGGTCGGGGCTGAAATGATCTTCGCCCATCAGGTGGCGGGCGATGCGGCTGCGGTCGGCCGGCTCGTAGAAGCTCTCGAGGAACCGCGTGAGGAACTCCACCTCGCGGCGCTGCCGGCGCGACGCGCTACGCATGAGGAACCAGATATTGAAGAAACGCTCGGCGATCTGGTACCCCGTGCTGGTCTCGCCAAAGAGATCGGTGCGCTCGACGACGCCGGTCTTCTCCAGTCGGTCGAGCTGTGCGCTGATGGTGCCGGCGGGCAGACCGGTGGCGGCGGCCAATCTCGCGGCGGTGACCGGGTCCCAATGGTTGGCGATGGCGCTGGTGACGACCTGCTGCTGCGCGGTGAGTTCCTCGAAGCGGGCCTTGTACAGCGGGGTGACGCGATCGAGCAAGCCCTCCAGGTCGCCAAAGACGCTGGGAGCGAAGTCCTCGGCATACAGAAAGAAGAGCGTGAGGGTGGTGCGGGGATTGCCACCGGTGAGCTGACGCAGCACGGTGAGGCGGGCCGGATGCTGGAGGACGCGCTGTCGTACGTCCTCACGCTGGGCCGCATCGGCCAGATGCACGAGCAGGGCGCGCATCTCGGATTCGTCGAGCGGACGGAGGTAGTGGACCTTGAACTGATCGTAGAACGCCGCGCCGTAATCCTGGCTCTGCGGCGGCGGGCTGGGGCTGGTGCCGACGAGGATTGGGCTGCCGGGCCGCATGAGCAGTTCGCGCAGGCTGTGCTGCTGGCCATTGTCCAGTCGCTCGAACACCAGTTGGAGATTGTCCACCAGCAACACAGGCCGCTGCCCGCTGGCCATGGCTATCTGGGCAAAGGCCTCGTAGACCTCATCGGCGAAGGGTTGATCGTCCTTGGCCGCCCGCATTCCGGCTGCCGTCAGGCGAGCGACGGTGGCATCGATTTCGTTGACACCGCTGGTGTCCCCGGTCATTTCGCGGGCATCGGCGAGCGAGTCGAGGCAGTTCAACCAGAACTTGGAGAGCCGGTCGACGGCGTATTGCTCTTCGGCAAATACGAGGGGGACAAAGCGGGCGCCATGATCGGGGTTCGTGCGCAGTTCGGCCGCGATGCGTGCAAGGAGCATGGTCTTGCCCATGCCGCGCTGGCCGACGATGAGATGATGTTGCGCCCGGCTCTTTGGTTTCTCCGCGGCGAGGTCGGCGACGATGCGGTCAAGTTGTGGACGCCGCGCCGCGAAGGCCGCGATGACCTGCTCCGGCGACATCCGTCCCGTGTTGTAGAGCGAGAGCTGATGCAGGGAGATCAGGGGAGCGCTCGCAGTCGCTGTCATCGGACTTCGCGGCGGTGCCAGTATTCACGCAACAGGAAGGAGCGAAAGGCATATCGGCCCGCGCTCTCCAGCACGTAGCCGTCACGCTGGAGCATGAGCAGCAGGCGAGCGATCTGGTCCTCGACGGTGCCGGGATCGGCGGCCTGACGAGTGCTCATCAGCGCGTTCAATATCTGCGCTCGTACCCGGCCACCGGCGTATTGGCAGAGGTGACGCAGAATATCCTTGGCCGCCGTGGCATCACTCTGACCGAACTGCTCCTCCAGACGCTGTCGCCAAGTGTCGAACTGGCTCAGGTTGCCAGGCAGCAGGAGATGAGCGAAGGCTCCCTCGATCGCTGCGGCATCGGCCTGGGTCGCACCGGAATCGATGAGTGCATGGAAGACGATCTGCAGGTGGTGTGGCAGCGGCCAGCCCACACGATCGATGATGAGGGTTCGCTGTTCGTCGGAGAGCGGCAGGCCGTTGCTCTCGCCCAACCGGGTGAGAAAGCGGTTGGCCTCCTCCGTATCCAGGGCGTCCAGGTTCAATGGGGTCAGGTCGTTGATCGCCTTGCGCAGGTTTCGATCATCGACAAAGCTGTCCAGCCCGATGGAACCAAGAAGGATCCAGCGCACGTTTTGCCGATACGTCTGCCTCAGCGCCCGCAGCCAATGGAGCAGCCGGCTGACGCGCTCGGTGCCGTGCTCGTCCCGCCCCAGCGCCAGGAGCAACTCGGGCATCTCATCGATGGCGAGGAGCACGGGCTTTCCGCCGCTCTCAATCTTCCGGAAAATGCTCTCGACCGCTCGGCCCAGGGTGCTGTGTTCGGGGTCCTCCGCGGCGATCGTCATGTCGACGCCGGCGGCTCCCACCTTCAGGCCGGGCAACGTCTGGCGCGCCTTGCGAAAGGCGAGCGAGACACGGCTAAGCGGCTCCGGATGAAGTCCGCTTTCGGTCAGACCATCGACGAGCTTTTCTGCGAACGCCAGCTCGTCGTGGCAGCCCTCGACGTTCATGAACACCGCACATCGCCCGGCTTGACGTTCCAACTCGCACAATCGGAGCACGAGGGAGGTCTTCCCCACCCGACGAGGAGCGGTGAGCAGCGCGTTTGCGCCGTTGGCCAGCTCTCGCTGCAATCGAGCGAGATCACGAGGGCGGTCGAAGAAGTCGTCGTGTTCGACGGGGGAACCGGTGACGTTTCGCATGACGGTAGGGTAATAGAGTGAGGATGCTTAGTCAATATACAGTCTTGAAGTTATACATATTTGTATTTCTAACGTACAGGGCACGATGACGCCCAGCGCGGCAATGGCATCATCCCGACGATCAGGGGCACCCGGCACTCAGCCGACGTTCGTCGCTGCATCTGCGTACTATTACATCGCTCCATGACCAGTCCGGCCAACACGCAGCGCCCCGAACTCCTCGATCCCGCCCAGCTCAGTGCGCTCGGCGGGCTGGAGATTCGTGCGCGCTGGGTCGTCGAAGGCTTTCTCACCGGGCTGCACCGCTCGCGCAAGAAGGGCTTCTCGGTGGAGTTCGCCGAGCACCGCGAATACCAGCCTGGCGACGACCTGCGGTACATGGACTGGAAGATGGCCGCCCGCGCCGACAAGTGGCTCATCAAGCTGTTCGAGGAAGAGACCAACCTGCGGGCCACCATCGTGCTCGACGTGTCCAGGTCGATGCACTGGTCGGGGTCGCCGGCGCGGCTCACCAAGCTCGCCTACGCCGAAACGCTGGTCGCCGCCGTGTCGTTGCTGCTGCTCAAGCAGCGCGACGCCGTGGGGCTCATCCGTTTCGACGACGAAGTGCGCACGGTGCTGCCCCCCCGGTCGCGCAACCTGCACTTCCAGCGCATCCTCGCCGCGCTCTCCGAACCCGGCGCGGGCGCCGGCAGCGACGCGCCGGGCGCGCTGATGCGCGCCGCGCGCCTCGTCCCGCGTCCCGGCATGGTCATCGTCGTGTCCGACCTGCTGCTCGATCCGGCGGAGACGATCGAAGCCATCCAAGCCCTGCGCGGCGCCGGCCATCAGGTGACGGTGCTGCACCTGCTCGATCCGGCCGAGCGCGACCTTTCGGTGCAGGGGGCCGAGCTGGTGTTTGTCGATCCGGAAACAGGCACCGAAGTCGAGGCAACGGTGGGCGACGTGCGCGCCGCGTACCGCGCCACGGTGGCCGAGGCGATCGACGAATGGCGCTCGCGCCTCGCCGGCGCCGGCGCGTCGTACGAGCCGATCAGCACCGACGCGCCGTTCGTCGTGCCCGTGCGGCGCGCCTTCCTCTCGCGCCGGCGGCTGCCGTGAGCCTGCTCGCGCCGTTCGCGCTCCTGCTCGGCCTTGCCGCCGCCCTGCCGCTCTGGCTGCACCTGCGCCGCCGAAAGGTCGAAATGCGCATCGACTTTCCGGCGGTGCGCTACCTGCTGCGCGCCGAGCAGGAGCATGCGCGCGAGCTGAAGGTGCGCAACGTGCTGTTGATGGTGTTGCGCGTGGCCATCGTGCTGCTCATCGCCTTGGCCGCGTCGCGGCCGCTCGTGCGGCTCGGGGTGGCCGGGCATGGGCCGACGGCGCTGGTGTTGGTGCTCGACAACTCGATGAGCACGGGGGCCGTGGTCGACGGCCGGTCCGTTCTGGCCGGTCTGCAAGGCGTCTCGCGCGACGTGTTGCGCGGCGCGCGCGCGAGCGACCGCGTGTGGCTGGTCACGGCCGATGGCGCGGTCACGGGCGGATCGGCGTCGACGATCGCCGCCGCCGTCGATCGCGCCGCGCCGCTGGCCGGCGCCGGCGACCTGGCCGCGGCCGTGCGCACCGGAGCGGCTCTGGCGAGCGGGGCAGGGCTGCCCTCGTCGCGCGTGGTGGTGGTCACCGACGGCCAAGCGAGCGCGTGGCCGGCGCAACTGCCCGCGCCGTCGGCGCCGGTCATCATCCATGCGCCAACCACGCCGCCGCCGGCCAACCGCGCGGTGACGCGGGTGGTCACCGACCCGCCGCACTGGGCGCCGCGCGGTACGCTCCGGGCCACGGTGCTCGCCCGTGGGAGCGTCACCTGGCGTGCCGCGCTCGGCGCCACCACGCTGGCCCGCGGCACCGCCGCGGGATCGGGCACCATCGAAGCCAGCGCCGCTCCCGCCGCGCACGGGTGGACGAGCGGCGTGGTGGAACTGCCGCCCGATGAGCTGCGCGCCGACGACGTCCGGCCGTTCGCCCTGCACGTGGGGCCGGCGCCGGCCGCGCACGCCGAGCTGTCGGCGGGGGCGTTTGCGCGCACGGCGATCGCGGCGTTGGCGGCCGATGGTCGCGTGCGCGAGGGCGGCGGCGTGACGCTCGTCAGCGCCGAAAACGTGTCGGCGCTGCCCGCGCTGATCGTCGCGCCGGCTGATCCGGCGCGCGTGGCGCTCGCCAACCGTGCGCTCGAGCGTGCGCGCATACCGTGGCGGTTCGGCGAACGTCGCACCGGCCCCGTGCAGTTGCGCGGCGACGGTCTCGATGGCGCCACGGCGCTGCGGCGGTACGCGCTGCACGCGCAGGGCGCCGCAGCCACCGACACGCTGGTGCGCGCCGGCGCCGATCCGGCCATCGTCGCCGGCGACGGCTGGGTGCTCGTGGCCTGCGCGCTCGACCCCGCCGACACGGACCTGCCGTTGCGTGCGTCGTTTCTCCCCTGGCTCGACCGCACCATCGCGCGGCGCCTCGCGGCCGATGCGGGTCCGGTGATCGATACCGTGCCGTCGGCGTGGATCGCCCGCCCGTCGTGGGCCACGGGTCTCGAGGCGCCCGACGGTACCGTGCGGCCGCTGCAGGGCGCGCGCTTTCGCGCGCCGTCGAGCGCGGGCGTGTTCTTTCTGCGCCGGGGCGCCGAACGAGCGGGTGCGGTGGTGGTGGCGAGCGAGAGCGCGGAGTCGGTGCTCGATCGGGTGACGGCGTCGGCAATTGCCGCCCGCTTTGCACGCGGGGCGAGTGGCGTGGACGATGCCGTGCGTCTGGCCGCACGGGCATGGTCCGACACCTCGCCGCGCCCGTTCCTCGTCGCCGCGCTGCTCGGCGCGCTGCTCGGCGCGCTGCTCCTGGTGGCGGCGGAGACGTGGGTGTCTCGCCGCGACGACAGCGACGCCGGCTGACCGATGCCACTACCGCTGCTGCTCGAGCGCTTTGCCGCGCTGCCCCAGTTCCAGGTGCTGCGCGCGCGCGCGCCGCGCGCCGGCGAGGCGCTGAGCGTGTCGGGGTTGCCCGGCTCCGGCGACGCGCTGCTCGTTGCGGCGCTCGTGCACGACGCGCCCAACCGCATGCACGTGGTGATCGCCGATCAGGCGCCCGACGCCGAGCGCTGGCTGGCCGACCTCGAGGCCATTCTGGGCGACGGGTTCGTGGCGCTCTATCCGGCGCGCGAAGGTTTTGGCGAAGTGGAGCCGCACGCCGAGGTGGCAGGCGAGCGCGTGGAGACGCTCGAACGGCTGAATCGCGGCGAGGTGCGCGTGCTCGTCACCACGGTGCGTGCGGCGCAGGAACGGACGCGACTTCCGCAGGCGCTGGCCGACGCGCGACTCGAACTCGTGCGCGGCGCTACCTGGCGGCTCGAGGATCTCGCCGCGCACCTGGCGCGCGTCGGGTTCGAGCGCGCGGAGATGGTGGAGGACGTGGCGCAGTTCTCCGTACGCGGCGGCATCGTGGACGTGTACGGGTTCGGCATGCCGGCGCCGGTGCGCCTGGAGTTCTGGGGCGACGAGCTGGTGGAACTTCGCGAGTTCGATTTGTCGTCGCAGCGGACGACGCGTTCGATCGAGCGCGCGGTCGTGCTGCCGGTGGATGTCGTAGTGGGCGCTGACCACGACGACGCGCGGGAAGGCGCCCGCACGTCGCTGGCCGATCTGTGGCCGCCCGGCTCGCTGGTCATCGTGCCCGAAGGGGTGCACGTGGAGCCGGAACTGCGGCGCACGTGGGACGAGGCGTCGCACCATCTCGAACTGGCGCGCCGTCGCGGCGAAGATGCGGCCGCCCGCGACGAGCTGCTGCAGCCGCCCGAGGTCGCCGTCGCGGCATTGCGCGCCTTCGCGACCATCGAGATCACGCCAACGGCGGACGACGGCGCGGGGGTGCAGTTCCCGCTGCGGCCGCCCGAGCCGATCGAACGCGACATGGCACGCTTGCGCGCCCTGGTGGCCGACGGCACGCCGACGGTGATTCTCTGCGACAATAGCGGGCAAGCCGAGCGGCTCGAGGAACTGCTCGCGGTGCATGGCCGCGAGGCGCTGCCGGCGCTCACCATCGGCGTGCTAGGCGGCGGTTTCGTGCTGCCGCCGCGCGGCCAGCCCGGCGGCCTGCGCGTGCTCACCGACCACGAAATCTTCCGGCGCGAACGGCGCATCCGGCGCGCGCGCCGCTACGCGGCCGGCACGGCGCTCGAGCTCGTCGGCGCGCTCAAGCCCGGCGACTTTGTGGTCCACCTCGAGCACGGCGTCGGCATTTTCCGCGGCATGGAGACGATTTTCGTCGGCGAGAGCACGGTCGAGGTCGTCGTCATCGAGTACGAGGGGGGCGACCGGCTCAACGTCCCGCTCTATCGCATCGACCAGGTGGAGCGCTTCCGCCAGGCGGGCGACGTGTCCGACGACGCGCCGCCGCCGCGCCTGCACCGGCTCGGCGGCAAGCGGTGGGCGCAGCAGCGCGACCGGACGCGCGCCGCCATTCACGAGATGACGCACGAACTGCTCGACCTGTACGCGCGCCGCCACATCGCGCACCGCGCGCCGCACCACCCCGACGGCGCCTGGCAGAAGCAGCTCGAGAGTTCGTTCCTGTTCGAGGACACGCCCGACCAATTGCGCGCCACGCAGGACGTGAAGCGCGACATGGAGTCCGAGCGCCCGATGGACCGCCTGCTCGTCGGCGACGTCGGCTACGGCAAGACCGAAATTGCGGTGCGCGCCGCGTTCAAGGCGGTACAGAGCGGGCGGCAGGTGGCGGTGCTGGTGCCGACGACGATTCTCGCCGAGCAGCACGCGCGTACGTTCGGCGAGCGCCTCGCCGACTTTCCGGTGCGGGTCGCGGTGCTCTCGCGCTTCCAGACCGCCAAGGAGCAGAAGGCGACACTCGTCGAGCTCAAGGGCGGCACGGTCGACATCGTGATCGGCACGCATCGCGTCCTGTCGAGCGACGTCGCGTTTCGCCAGCTCGGCCTGATGATCGTCGACGAGGAGCACCGGTTCGGCGTGAAGCACAAGGAACGGCTCAAGCAGGTGCGCCTCGAAACCGACGTCCTGACGCTCACCGCGACGCCCATTCCGCGCACGTTGCACCAGGCGCTGGCCGGCCTGCGCGACCTGACGATCATGCAGACGGCGCCGCGCGACCGGTCGCCCGTGCTCACCTTCGTCGAGCCATGGGACGACGGGCTGCTCGAGGAGGGCATTGCCCGTGAGCTCGACCGCGGCGGGCAGGTGTTCGTGGTGCACAACCGCATCGAGACCATCGAGGCGGTGGCCGACCACCTGCGCCGGCTGATGCCGCGCGCCCGCGTGGCGGTGGGGCACGGGCAGATGCGCGAGCGCGACCTCGAGCAGGTGATGGCGCGCTTCGTGCGCGGCGAGGTCGACGTGCTGGTGAGCACGATGATCGTCGAAAGCGGCCTCGACGTGCCCAATGCCAACACGATGTTCGTGAGCCGCGCCGACCGGTTTGGCCTGGCCCAGCTCTACCAGTTGCGCGGACGCGTGGGGCGCTCGCACCGCCGCGCCTATTGCTACCTGCTCGTCCCCGATACGCAGGTGGATCTCGACGCCGAGCGCCGCTTGAAGGTGCTGGAGCACCACACCGAGCTGGGCGCCGGCTACCACGTGGCGCTCAAGGATCTCGAACTGCGCGGCGCCGGCAACCTGCTCGGGCCGGAGCAGTCGGGCTTCGTGCACGCGGTGGGCTTCGACCTGTACCTCCGCATGCTCGAGGAGACGGTGCAGCGCGTCCAGCGCGGGGCCGACGCGCCGCCGCCCCCCCCGGCCGACGTCACCATGGATGTGCCGAGCTTTCTTCCCGACGACTTCATCGCCTCGGCCGACGCCAAGCTCGATCTGTACCGGCGGTTGGCCGCCGCCCCGTCGGTTGCCGCCATCGGCGTGCTCGGCGATGAAATTCGCGACCGGTTTGGCCCGCTCCCGCCGGCCGCCGAGGCGTACGTGGCGTCGGCGACGCTGCGGCTCGTCGGCGCGCGGCTGGGCATCGAGGGCATCCTGGTGCGCGGCGGGGAGGCGCGTGTTAACTTCCGTACCGATGCGCTGCCGCGCATGAAGCCCCTGGCTACCGCCTTCCGGGACGTCCAGTTCCAGGTGGATGTCCGGCGAGTCCAGCCCCTGTCGTTGAAGCTGACGCGTCTGGGTGCTGCCTCGATGCTCGAGGGGCTCGTGCGCGCGCTGCGAACAATTGGGTCCGAGCCGAAGTAACACTTCACTTACGGGACTGCTGGTCACCGGCGCCTTCGCCGGGTGACCGAGCCATGCCCGCCTTCCCTTCCATCGATGAAGCGCAACGTCATCCTCGCCACCTCCCTCGTCGCCACCCTCGGCATCGCCGCCTGCGATGGCTTCAAGGAGGCGCTCACCGCCCACGTCGACGTGGTGGCCCGAGCCGGCACGCAGGAGCTGTCGGTGACCCGGCTGGCCGACCTGCTGGGCAACGCCAAGGTTCCGTTGCGCAAGGACGTCGCCAGCGCGGTGGCCGACGTCTGGATTTCCTACCAGCTGCTCGGCTACGCGGCGGCGCACGACGACACCCTGCGTGACGTGAAGCTGGCCGACGCCGCGATGTGGTCGGCCGTGGCGCAGGAGAAGACGAAGGCGTTCTATGAACGCATCTCGAAGGACTGGGCCAAGGTCGATACCGCGTCGCTCCGCGCCAAGTATGCCGCCGGCGAGATGTACGCCGCGCGCCACATCCTGCTGATGTCGCCGCGCCAGGGCATGAGCGTCGGGTCGCGCGATTCGGTGCGCAAGGAGATCGAGAAGATTCGCCGCACGGTGACGGCCGCCAACTTCGCCGACGTCGCGAAGGCCAAGTCGCAGGACGGCTCCAAGGACAAGGGCGGCGCGCTCGGCATCTTCCCGCCGGGGGCGATGGTCACCGAGTTCGAGGCGGCGTTGAAGGTGCTCAAGCCGGGTGAGGTGTCGGGCATCGTCGAGTCGCAGTTCGGCTTCCACATCATCAAGCGCCAGACGTACGACGAAGTGGCCAAGGAGTTCGCGCAGGCCTACGGCTCGACCGCCACGCAGAAAGCCGAGAGCCTGTTCATGGCCGGCATGGAGAAGGGGGCCGCCATCGAGATCAAGTCGGGCGCGTCCAAGACGGTGAAAGCGTTGGCCCAGGACTTCGACGCGTACCGCGCGGACAAGTCCACGCTCGTCTCGTGGAAGGGCGGCAGCCTCACGGCGGCGCGCCTCGTGCAGTGGATGAGCGCCATGCCGCCGCAGTCGCGCATTCGCGAGCAGGTGGCGCAGGCCCCCGACACGGCCATCCCGTACTTCCTCAAGCAGATCGTCCGCAACGAACTCGTCATGCATGCCGCCGACAGCGCCGGCACGGTGCCGGACACCGCCGCGGTCGGCAACATCCGCAATGCGTTCTTCGGCCAGGTGGCCGGCGCGATGTCGGAACTCAAGGTGTCGCCGTTCTTCCTCAAGGACTCGGCCAAGACCACGGCGGAGCGCGAGCGGCTGGCGGCGTCGCGCATCGACGCCTATTTCGACCTGCTGCTCGCCGAGAAGGCCCAGTTCGTGAACGTGCCGGAACCCATCTCCACGGCGTTGCGCTCCAAGTACGAGTCGCGCATCGTGTCGGCGGGAATCGAGCGCGCCCTCGAGCGCGCCACCAAGATTCGTCAGGTGGCCGACTCGACGCGCGCCGCGCAGACGCCGCAGTCGGCGGTGCCGATGCCGGGGGCGATGCCCGCGGCGCCAGCAGCACCCCCGGCCGCGGCACCCAAGGCGGCCGCCCCAGCCGCCCCGGCGCCCAAGCCGGCCGAACCGGCCAAGAAGCCGTAGTGGCGCTCCGCACGCTCTCCCGCGTTGCGCTGCTCTGCGGCGCCGTCGCCCTGCCGGCCCTCGGCCAGCAGGGCGCGGCGAGCCGCCCGGCGCGCGAAGTTCCCGTCGATCGCGTCGTCGCGGTGGTCGGCACCAAGCCCATCATGTGGAGCGAGGTGCAGGAGTACATCAATTTCCAGCGGCAGCAGGGGGCGCAGATCCCCGATGACTCGACGGCGTTTCTGGCCTATGCCCGCGGCGTGATCAGCGACCTCGTCGATCAGGACGTGCTGATCCAGACGGCCAAGAGCTACAAGATCGAGGTCACCGACGCCGAAGTGCTGCAGCAGGTCGAGACCGAGATGAAGCGCATCCGCGACCAGTTCAAGACGGAGCAGGAGTACCGCGACGCCCTCAAGGTCGAGGGGTTCGGCAACGTCGAGGAACTGCGCAAGATGCGGGTCGACCGGTCCAAACGCGATCTCTATCAGCAGCGCGCCATCGACTCGCTCAAGGCCAAGGGGCGCATGCCCTCGGTGGCCATCTCGGAAGCCGAGCTCACCGAGGCCTTTGTCAAGGCGAAGGACCGCCTGCCGAGGCGCCCGGCCACGGTCACCTTCCGGCAGATCATCGTCAGCCCCAAGCCGAGCGCGGCCAGTCGCAAAGCGACGCTGGCCAGGGTGGATTCGTTGCGCGCCGAGATTGCCAAGGGCACCGACTTCGAAGTGGTGGCCAAGCGCGAGTCGCAGGATCCCGGGTCCAAGGAACTGGGCGGCGACCTCGGTTGGGCCAGGCGCGGCATGATGGTGCCGGCCTTCGACCAGATGATGTTCTCGCTCAACCCCAACGTCGTCAGTCCCACGGTCGAGACGGTGTTCGGGGCCCACATCATTCGCGTCGATCGCATTCGGCCGGCCGAGGTGAAGGCCCGCCACATTCTGTTGCGCTGGACCATGGACTCGACCGACGTCGCGCGGGCGCGCGTCGAGGCCGACTCGACGCTGGCGGCGTGGAAGAAGGGCGCCTCGTACGACTCGCTCGTCACGCGGCATCACGACGATGCCGAACTGCGGCTGATGGCCGACCCCGTGCCGGTCGATTCGCTGCCCCCCGAGTACCGCGAGGCCATCAAGGGTCACAAGGCGGGCGACTTTGCGGGACCGTTCGCGATTCCCAATCCGCAGACCGGGCTGGGCAAGATCGTGATGCTGCAGCTGACGTCGTCCGAGGAGGGCGGCGAGATGAAGTTGTCGGATGTGCGCGATCGCATCCGGTCGCAGCTGTCGCAGGAGAAGACGGCGCGCCGCATTCTCGACCAGCTGCGCAAGGAACTCTACGTCTCCATCCGCATGTGACGCGGCCTCCTGTGACGCTGCCGCGCCTCGCCATCACGCTGGGCGACCCGCGCGGCATCGGCGCGGAGATCGTGCGCAAGGCGCTCGCCGACCCTCGGGTGGCGAGCGCCTGTCGTTGGGTGGTCGTGGGGCCGTCCGGGCTCGAGTGCCCGGCGGACGACGTGGTGGGCGAATGGCACGCGCGGCAGAGCGTCGCCAACGCGGGACGCCTGGCGGGCAAGGCGATCGCGCGCGCGGTGGCCCTGTGCCAGCGGGGTGAAGCCGACGGCATGGTGACGGCGCCCATCGACAAGCACGCGCTGCTTGAAGGCGGCTTCGACTACCCGGGCCATACCGAGATGCTAGCCGCGCTCACCGGCCGCGAGGTCGCGATGATGCTGGCGAGCGACCGGTTGCGCGTGGTGCTGGCCACGACGCACGTGGCGTTGCGCGACGTGCCGGCCCTGCTCACGTCCGACGTCATTGCGCGCGTGGCGCGCATCGCGCGCGACGGCCTGCGCGCGGCGTTCGGCATCGCCGAGCCGCGCATTGCGCTCTGCGCGCTCAATCCGCATGCCGGCGACGGCGGGCGGTTCGGCGGCGAGGACGACGCCGTGCTGGCGCCCGCGGCGCGCGCCAATGGACTGCTGGGGCCGTTCCCGGCCGACACCGTGTTCGTGCGCGCCATGCGCGGCGAGTTCGACGCCGTGATCGCGCCGTATCACGACGTCGGGATGACCGCCATCAAGGTCGCGAGCTTCGGTTCGGCGGTGAACGTGACGCTGGGGCTGCCGTTTCCGCGCACGTCGCCCGACCATGGGACGGCGCTCGACATCGCGGGGCAGGGCAAGGCCGACGCGTCGTCGATGATCGAGGCCATTCTGCTTGCGGCGCGGCTGGTGGGGGGCACGCCGGGCCGCTAAGGTGGGAGTCGCTTGAGAATCATGGTCACGTTGCCGGCAAGCAGCGCATGCTCCGCGTCAGTGACGGCGCCGTCGGCGTAGGCATGGTCGATCGTCTGGCCAATGCTCTCGAAGCCGTTGCGAGCGGGGATGGTGCGCCCGTTCGCGAGGTGGTCCGACGCCGCGGCGACGTCGTTGGTCAGCGACTGGCACGCGCCCTTCCGGCGGCCCGCGGCATCGTTGCCGCAGACGGCCGTAACCATGCGGGCGAAGCCTTTCACCAGCGACGCTGTCGAGCGCGACGCAGCGAGCGTGGTGAGCTGGGGAATGACCTCGTGCTCCATCGTGTAATCAGTCGAATGACCGAGGACGCCACGAGTTGCGGCGAACTCGCGAACTCGCTGCGCAAGAGGAAGGAACCCCGGATCACGGACTGCCATGAGCGCACCCTGCATTCCGAGCATATCATCGTGAATACCCGACGTAGCTGCCGTGGTAAGGGCCGCGAGGACCTGCGCCCGGGAGCGGTCGGACAGCGGACTCCCCGTGCTATCGGCCCAGAACCACACATGCCCCAGCGTCTCCAGCACGACCATCGCGTCGTCTGAATTCCGACGCTGAAGCAGGGGCAGCAGCACTGCGACGGCGGTGTCGCCGAGTTGGGCCACGTCCTGCGCGATGCCGACCGAGACGGCAACGGCGGGAACGAGCGCAAGCTTTGCCTCTCGTGTGCCGAGCGTCGCCACGACGCCCACCAGATCCATGTAGTAGTCCCCGATCACTTCGGCATCCTCGCCTGGCGCGCCGAGCGGGAGACCCGACTGCAGTGCTTGATGCAGCCGGTTCAGTTCCGCGATCAACACACGATGCGTCTCGGTCGGCAAGGCCGGTGTCGGAATAGCACCGATCTTCCGTAGCGCGTTGGCGCGGTCCACCAACGAACCGCTCTGCACTCTCGCCGTCCACGCGGTGACCGAGTCGGCGCCTGCCTGCCCGTCCGCGCGTACCGGGGCGAGGAACAGCAGCCCGACAGCGAGTGCGGCGACGACGCACCGCACAACGGACGACACGAAGCAACCACTATTGGCGAGCCTAATCCCGGCGGTAACGGAATACCAGGCTTGCTGCCGGTGGTCCACGGTGGTAGTCGGAGCGTCTCGTTCGCCGGCTACACGAACAGTCCCGCGAGGCAGGTCTACAGCAGGCGATGTCGCGCCTTCCGTTACCATGATCTGCCGAGCAACGCCGCAAGATCTCCGGTGAGCAGTGCATACTCCGCCGCGGTGAACTCTCCGCTGTCCTTCGCGCGCTGCGACCGTTCGGCGACGGTGGTCAGCACACTGCGCGCCGGGCCATAGCGTCGGGCATCGAAGTGCTTTGAAGCCGTCGCCACGTCGTTCGTCGTCGCTTGGCAGGTGCCAAGCCGCCGGCCCGTCGAGGGGTTGGAGCAAATGACCGCCACCATGCGCGCAATGCCCTGGACCAACGCCATGTTGCTTTGCGCCGCCTGCGCGGCTGACATGGCCGGAAGGATCTCGCCATCCAAGGAGGCCGCCGCGGCCACGAGCGTAGAAACGATCAGTCCTCGCGAGGCATCGGAGAGCGCACTCCCCGTGCTGTCGGCCCAGAACCAGACAAACCCGAGCGTCTCGAGCGCGTCATCCTCGCTGTACCGTTTCGCGACGAGAGCCACGAGCGGCACGACCACGTCCTCGCCACCATACCGCGCGACGCGTTGCTGGATGCCGGTGCCCACTTCGACCGCAGGGACGAGTGCCAGCGCGGCCTCCCGGGTTCGCAATCCGGCGACCATGCCCGCGAGCGTCATGTAGTACTCGCCATGGTCTTCGGCAGTCCCTGGGGTTACGCCCACTCCGCTCAGCAGGGCTGCGTGCAACCGATTCAGTTCGGCAAGAAGCGCCGTCTGAGTCGCCCTCGGCCACTGTTGAGCGGGCATCCCAGCCAGCACCCCCGATGGACGGTCCAGTGCGTCGATCTTCGCGGAATCCGAGCCCGACTGCAGAGCCTGCGTCCACCGCGCTATGGAATCGGCGGGCGTCTGCGCGCCGGCGGCCTCCGTTCCTGCGGAGACGAAGGCCAACAGGCCGATCGCGAATAAGAGAGTCGCCCGACGAATTGGTGTTGACACGGTTACCATCCGAGTGGGCATCCGAAGTTCTCCCTTCCCGGTTCCTGTCGCTCCCAGTGGGAATGGGCGTGCTCCAGGAACTTCGGGTTTGTTGTGGAATGGTCGATGATATACTGCTTGGGCTCGAAACATCCATGCACCGCCGTGGACTTGGTAATGCTATTCAGCTTTCTGAAATACTGCTCTGAAGTCAGCTGTATGGAACGGTGCGTCAGCGGGCCTGTTTCAGTCGGCGGATCAAAGATCTTCCAGGCACGTCGCCCGACCATGGGACGGCGCTCGACATCGCGGGACAGGGGAAGGCCGACGCTTCGTCGATGATCGAGGCGATGCTGCTGGCGGCGCGGCTGGTGGCGCGGCTGGTGGCGCGGCTGGTGGCGCGGCTGGTGGCGCGGCTGGTGGCGCGGCTGGTGGCGCTCGCACCCTAAAGGTCGGCGTAGCACACGGCGGCTGTTGCCCCGCTGCACTCGCCCAGCCGCCGTCCAGGCACGGCGAAGCGCCGTCGGCCCGTCCAGCGCCAGCATCGGGCTGGTCGGGCTGCCAGCGTCCGTCCATCGGCCAGCGTTACCTGCACCCATACCGCTCCCGGGTGCCTTGCGAAGATCAGGGACTTCCGAAGAACACGAGCCTGAGGGACTTTCCAGCGCGACGCACGATTGGATCGGCATCTGTCCGCCACAGCGTCGTGAAAAGGTCGCGAGTCTCGTCTCTTGAAGTCGGTGCCAACGGTGTGACCCCCAAGAACTGCGTAGGCCCATGACTCGTGCTCCCAAACAGCATGGTTACTGCGGTGTCCGGGTGCGGCTTCAACAGGTCGTCGGCACGGATGACCTTCGTCGGGTCAACGTACGCGGCGAGTACTCGCAGCGCCGCGAGGCGCACCGCGCGAGGTGCTCCCGTGTTGCGCGCAGTCGCCATCACTCCGCTGTAGACGCGCAGATCGATCAGGCGAGAGCTGGCAGCGACCAGTTGTTCCAACGCCACGCTGTCCGTTGGCGCGGATATCCACAGCGCTTGCAGTGCGGAACCACCGGACTCGGTGCAACGGCGGATAAGCGACAGCGCCCAATCCGTCTTCGGCGCGGGATGCCCTTGCTGAAGAGTCTGCACTGCCAAGCGACAGTTGGCGCGCAGTTGCGCATCCGTACTCTCTTCGGCCCCCTGTGCGAAAGTTGCCGAGGACAGTCCCGCGACACACACAATCCCCGTTGTGATGCACCTTCTCAGTGGAACACACCGAAACGAACGCACGAGTAGCACTCCTGTGACAATGTTCACGAAACGGATTACGGGGAAGGAAAAGCGAACTTGCAGCCAAACCGAGACCCCGAGCCGAAATGCACCGGGTTTTCCTGGTCGACGGGCTTGTTGGAGAGTGAATCGATCTTCGCTTCCACGCCTTCATAAACGAGAACATGCCAACGATTCATGAATCCTTGGCGACCGCCCACCTCCGACTTCGTATACACGCTTTCGGCGGCAGCGGGGAGACGTTCGAAGGCCAAGAGGCGCATTCTCCCCGCGTGCGATACGGGGTTCAGTTCCCACCTTGCTCCTTCGTGCGAGAGGATCTTGTCCTTGGTGTCCGCGGAAACAACGTCCGAGCGATAGCACGGATTTGACGCGTTGTACACGACCCCCGGGGTGTCTTGTTGCTGTGCGAAGTAGAAGGGACTGCCCCGTTTCAGTGCTGCTTCATTGATCAGGATGCGCACAGAGTCGAGCACCGGGGGCATGGTCTTGACGAAGTACACGTAGGCGTTCGGACCGTCTTCAACAAGTCCGCGATAAAGCACCGTGTCAATGACACCGTTGTTTCGCCATCTATGCTCCTCTGCACCGAGATCGTGCACCGAATCCGGTTGCGTCGGTAGCGACCCTTGGCCGATGGAATCCGGATTGAGCGGAAAGTGAGGAATGCTGTCCTTGGTCCACCGCCGAGGTCGTACGGTGATCAGCGCAGACTTCCCCTGCGGAAGTGAATTGCCGATGGCGGCGGTGACTGTGACCGTTCCGGACGTGATCATCGGTCCGGCCCACACTGTTGAATCGGGGCTGAACGTCGGATTGACATCGTGTCGATTACGGGACAGCGTCCCATCGGGCGACACGAAGTGCCAGTCCGTCACCGTTAGCGCTTCGGTTGATCCCTCCGGGTCCAATGATGCCTTGCAGTGCACCGATTGCGCTCGCACTACCGTCGCCCCGCCGTTCGCATCCGACACGCCGCGCGCGTCGCTGCACGTCAGCTTCAGCGCCGGCACCACCGTCACCAGCACGCTATCCCGCTGCACCTTCCCATTCACCAGCGCCGTCACCACTTCATACCCCGTCTGCGGCGGGTCGTCGTAGCACACCTCGGCCGTCGCCCCGCCGCACTCGACCGCGGCGTCCATGAAATGCGCCGTCTTCACGCCACGCCCCATCGTCACGCCCTCGGGCGTCCCCGTCAGCCCGGGCAGCGCCACCATCGCGCTGGTCGCTCCGACGTTGACCGGCACAAAGTTGTACCCCGTCACCGCAAACTAGTCGGCCCCCTGCGCCGTCGCGCGAAAGACCGTCGTGTCCCCCCGCGCCACCGTCCTCGAGTCGGCCCTGATCTTGACGTGCGGCCCCAGGTTCCGCGCCGCCAGCGTCCGCCCATCGGCCAGCGTTACCTGCACCAGCACCGCCCCCGTCGCCGTCGCCAGGTAACGGCACGTGGTCAGGCCGTCGCACGCGCCGAGTGCCTCGTACGAGGTATGCTGCGCGTCCGGATACCGCGGGACCACCGTCGGGTACGGCAGGCCAGACGGCACCAGCTGCAGCGGCTCGCCATCGAACACGTTGTTCACCGCGCGCACGTACCACCAGCGCGTCGTCACGATCGAATCGCCCGTGACCGTCTCAACCGTGAAGTCCGCGGGGGCGACTTGCGCCACATCCGTGCGCCTGCCAAGCACGCGCAGCACCGCCGGCACGCCCAGTTCGGCTTGGCCCCCGTCGTCGGGCACCGCACCAAAGCGAAACTGCCCTTCGTACGAATCCCACGCACCCGTGGCGTTGTCCCAAGGATACCCGTAGCAGCAGCGAGCTCTCCAGAAGTACAGTTCCCGCACCGCAATGGTGTCGGCCGCCGGCACGCGACCGCGGAACGCCTCGGCGTCGGGGTACTCGGCATACATACGTCCGACCCAGACTTGCAGTGGCGACCAGGCGAGCGAAAACGCGGAGCCGGGCCAATAGGGCGTTGTAACGCCGGGCCCTGGCACCATGCCGTGGACCGAGTAGGTGAAGGAACTGATCGAGCACCAGGGATCCGTGGCGCCATACGGCTCGCAATAGTCGGTGCGCCACGCCTGCGTCGAACGCGACACGACGACGCCCTCGGCGAGAATCCGCATGGGCAGCCCGATGGGAAAGACCAGCCCCGTCGGATGTCCCCAGACAGTGCCGGCGTACCACTCCTTCAACAGGGACTGATTGTAGCGGCCCTGAGAGTAACCGCCTCGCGGCAGCGCCGAGTAAACACCACCGATGGTGAACGAATCGAGCACCGTCGTCACCGGCACCGCCGGCTCGACGGCTGCCCGGACGCCATGCACCGGCGCAAGCGCCGCACGCCCGACCGGCGCGAGCGGGTCGCGCGAACAGGCGCTCAGCGCAATCGCCGCCAGCGTCCCCCAGCGGACCACCGGGAGTTGCCGCGAGAGGATGGGAGTCGACACGCCGCCGCAACGTCCGGCGCTTCGAGGCTGCAGTGTGATGCGAGAAGGTCGCATGGGTGAACAGAAGTGCGGCCAGAGGCCGACAGGTGGTCAACGGTCGAGATCGCGGCATCGCGCTCGCCTCCACCGTGCACCCCCAGGCCCGCAACCGCAAGAGCGTGCGGTTGCAAACTGTCACACTACGTCACGTAAGTGTCACACTACGTCGCTCCGCGCGTGCCCTACGCCCCCTCCCGCACCATCTCCAGCATCGCGATCCGCCGTCCGTCCATCGCCCGCACCGTCCACGACGCGCCGCCCCCGCTCACGCGGTCGCCCACCTGCGGCAATCGCCCCAGCAGGCCGAACACGTACCCGCCCACCGTCGTGTAGTCGACCTCCGGAATCTGCAGCCGGTGCTGCGCGTTGACGTCACCGATTTCCGCCTGCCCCGGCACCAACGTCTCGCCCGGCGCCGCACCCTCGGCGGTCGTCGCCCCCTCGTCGTGCTCGTCGAGTATCTCGCCCACCAGCTCCTCGAGCAGATCCTCCATGGTCACCAGCCCCGCCGTGCCGCCGTACTCGTCGAGCACGATCGCCATGTGCTCCTTGAGCCGCTTGAAGTCGGCCAGCACCTCCTCGACCTCGCGCGAGCCAGGCACCGCGTGCACGTCGCGCATCACGCTCGCCACCGAGAACGTCGCCGGCCGATGCCGCAACACGGGCAGCAGGTCCTTGGCGTGCACCATCCCCACCACGTTGTCGAGCATCCCCTCGAACACGGGATAGCGCGAAAAACCCGCCTCTTCCACGATCGCCAGCGCCTCGTCAAGCGTCGACTCGGCGTCCAGCGCCGCGATCGCCGTGCGCGGCGTCATCACGTCGCGCGCGTTCTTCTCGGAGAACTCGAACACGGCGCCGATCAGGTCGGCGTCCTGCCGCTCGATCTCCCCCTCGCGTTGGCTCTGCTCGACGATGACCTTGAGTTCGTCGGGCGAATGCACGCTGTCGTGCGCGACGTCGAGCCGCAGGCCGAAGAGGCGCAGTACGCCGGCCGCCGACGCGTTCAGCAGCATCGTGAATGGCCGCACCAGCCAGGCGAAACCGAGCAGCGGCGGCGCGAGCCACTTGGCCCACGCCTCGGGGTGCTGCAGGGCCGCCGCGCGCGGCGCCAGTTCGCCGAACACCACGTGCAGGTAGGTGACCACCGCCAGCGCCACGGCCGTCCCGAGGCTCACGCGCAGCGCGGCCTCGATGGCGAACGGCAGCAGGCCAAACCAGCCCTCGAACACGTGGCCAATGGACTCCTCGGCCACCCAGCCCAGCCCGAGCGACGCGGCCGTGATGCCCAACTGGCTGGCTGAGAGTACACGCGCCAGATTGTCGGTGGCGTGCAGCGCGTACCGCGCAATCGGGTCGCCCGCGCCGACCATCGCCTGCAGGCGCGTGCGGCGGGCGCGCACCAGGGCGAACTCCACGGCGACGAAGTACCCGTTCAGGAGCAGCAGCAGGACAATGAGGCCAAGTCGCGAGAGCACGAGTCAAACGTACCGACGGCGCAGCGCGCGCCGCCAGCGTCGGACAAGCCGATGAGCGAGCCCTCGGCGCGTTCGCCCAGGGCAAATGCCGACTGCGCTCCCCTGGCCCACGGTCGCGCGGGCGGGGCGTCGCACACGCACACGCACACGCACGCGCCGGGCGAGCCCCATCACGCGCCGCATCCACGTGAGAAGGCGACGGCAGGCCTGCGGACCGCGCTCTGGCTGACGCTCGGCTTCTTCTTCGCCGAGCTGGTCGGCGGCCTCCTCGCCAACTCGCTCGCCCTGCTCGCCGACGCGGGCCACATGCTGACCGATGTTGGCGCGCTCGGTCTCACCCTCTTCGTCGCCTGGTTCAGCCGCCAGCCCAGCACCGCGCAAAAGACGTACGGGTACCTGCGCTGGGAGATCCTCGCCGCGTTCCTCAACGGCGCGGTGCTGCTGCTCGTCAGCGCGGGCATCGTGTGGGAGGCCGTTGGCCGCCTGCGCCATCCCGAGCCGCTCGAGAGCGGCCTGATGCTCGTGGTCGCCACGGGCGGCCTGGTGGTGAACGTCATCGCCGTCCGGTTGCTCCACGCCGGGGCGTCGCACTCGCTCAACATGCGGGGCGCGTACCTCCACGTGTTCAGCGACCTGCTCGGCTCGGTGGCGGCCATTCTCGCCGGCCTCGCGGTGCGCTACGCGGGATGGCTCATCGCCGACCCCGTGGCGTCGATCGTGATGACGGTGCTCATCGTGCGTGGCGCGTGGCAGCTGGTGCGCGAGTCGGTGGACGTGCTGCTCGAGGCCGTGCCGCCCCATATCTCGCTCGAGCAGGTGCGCGATGCCATCGCCGCCGTGCCGGGCGTCTGCTCGGTGCACGACCTCCATGTCTGGACCGTCACCAGCGGCCTCGTGGCAATGAGCGTGCACGTCGTGGTGCCGCACGCCGGCCAGCACCAGGACGCGCTCGAACAGGTGCATGCGGCGATGGCCCGGTTCGGCATCGGCCACGTGACCGTGCAGATCGAAGGCGAGGAACTCGCCGACTGCGTCCCCAATGGCCCGTCGTGATCCGGCATCGCGATCTTCGATCGACATCCTGAGTCCCAGTCCTCAATCGCCCGTTCCATGGCCCAGCTCGACAAACTCCTGAGCGTCATGATCCAGAAGGGAGCCGAAGCGCTCCACCTGGACGAGGACCAGCCTTCGACGCTCCAGCTCGAGGGGAGCGACGCTCCCCTCACCAAGCCGCTGAGCGGCCCGCAGGTGGTGGGTCTCCTCAAGGAAATCGCGCCGAGGCAGGCGGTGGCGCATCTCGACCAGAAGTCGCCGGTCAAGTTTCAGTACACCAACGCCGAGGGCGTCTTCCTGGTCCGCGCGATGCTGCAGGGCGACAAGTGGCACTGCCAGCTGACGGTGGACGATAAGGGCGAGTTCGAACGGCGCACCGGCATGTTTCGCGCGGTCGACCTCGAGTCGGGCGTCGTCGCCAGCGGCCCGTCGCCGGCTTCAGCCACCGCCCCCGCCGGCCCGGCCAGCCCCGCCGCTCCCGCCGCTCCCGCGGGCGACGATCCGGCGGCGCTCGGCGACCCGGCGAGGGCGAGGGCCGAGATGGAGCGGCTGCTGCGCACGCTCGTCGACGTCGGCGGGTCCGACCTGCATCTCCGCGTCGGCGAGCCGCCGATCATCCGCAAGAGCGGCGAGATGACGCGCGTCGACGGCCACAAGATGACCGACACCGGGCTCGCCGCCCTGCTGATGTCGATCATTCCGGACCGCAACCGGAAGGAGTTCACCGAGCACAACGACACCGACTTCGCGTACGAAATCGAGGGCGTGGCCCGCTTTCGCGCCAACGTCCTCAAGGACCGCAAGGGCATCGCCGCCGTCTTTCGCGTCATCCCGAGCAACATCGTCACCGCCGACCAGCTCGGCATTTCGCCCGAGGTGCAGAAGCTCTGCTACCTCACCAAGGGGCTGGTGCTCGTCACCGGGCCCACCGGCTCGGGCAAGTCGACCACGCTCTGCGCCCTCGTCGACCTCGTGAACCGGTCGCGTGCCGACCACGTGATCACCATCGAGGATCCCATCGAGTTCGTGCACGAGAACAAGGGGTGCATCGTCACGCAGCGGCAGGTGGGGGTGCACACCGACTCGTTCAAGAGCGCGCTGCGCGCCGCGTTGCGCGAGGATCCCGACATCATCCTCGTCGGCGAGCTGCGCGACCTCGAAACGGTGGCGATCGCCATCGAGACGGCCGAGACGGGCCACCTCGTCTTCGGCACGCTGCACACGACGACGGCGGCCAGCACCATCGACCGGCTCATCGACCAGTTCCCGGCCGACCGCCAGGAACAGGTGCGCACCATGCTGTCGGAGTCGCTCAAGGGAGTGGTGTCGCAGGTGCTGTGCAAGAAGATCGGCGGCGGCCGCGTGGCCGCTCGCGAGATCCTGCTCGTGACCTCGGCCGTCTCCAACCTCATCCGCGAAGCCAAGACGTTCCAGATTCCGAGCATCATGCAGACGTCCAAGCGCATCGGCATGGTGACGATGAACGACACGCTGCTCGACCTGGTGGAGCGCAAGCAGGTGGAGCCGAGGGAGGCGTGGATGCGGTCGGTGGACAAGACGTCGTTCGTGGCGTCGCTCAAGGCCAAGGGCCACGACACGGCATTTGCCGAGACGGAGCTGACGTCGCACGCCGCGGGAGCGCCGTCCGGGGTGGCAGGGGCCGGGGGCGCGACGACGGCGCGACCCGGCGGGGGCGGCCTCAGGCGATAGCGGTCGGCCCGAGGGCCGCCTCCGCGGCGGGGGCGACGGGCCCAATCCGTCGTCACAAAGTGTGGCACAGCCGGTGAATTTGCCCCGGGCTCCCGCTATCTTGAAAGGCTATGGAAATCCGCAACATCGCCATCATCGCCCACGTCGACCACGGCAAGACCACGCTGGTGGACAAGATGCTCCGCCAGGCCGGCGCATTTCGCGAAAACCAGATCGTCGCCGAGCGCGTGATGGACTCCAACCCGCTCGAGCGCGAGCGGGGGATCACGATTCTTGCCAAGAACACGTCGATCCACTGGAAGGACACCAAGGTCAACATCGTCGACACGCCGGGGCACGCCGACTTCGGCGGCGAGGTGGAGCGGATTCTGCGCATGGTCGATGGCGTGCTGCTCGTCGTCGATGCCTTCGACGGTCCCATGCCGCAGACGCGGTTCGTGCTGCGCAAGGCGCTCGCGCTCGGCCGGCAGGTGATTGTCTGCATCAACAAGATCGACCGTCCCGGCGCCGATCCCATGCGGGTGCACGAGGAAGTGCTCGACCTCCTCATCGAACTCGAGGCCAAGGAGCACCAGCTCGACGCACCGGTGGTCTATGCGTCGGCGCGCGAAGGCACGTCGACGATGGACATGGCCGTCCCCGCGGTCAACCTGACGCCGCTGTTCGAGACCATCGTCAAGCACGTGCCGGCTCCTCCGCACGACGCCGCGGGGTCGTTCCAGATGCTCGTCTCGACGATCGACTATTCGAATTACCTCGGCCGCATGGCGATCGGGCGCATCGAGCGCGGCACGGTGCACGTGGGCGACGCGGTGCACCTGCTGCCCATCGACCACGAGCGGAAGGCGCTGTCGGGCAAGGTGACCAGGCTGTTCGGCTTCGAGGGGCTCGAGCGGGTGGAGCTGCCCGAGGCGTCGGCCGGCGAGATCGTGGCGCTGGCCGGGCTCGACGGGGTGGAAATCGGCCTGACGATTACCGACCCCGAGCATCCCGAGCGGCTCGAGGGGATCGCGGTGGAGGAGCCGACCATCTCGGTGGACTTCCTGGTGAACAACTCCCCGTTCGCCGGCCGCGACGGCAAGTATGTCACGTCGCGGCAGATCAAGGAGCGGCTCGAACGCGAACTCGAGCGCAACGTGGCGTTGCGGGTGGAGGACACCGAGAGCACGGACACGTGGACGGTGAGCGGGCGTGGCGAGCTGCATCTCTCGATCCTGATGGAGACGATGCGCCGCGAGGGGTACGAGTTCCAGGTGTCGCGGCCGCGGGTGATCACGCACATGGGCCCCAACGGGGCGCGGCTCGAGCCGTACGAGGAACTGGCGATCGACGTCCCCGACGAGTTCATGGGGACCGTGATCGAGAAGCTGGGGCCGCGCAAGGCCGAGATGCTCGAGATGAAGAATCCCGGGCAGGGGCTCGTGCGGCTGCTGTACCGGATTCCGGCGCGCGGGTTGTTCGGCTTTCGCAGCGAGTTCCTGACGGACACGCGGGGAACCGGGATCATGCACCACCGTTTCCTCGAATACGGGGCGTGGGTCGGGTCGCTGTCGGGGCGGATGCGCGGGGTACTGGTGTCGATGGAGTACGGCACCATCGTCGCGTTCGCGCTGGGGAATCTGCAGGACCGGTCGACACTCTTTGTAGCGCCGGGCGACGAGGTGTACGAGGGGATGGTGGTGGGGGAGAACTCGCGGCCCGGCGACATGGACGTGAACCCGACCAGGGAAAAGAAGCTGACGAACATGCGGTCCAAGAGTGCCGACGACGCGATCGTGCTGGAGCCGCCGCGGGTGTTGACGCTGGAGGGCGCGCTGGAGTATATCGAAGATGACGAGTTGATCGAGGTGACCCCGAAGTCCATCCGGTTGCGCAAGCGGACGCTCCTCGCGTCCAATCGCAAGCGGACCTCACGTGAAGCGAAGCGCGACCGCGCGTCGCTCTAACCCATCAGGCAGCAAGGGAGCGCAGCACCATGTCGGGCATGTTGGCGTCGTCGGCGGCAGGGGACCTGCGCGAGACGGATGATGAGGTACGCGGGATGTGGCATGCCGCGGCCCTGAAGGACGGGGACGATCTGTTCGGCGCGGACCTCGACGAGGACGACGAGTTCGACGACGAGGATGAGGACGACGACGACGAGGAAGATGACGAGGACACGGATGGCAAGGACGCGGATGGCAAGGACGCCGCGGACGACGAGGACGGGGATGCGCTGGACCTGGACGACGACGACCTCGAACTCGACGACGACCTGCTCGATGACGACGAGCTGGAGGACGTGGACGAGGACGATCTGATCGATCTCGATGACGAGTACGACGAGTCGGAGGAGGAGGAGCCGCACGGCGGGGATTTTGACGGGTGAGGTTGACCAGGCGCCGGTGTCGTAGCGAGATTTAAAGGTTCCGGGCCATTAGCTCAGGTGGTTAGAGCGCACGCCTGATAAGCGTGAGGTCCGAGGTTCAACTCCTCGATGGCCCATTGAAAGGACAACTCATTGCCCCGCTGGCGCTTCAGGCGCTGGCGGGGCAACGCGTTTCTTCGAGCGGCTTGTGCCGTGGTAAGCTCCCCTACCGGGGAGACAAGCGAACGTAGACTTTCGGGGAGACGTCACCCTTGACGAACGCCGGTATGAGCGGATATTACTCAGTATGCCATCGGATCGCCTCTTCGCTCGCATCAGTCTGACCATCCCGCCCGATGTCCTCCGGCGCGCCGACCGTATCGCCAAGTCCGAGGGGCGGTCGCGGAGTTGGGTGCTCACCGATGCCGTGCGGCGCCTGGGGGAGCCGACGCCTGCCCGCCTGCCGCGCCTGGACGAATCGCGGCGCGGCGTGTTGCGAGCGGATCTCGCGCTCTCGCCCACCGAGCGCGTTCTCGTGGCGGAGCGCACCGCGCGGGAAGTACCTGCGCGCCGCTTTGGCGCACTCTTCGTGACCTTCGACCGCGTGGAGGACTATCTCGAATGGAAGCGCCGCGAGACGGTGGGAGGCCTGTAGGACCGCCGTTCCGTACCGAGCTGGCCGAAGTTTGCTGGCGACTGAACGAGGCTGGCGCGCGCTATCTCCTGGTCGGGGCACGCGCACTGCAGCTGTGGGGCAGCGCCCGCGCCACCCGCGACATCGACATCCTCATTGACCCCACCGAGGACAACGCCCGGCGCGTGCTCGACGCGCTGGCGACGACCGGCTACGGCTTCGCCAAGGAATGGGCGGCCGCGGAGGTCGCGCGGAAGGTCGTCACGATCATCGGCGACTCGCCGCGCGTGGACATCCTCACCCTCGCGTGGACCGTGCGATACCGCGACGCGATCCGTGCGGCCGAGCGCTTCGAGGTCGAGGGCATCGAGATTCCTACGCTGTCGCTTGATGACCTGATGGCTTCGAAGCGAACTGGTCGACCGCAGGATACGGCGGATCTGGTCGTGCTGGAGGAGATCCGCCTTTTGCGGTAGGCGCGACCGGCCCGCGCTGTGGGGCTTCGTTCATTAGAGATAGACGACAAGCCGTCGTGCCGGTTCGCGTGACGGGCTGTCGCTGGCGCGTGTCGGCCCTCTTCCCGATATTCACCGCCTGATGGTTCCCTCTGTCATCTGCTCGAACTGTGGCGTGCAGGTGGCCGCCGGAGGCCGCTTCTGCGCCGCCTGCGGATACCCGGTGGCGCAGTCCACGCTCCCGGGCGGTGAGGCACAGCCGGCGTTCGACCCGTGGGCCGACGTCCTGCACAAGCTCCGCCGCGCCACCTACGGCGAATATGAAATCAAGAGCGAACTCGGCCGCGGCGGCATGGCGATCGTCTTCCTCGCCCACGACTTCCGGTTGAATCGCAAGGTGGCGGTGAAGGTGATGCTCCCGGGGCTGCTCTACACCGAACGCGGATGGGAGCGGTTCCTTGCCGAGGCGCGTACTGCCGCCAAGCTCGACCACCCGAATGTCTCCTACATCCATTCGGTGAAGGACAAGGACCGGTTCTTCTACTTCGTCATGAAGTACGTGGACGGACGTCCGCTCGACGACATCCTCTCGCGCTCCGGTCCTCTCCCGATCCCGGTGGCGCAGTCGATCCTCGTGCAGGTTGCGCGTGGCCTCGAATACGCGCACCGAGAGGGCGTGGTCCATCGCGATATCAAGCCCGCCAATATCATGATCGACAAGAAGGGCAACGCGATCGTGATGGACTTCGGCATCGCGCGCGTGGAGGACACGGCACGGTTCACGCAGACCGGCGGCGCCATCGGCTCGCCGGCGTACATGAGCCCCGAGCAATGTCGCGGCGACGAAGTGGCGGCGACGAGCGACCAGTACTCCCTCGGCGTGGTCGCGTACGAACTGTTCAGCGGCCGGCCGCCCTTCACTGGGTCGTCCGCTGAACTGCAGGTGGCGCACATGCGGGATGCACCGATGCTCGTGGAGCAGCTTCGGCCGGACCTGCCTCCGGAGCTCGCGAACGCCGTCATGCGCATGATCGAGAAGAACCCGGCCAACCGATTCGCATCGCTGAGCGACCTCATCGCCATCTTCGGTGCCGGCATCGATCCACACGCGACACCGATCGCCGATCAACTCACCGCGCTCGTCCTCAGCGGCCCTCCGCGCCGCCAGTCGCTGCCGTCGTCCACGATTCGTCCACTTCCGGCCATGCCGGTCGATGCGCAGTCGGATACACCAGACAGTCCTCCGCCGTTCAGCGAGCCGGCGGCCGATCCCGATGCCCCGACGCAGCCGACACCGATCGCGATACCCGACGCCAACAGAGCCGAGACCAGGTTGATACCGGTCAGCGGAGAACGGCCACGCGCCGTGGCCGCCGCGAAGCCACGACCTCTGCCTGCTCTGATGGCGGGCGTCAGCGTGGTGGTTCTCGTCATCGCGGTCATGCTGATGCGTTCGTCACGGAACTGGCTATCGAGGGCACCGCGCGCCGTGCCGCAGGCCGACGCGACACCGACGACGGCGGCCGCTGCCGTCCTGAACGCGCTTGGCGATTCGATTGTCGTCGGGCACGGACCGGATGCGAACGTTGCCCTGAAGGGCGCCCTGCCGCGCACCGTGTCGCCCGACGCCATCGCCATGTTCAGCCTTGCACTCAACAAGGGGAGCAAGGTCACGGTCGGCGACACGGTGCGCATCACGTTGGACGCCCTCGACGATAGCGGCCTGCGCGTCACGTCGCCACAGATCGTGTGGGCCACGTCCAACCCGCGCATTGCGACGTTTGCCGGCCCCGGCCGCCTGGTTGGCGTGCGCGCAGGAAAGGTTACCATCACCGTCTCCGCCGGCACAACGACGGGATCGCTCAACGTGACGGTCGGGGCGCGGGCGAAACAGTCCGACGCGCAGCGCAAGCACTGACGCGCGCTTTCATGCCCTGCGTCCGGAAGGGGCTGAAGGGAAGTGCCGTGAAACCGGGTTCGCGAACGGCTGCTGCGCACCCCGTTGCATGAGGCACTTCGATTCCGTATGGCGGAGCTTTTCTGGTGTCCCTTAATGCGAGCGCGATGATCTCGGAAGTACGCATGATGCGCAGAATCCTAGGCGATACTGAGCAGACTGTTCGTCCAGAGCGGACTAGGTGAACATTCGCGCACAATTCATGCGCGCTGACGGGGTCCTGATAAGCGTGAGGTCCGAGGTTCAACTCCTCGATGGTGGCCCATGTTGATGTAACACCCCACCCCGCAACGGCTTCGTGCCGGTGCGGGGTTTGGCTTTGCGGGCGCGCGCGTCAGTCGCGGATTCGTCCGAGGAACGCTTTCGCTGCCACTCCGGTGGCCACCCCGGCGGCCACCCCGGCGAGCCACCCCGGCGAGCTGTTGCGCTTCACGGATAATGTCCCCTTGAGAGTTCAGTAGAACTGTCCCCATGCATCCCTCCTCACGGGAGGGGGCGTGGAGCGGACAGCCATGAGCACCAAGGATCTGAAGCGATGGGCGGTGAT
>Ga0315268_10000101_pt1 | contig 98053 bp, 81 predicted proteins | sample C1_top_MG_FD_204535 | JGI IMG/M metagenome (GOLD analysis project Ga0315268, IMG submission 204535) | Sediment microbial communities from Yellowstone Lake, YNP, Wyoming, USA - C1_top | ecosystem: Environmental > Aquatic > Freshwater > Lake > Sediment | place: USA: Wyoming | collected 2017-08-01
CGCCGTCGCCGTCCGCGCGCGCAGCGACGCAGGCGAGCGTCACTTCCAGCGCACGCGCTCTATGCCGGCCGTGCGTAACGCGTCGAAAGTCGCGGTGGAGTCGAGGAAGTGGGTCAGTCCGGATCCGTTGTTCCTCAATGACCCGGCGCAGGTCGTAGGCAAACCTCTCGAGGGCGGACTCTACGGGTATGTTGGCAATAACCCGGTAAACGCGACGGATCCTACGGGGCAATTCGCCAACATCGTCGCAGGCGCGTTCATTGGAGCAATCGCCGGGGCAGTTCTTGAGGGCGCGCGCCAGCTCTCATCCGGCGAGTACAGTGGTAGAGACTTCGGTGTAGCCGTAGCCGGTGGTGCGGTCTTTGGCGCTATCGCTGGGGCCACCTGGGGTGCGAGCATCCCGGTGCAAGCTGGTGTCGGGGCCGGCGCGGCGATGACCGCCGGTTCTTTGACGCATGGGATTCGAGGGGAGACCTACACGGTCCCCGAGGCCATGGTAGATGCGGAGCTGGGCGGGTTGTTCGGGGCTGCCGGAGGGGCGCAGTCAGGCGTAGGCAAGGCGCTGCCGGACGCACCGCCGGCACCGAAGGTGGGCGGAGGCGGTGCGGGACGAGGTGGCACAAGACTCAAGCCCGAGACTGCTGCGGTGGGGCCACATTCGACGTTCAAGACGAACGCAGGTGGCCAGGTAACCGGGCATGCGGAGTGGACACCGAACGCGCAGAACCCATCCGGCTTTGATCAGGCAAAGCGAGTTGATACGCAATACGGAAATCCTCACGCTCATTCGGGCGTCAGTACCCCTCACGCCCACGACAAAGTGGAGGGCGTCCGGCCGGCAAGGTCGGATGAGTTGCCAAAGTGACGGACCACGCACCTGCACACAGGGTTGCTGTGGTTCTCGATCCGGACTTCGGGTCGAGACTGAAGCCGTTGGCCGCCCGTCTGCATACGTGGGCGTTGCAGTCTCCTGCGAATATGCCGTGGATACAGGACGTCTGGGATCATGCACCCACGTCACGGCAAGATCCTCTTGCCGACGGCATAACGTCCTTCACATCAACGGTCGAGGAGGCGCCTGAAGACACGTTGGTTAGGATTGTCGAGAGCGTTGACGAGCATCATGGCGAGTATGCGCACGACCCGCCATGGTCCGAACTGGAGGTGTTTGGCGTCAGCTTGACGGACCGGATCCGCGAGGAACTCGCGGCTTATGGTGTCACTCGGACAGAGCGCCGCGGCGGTGGCTTCTGCGCGTTTCGTGACGTCGAAACCCAGAGCATGGAGTCAGGATCCGACACTTGATACTTGCAGGAGGGCGCACGCGCTGTCACGGCCGATGCAACGAACCGCCGAGCAAGCCCGACCGCAAAGCAAGGCACCGGCCGCGCCATCGCTCCGACCCGTCGTCTCTGCCCGAGCCCCACCACCGGCCGTGGAAGCAAGCCTCACCGGAGGACGCCCAAGGGCAGCGTGGCCGCAGAGCGCCGCGCGAAGCGCGCGTCGTCGCCGCTGAAGCAGCGGCGCCGGCCACGCGAGCCATTGGGCGTCTTCGTCTTCGCTCGGGCGTGGGTTGGCGGTGATCTCGCTCGCCGTGCCTCTGCGCCGGAAGAAGCCCGAGTTGCGTTGACCGCGGAGGTCGGCGTCAGCGAGGGGTACGTCCTTCGGCCCGAAATCGACCGCCGATTCCGGTCCATCCCAATCGTCAGCCTGTGCCCACCCACGTCGATCATCTCGACTTGGCGACCGGCCCACAAAAAAAAGCGCGGGCCAGGCATCACTGCCGGACCCGCGCCCAAGAATCAAAGTGGCCTAGTGGCTACTTGAAGTGAATCGCCAGACCAAGCTGGAACGCGTTGGTCAGAGCCGACGCATAGCCGAAGTAGCCCGGCGTCCCGCTCGTCACCAGCGTGTGCCGGGCCGAGGTGGTGCCGTCAACCGCGGTCAACGTCGTCGTGCTCTCATTGTGCACCGACGCGTGATGCAGCACGTTCACCGACAGCGCGTACTCGGCAAAGATGGCGAAGTTGCTGTGCAACCGCCACTCGGCGCCGAGCAAGCCACGCACGCCGATGTTCTGGGTGCGCGAGCGATAGTTCACGTCCACCACCTGCGTGATGTCCGTGACGTCGTCCTTGTATGCCACCGCCCCTTGCACCCAGTCATAGTACAGACCGCCGCCGAGGTAAGGCGCCACTGCCGCTTGCGTCAACCGGTACAGCATGTCGGCGCGCAGCGAGAACGCCGACGCCGACGTCGGATTGCCTGCGCTGTGGCTGGCCGCATCGGTGGAATAGGTCTCCACCGAGCTTCCGGACGTCTCGCTCACGGTCTTAGTGATCGCCACTGGATTGGTCGCACGGCCGGCGAATAGCCCGACGCGTGCCGCCATCTCCTGGCTCACCATGTACATGAACCCGAGACCGCCGTGCGCCGCAGCCCCACCCGCGAGGCCAGTGGGCCCGTAGGTCGGGCCGAAGCCTTGGATGAAGTCGGCGTTCTGGAAGGGGTTGTTGAGCTGAAACAACAAAGCCCAAGAGCCATTCCAGCCCGCGTTCGGCACCAAAGCCGATCCGTCATTCTTCGCGGCCGATTCGTCGCCAACCATGGACGCCTTGACCTCGTGCACGGCCTCTGCAGCCTGTGCCGAGGCGAAGGGCGCCGCTAGCGCGACCATCGCCAATGCTACTTTCACACTTCGCATGTATGTTTCTCCGTTCTCCTCGATGGTGTCGTACTGGACTACGGGTAGGAGATGTAGATGACGCCGCTGACCGGCGAACCGCCGACCCCACGCAGGTTTAGCGCCGGGCCAGGCGCAGCGAACAGGCTGAGGCAGTTCGTCGCGTCGGTCGGCATGCCCTTGACCTTCACCTTGACGTTCGACAGGGTCGACGTCTGGCGCATGGTCGTATTGAGGCCGCTGATGGCCGGGGTGATGGTCAACGCCGCCGTGCCGCTACCCGTGAAGGTGGCGTTGGCGCTCGGGGGGACCGTGACCGCAGGCTCGGTCGCCGCAGCGCCCGTGCCGACGATGCCGCCGAGCGCACCGCTGACCGTCTCGAAGTCCGTCACGCCCACATCGTTGCACAGCTCGATGTCCATGGCGAAGTTGACGGTGAGCGAGGTCACGGCCTTGAGGTCATTCGGCGCTTCGTTCGAGGCCGAGATGACAACCGGGTTCGCGGTCGGCAGGCCGAGGAAGATCTGCGTCTGCAGGTAGTCCTGGGTCGGGCTGATCGTGGTCGAGCCCGCCGCCGGCTTCAGGTAGAGGCCCGCCGCGTTCTTGGCATTGACGACCGTGATCTTGTAGCTCGCGCCGAAGACCATCTGGGCGGCCGGAATCACGGCCACGCCAGCGGTGAGGTCCATGCGGATGACGCTGGGCTTGAAGCCCCAGGCGCCGGTCAGCTGGCTCCCCATCGTCTGGTCGAAGGCCTTGGCAATGTCGGCCGTGTTGAGCGCCGCGAGGATGTAGCCACCGGTGACCGCCACGCCCTTGCTGTCATACACCTTGAAGGTGAAGTCGCCCGGGACGCTGTTGGTCGGGAACATGAACGCAGTGGAGGTGGTGTACGACGGGCTGGCCAGGCTCGTGCCAGCCGCGAGAGCCCCAGCCGTACCCACGAACTCCAGATAGCCGGCTGCCGTGACGAAGATGGGATAGTTCGAACCCGCCGGCACGTTCTCGAACGTGTAGGCATTGCCCACGCGCTCGGCCGTGAGCGTGATCGGTCCAATGTGCATGGCCATGGTGGCGGTCTCGAGCGTAGCGCCGGTCGTGCCGTCGAACGCCAGGACCGTGAGCACCGCGGTGCCCGTCGCGAACTGCGGACGATTCCCTAGCTTCACGTCCGTGCCGCAACCCACTGCCAAAACCATCGCTGCCAAAATGGCGCCAATCGCCTGTCTTTTCATTACGTCCTCCTTAAACTCAACGCGTCAATTGCGTTGGTGGGCCGCATGAAAACCATCAACCGGGGATGACTGCAAGAGGTAAATCACATTCTCTGCCAAGGGGGGCTTGACATCGGTCATCGAATTTATGGGCGTCGATGTTCCTGCGGCCTTGCCCGCCTCGGCGCGCCGCCCCGGTAGGACACTGTCAGGCAAGGGAGGAGGATCGCCCACGAGCCCCCACGATCCTTTACGATCGTCGCGCCTGCCGCCCTGGCCGTTCAGCACCACCCTCTGGGCAGGACCGTCGCCTCGTGCGCGCCGCCGCTACCCCTTGCAGGCCGCCGCAAGATACCCGCGGTTCAGCTCCGCGATGAACCCGACCGACACGTCTTTCGGGCAGGCCGCTTGGCACTCGTAGGTGTTCGTGCAGCTGCCGAAGCCTTCCTTGTCCATCTGCGCGACCATCGTACGGGTACGCGAGAGGTGCTCGGGCTGCCCCTGCGGCAAATGGCTGAGGTGGCCGACCTTGGCCGACATGAACAACATGGCCGAGGCGTTCTTGCACGCCGCGACGCACGCGCCGCAGCCGATGCACGCCGCGGCGTCCATGGCGAGCTCCGCCTCGGGCTTCGGGATGAGCAGCGCGTTGCCGTCCGGCGCGTTGCCGGCGCTCACTGACGTATAGCCCCCGGCGATGACCACGCGGTCGAGGGCGCTGCGGTTGACGACGCAGTCCTTGATGATCGGGAAGGCCTTGGCGCGCCACGGTTCGATCGTGATCTCGTCGCCGTCGCGAAAGTGCCGCATGTGCAACTGGCAGGTGGTGGTCTTCGGCAGCGGCCCATGCGCGATGCCGGAGATGACCAAGCCGCACGCCCCGCAGATACCCTCGCGGCAGTCGTTGTCGAACGCCACCGGCTCGTCGCCCTTCATGATGAGCTGCTCGTTGAGCAGATCCATCATCTCCAAGAACGACATGTCGGGGCTCACGTTGTCGAGCGGGTAGGTGACGAGGCGCCCTTTGCTCTCGGCGTTCTTCTGCCGCCAGATGCGTAGCGTGAGTTTCACTTGTAACTCCTTTGCGCGAGCTTGATCGTCTCGAAGCTGAGCGGTTCCTTGTTCATCACCGGCGCCTTGCCGTCGCCCTGATGCTCCCAGACGCTCACGTGGCTAAAGTTGTCGTCGTCCCGCTTCGCCTCGCCGTCCGGCGTCTGGTACTCGACGCGAAAGTGCCCGCCGCACGACTCTTTGCGCTGCAAGGCGTCTTGGCACATGAGCTCGGCGAGCTCGAAGTAGTCAGCCACGCGGCCGGCCTTCTCGAGTTCGTTGTTGAGCTCTTGGCCTGAGCCGGTGACGATGGCGTTTTGCCAGAACTCCTCGCGCAGGGCCGGGATCTTGCCGAGCGCGCGCGTCAGGCTCTGCTCGGTGCGCGCCATGCCGCAGTCCTCCCACATCACGCGGCCGAGCTCTTTGTGCAACGAGTCGACGGAGCGCTTGCCCTTTAGGCGCAAGAGCTTGCCCGTGCGCTCGCGCACGCCGTCCTCGGCCGCCTTGAACTCGGGGTGCTCGATCGTCACCTTGCCGAGCTTGTTGCTCGCCAAGTAGTTCGACAGCGTGTAGGGCACGATGAAGTAGCCGTCGGCCAAGCCCTGCATCAGGGCGCTCGCGCCCAAGCGGTTGGCGCCGTGGTCGGAGAAGTTGGCCTCGCCGAGCACGTGCAGGCCTGGGATGGTGCTCATCAGATTGTAGTCGACCCACAAGCCGCCCATCGTGTAGTGCGGCGCTGGGTAGATGCGCATCGGCTGCTTGAAGGGGTCTTCGTCGGTGATGCGCTCGTACATCTCGAACAGGTTGCCGTAGCGCTCGAAGATGACGTCCCGGCCGAGCCGCGCCGTCGAGTCGGCGAAGTCGAGGTAGACGCCCTTGCCGGTCGGGCCGACACCGCGCCCGTCGTCGCAGGCCTCTTTGGCGCTGCGTGACGAGATGTCGCGCGGGGCCAAGTTGCCGTAGCTCGGGTACTTGCGCTCGAGGTAGTAGTCGCGCTCGCCTTCGGGGATCGCCGCCGGTGGTCGCTGGTCGCCCTTTTGCTTTGGCACCCAGACGCGGCCGTCGTTGCGCAGGGACTCCGACATGAGCGTGAGCTTCGATTGATGCTCGCCCGACTGCGGGATGCAGGTCGGGTGGATCTGCGTGTAGCAGGGGTTGGCGAAGCCCGCGCCGCGCTTGAAGGCGCGCCAGATGGCCGTGGCGTTCGAGGCCTTGGCGTTGGTCGACAAGTAGAAGACGTTGGCGTAGCCGCCTGTCGCGAGCACGACCGCGTCGGCCGCATGGCGTTCGATGGCGCCCGTAAACAGGTTGCGCGTGATGATGCCGCGCACCGCGCCCTCGACGAGCACGAGGTCGAGCATCTCGGTGCGCGGGTAGAGCTTGACGCGGCCTAAGGCCACCTGGCGCAGCATCGATTGATAGGCGCCGAGCAAGAGCTGCTGGCCGGTTTGGCCGCGCGCGTAGAACGTGCGCGACACCTGCGCGCCGCCGAACGAGCGGTTGTCGAGGTAGCCGCCGTACTCGCGGGCGAAGGGCACGCCTTGCGCGACGCACTGGTCGATGATGGCGTTCGAGACTTGTGCCAAGCGATAGACGTTGGCCTCGCGCGAGCGAAAGTCGCCGCCCTTGACCGTGTCGTAGAAGAGGCGCATCACGCTGTCGCCGTCGTTCTGGTAGTTCTTCGCGGCGTTGATGCCGCCTTGCGCCGCGATGCTGTGGGCGCGGCGCGGGCTGTCGTGAAAGAAGAAGGCGTGCACGTTGAAGCCGAGCTCGGCGAGCGTGGAAGCGGCCGAAGCGCCGCCTAGGCCCGTGCCGACGACGATGACGTCGTACTTGCGCTTGTTGGCCGGGTTGACGAGCTTGCTGTCGAACTTGTACTTGTCCCATTTGCCTTCGATGGGACCGCTTGGGATTTTGGCGTCGAGTTTCATGTGCGTCTCTACTCCTTAGCGAATCCAGCCGGCGAGAATGGCGACGGGCATGGCGAGGTTGCCGCCGATGACCAACATGGCGAACAACAAGCCGAAGGCGTGCGTGTAAGACTTCCAGGCGTGGCAAAGGCCGAGCGTCTGAAAGAGGCTCGCGACCCCGTGCGATAGGTGCAGGCCGAGCAGGACCATGGCCGCCATGTAGGCGCCGGCGATGGCTGGGATCTGAAAGCCGCCGACGACCATGCTGTAGACGTCGTTTTGGCCGAGCGCGTCGAGTGTGCCGCCAAGCTCGGGGTTCATGACCCGGTAGGTGAACTGCAAGAGATGGTAGGTCACGAACGCCAGGATCATCGCGCCGGTCAGGTACATGTTGCGCGACGCCCAGCCCGCTTCGATGTTCGTCTTCTTGGCGTAGGCCTGCGGGCGCGCCGCCTGGTTGGCGAGCGTCAGGCGCGAGGCCGCGAAGACGTGCAGCGCGAAGGTGACGACGAGCCCGGTGCGCACCGTCCAGAGCATGGCGACGTGCGTGTGCAGAAAATGGGCGTAGGCGTTGAGCGGCGCCGCGCCTTGAAACACCTGCCAGTTGCCGAGCATGTGGCCGATGAGAAAGAGCGACCACACGAGGCCGGTCGCCGCCATGACCACCTTGGCGCCAACGGACGAAGCGTAGAACCTAACGAACGCACCCATTTTATGATCTCCCGGGGCAGGGGTCTCGGGCCAATGTGCGGCCCGTTCGAATCCGGGGGACGGTTTAGGACAGTCGGCCCGCGACTGCAAGGGCTTTGGTTGGTATGCCCGCCTAGCGCCGCGTCGGGCCCTCGCCGCCTACCTCGAGCCCATAGAGCCGGCGGGCGCATTCGGGGCAGATGCCGTGCGAAAACTCGGCCTCCGAGTGGTTGTGGATGTACGACTCGATCTGCTGCCAATAGCCGCGATCGTCGCGGATCTTCTTGCACGCGGCGCAGATGGGCAGAAAGCCGCTCAAGAGCTTGGCCTTCGCTACCGCAGCCTGCAGCTCGCCGACGAGCTGCTCGCGCTCCGCCGCGTGCTTTGCGGCCGCGTGGCGCAGGGCGATCTGGCGTGCGCACTTATCGAGGGCGGCGAGGAGCTTGTCGGTCTCGATGGGCTTGAGCACGTACTGCTCGAGGCCTTGGTTGATAGCATCGAGCAGGTACTCGGCGTCGCCATGCGCACTCATGACGACGATGTGCACGTCGGCGTCGAGGGCGCGAATGGCCTTGGTCATGCCGAGGCCGTCGAGCTTCGGCATGCGGATGTCGGTGATGACGATGTCTGGCCGTCGCTCGCCGAAGAGGGCGAGGCCCTGCTCACCGTCGCCCGCGACCCACAGCTCGCGCACCCGCCGGCGCAAGATCGCTGCGACCTCTTCGCGGGTCGCGGCGTCGTCCTCGACATAGAGCACCGTCACGTCGAGCTCGCGCGCGCTGCTCATGTTGGGCTCTCTGTTGGAGCGCGCGGCAGCGACAACGTGAAGCGCGCCCCGGGCGAGGCGTTGGCCGCCGTGATGGCGCCGCCCATGTGCCCTTCGATGATGACCTTGGCCATGTAGAGCCCGAGGCCCATGCCATCGGTTGGCGACTTGGTCGTGACGTACGGGTCGAAGACGCGCCCGAGTAGGGTCTCTTCGATGCCGCAGCCGTTGTCGCGCACGTCGAGGATCACGCGTCCCTCGTGCACTGAGAAGTCGAAGTCGATATGACCGGGCTCGTTGCGGCTGGCGCGATCGTGACTTGGTGCATCGAGGCGCTGTCGCTCGAGGATGGCCTCGCGGGCGTTGTTGATGAGGTTCATGATCACGTGTTCGAATTCGTTGCGAAAGCCGACGACGGTCTTCTCTTTGCACTCGGTAATGTTGGCCTGGTCGTCGAAGACCAGGCCGTGGGTGTGGCAGGTGAGCCGGTAGGTGATGCCGTGCGCCGCGAGCTGCGCCGCGAAGAGTGACAGCACGTCGCCAACGGCGCGCATGGTGTCGAAGGCCGTGCGCTCGCGGTCGGGCTGAAAGAAGCCGCGAAAGTCGTCGATGGTGCGCGACATACGGCGAATGTGTAGAAGCGATTTTTGCACCGAGCGCTCGAGGTATTCGCCGTCGAGCTCGCCGTTCGCGTGGGCGTCGCGGATGTTCTGCACGACGAGGCCGAGGACGGTGAGCGGCTGGCGCCACTCGTGCGCGATGGCGCCGGTCATCTGCCCCATGGCAGCGAGCTTCGACTGTTGGACGAGGATCTGTTCGTTGGTTTGACGCTTCTTCGTCTCTTGCTCGACGCGTTTGGCCAGCGTGGCGGTGAGTTCGTTGAGCTCGGCGGTGCGCTCTTGGACGCGCTGTTCGAGCGAGAGGTTGTTGTCGCGGATGCGTTGGATATGGAGGCCGAGCGCGCTCGTGAGCTCGCGAAAATTGTCGACCATGGACGAGAGCTCGGCGATGCGCGTCGTCGGCCACGTGATCTCGTGCCCCGCGAGTACCTTCTTGGGGATGTCGTGCGTCAACTCGCACAGCGCCGCGGGCGTGCGACTGAGCTCGCGGCTGACGGCTTGCGAGATGGCTACCGCTGCGAGAAACAGCCCGACTAAGATCGCCAGGTTGGTGATGGTAACGTCGTACAAGGCTGCTTGCGCGGGCGCGAGTGAGGCCTCGACGCGCAGAGTCCACGGCGTCTCGGCGATGGGCAGTCGCGTCACGTAGTGCGCGTCACCCCACGAGCGGATGGGTAGCACGTCGTTCTCGTCCGTGGCCCGCTCGAGGTAGACGGTGTCATTCACCCGCGCGGCGCGCGTCGGGGGCGTGTGCTCGAGCCGCACGAGCGCGGCGTGCTCGGGCTGCGTACTCGCCACCACGCGTTGTTCGGCGTCGAGGACCGTGACGGCGACGTTCTTGCCGGCTGCATAGGTGTTGAGCACCTCGCGCATGCGCTCCAAGTTGACCGCGCCGACGCCAAAGGCCGTCAGGGCGCCGTCGTGTACGGCCGGCGAGGCGATGGCCGCGGTCGGTGTGCCTTGGCTGCCTCGGCTCACGAGTGCGTCGGAGATGACGGGGCGATGGGTGCGTCGAAGCTGCTCCACGTAAGGCCGGTCGGCGAAGCTCGTGCCGACGCTCGCATAGCCATCCGCGGCGTTCGGCGGGTCGACAGCCACGGCGGTGCCGTTCGCGTCGGCGAGGTAGAGGAACAGAAAGTCGGGGAACAGCTCGTGGATCTCATGCACCCGGCTCTGCAGCGCGCTGCTCGGCAGCAGGCCGACCTCTAGGCCGAGGTCGGCGAGCTCAGTCGTGGCGCGTTGATGCTCGTCGAGCCAGGTGCGCACGAGGCGCCGGCTTTCGTGGGCGTGGCTCAACACCGTCTCGACCGTCGTGTGTTCGATCTCGCTCATTTGCCGAGCGTTCGAGACGAGCAGCAGACCGAGCGTTGGCACCATGAGAAAGGCCGCGGCGAGATGAAAGATGATGGTCGCGAGGGAGAGGGGGGGCGGTGGTGAGGTGCGCCACCAGCGGGCCGGGGACAGGTCGTAGGTGAGCAGTAGGCTTGCGATGAGCGTGTTGAAGACCCCGTTGACACTTTGCTTGAGCGCGATGACCGCCACCTGCTGGCTCGTCATATCGAGGACGAAGGTGTAGAGCACGATCACGAGCGGCGCGCCGATGAAGAGCCAATACGCGGTGTCGATGACAACGAGGTTGCGGCGTCCGGCTCGCAGCCACAGCGCGAGCCATATCGCCTCGCCGACGAGTCCAACCATCGCGTACGGGTGGTTCCATAAGACCCAGGTGTAGCTCGAGGCCGCGAGCGCGCAGGCCAGGCCGACCGAGGGGCCGAGCGTCGCGAGGGCGATGGTTGTGAAGATGCTGCCGAACGTGAAGGCGACGGTGAAGGCGACCGGGACGTTGCAGACGTTGCCCGCAAGGCCGAGCGCAGCGAGCACGAGCGCGGTGCCAAGCTTGCGCAGCGTGGTGCTGTCGAGCGTAGCCTGCAGCATGGCCGCGTCCCCTTCCTGCCCAACCCTCGCTGCGCGATGGCCGTTGACCTGCATTCGAGCGTAGCACTCGGTCATCGACCTGGCAAAGGAGCGAGGGCAGCCGCGAGCTATCTCGCGGATGGCTGTGTACCGTGACGGTAGCTATACTGGCGAGCGAACGCCTCTTGCACGGAGACCTCTCGTTGAAGCTCGCGCCGCGCATCCTCGTCATCGAAGACGATCCTCTCGTCGCCGATCTCTTTCGCGAGCTGTTGCCAGCCCAGAGCTACCTCGCCGACGTGGTTGGCGACGCCGAGACCGGTCTCGAGCACTGCGCGCGGCAGCACTACGACCTCGTGATCTCGGACAAGAACCTGCCTGGTCTGTCGGGCATCGACCTGCTCAAGCGCGTCAAGGCCATCGACTCCGACATCGACGTCATCATCATGACCGCCTATCCCGACATGCAGAGCGTGCTCGCCGCCCTCGAGGCTGGCGTCTACGACTACTTGGCTAAGCCGTTCGAGTCGATCGACGAGGTGATGGCCAAGATCGCCCGCGCTCTCGACAAGCGCCGCATCGTCGTCGAAAACCGGCGCCTCGTCGACTACCTGACGCAGGCCAATGCGCAGATTGAAGGCATGAATCGTGGGCTCGAGGCCGAGGTGCACAAGCGTACGGCCGAGCTCAAAGAGGCCAACGCCCGTCTCGAGCAGCTCTCGCTCACCGATGACGTGACCGGCTTGTACAATCAGCGCTTCCTCTACGGGCGCCTAGGTGAGGAGCTCCTGCGTGCGCGGCGGTACGGCGAAGATCTGTCAATCCTGATGCTCGATGTCGATGCCTTCAAGAACGTCAACGACTCGCATGATCATCAGTACGGCAGCCTCGTACTGCGTCAGCTCGGCGACGTGTTTCGCAAGACCGTGCGCGCCACCGATTTCGTGGTTCGCTACGGCGGCGATGAGTTCGTGGTCCTCATGCCGCGCACCAGGCTCGCCGACGCTCTTCACCTCGGCGAGCGCCTGCGTGCGGCGACCGAGGCGGCGACGTTCGGCGTCGAGGGCGACGTGTGTAAGGTGACCATCTCGATCGGCGCCGCGGCGCGACGTGAGTCGGCGAGCGAAGATGCGGCCACCCTCTTGCGGGCCGCGGACAAGGCCATGTATCAAGCCAAGGCCGGTGGTCGCAATCGTCTCGCGGTGATGCAGGGCGAGAGGCCCGTGGTGGTCGTGGCGGGCATCGGTTGAGGCGCGACGGTGCCGTGACAGAGTGCCGAGGAGTCGAGTCATGAGCGCGCTGCCCCTCGATATCAAGCCCATTCACCCGCGCTTTATCGAGCTGTCGCTCGCGCCGCGCCGCATGAGCGCCGAGGCCGCGGGCTATGATCTATCGGCGGCCCTCGATGCGCCGCTCGCGCTCGGGCCGGGCGAGCGGGCCGCCGTGCCGTGTGGTTTCGCCATGGCCGTGCCGGCGGGCTACGAAGCCCAGGTGAGACCGCGCAGCGGCTTGGCCTTGCGGCACGGGGTCACGGTGCTCAACGCGCCCGGCACGATCGACTCGGACTTTCGCGGTGAGGTGCAGGTCATCCTCGTCAACCTCGGCTCCGTGCCGTTCGTCGTCAAGCCGGGCGAGCGCGTGGCGCAGCTCGTCATCGGCGCCGTGGCCGCGTCGGTGGTGCGCGTCGTTGCCGAGCTGCCGGCGAGCGGGCGGGGCGCGGGTGGGTTCGGGTCGACCGGCCGCTAAAGCTGCTACGAAAAAGGTCAAACTCCGCGAGCAAGTTGCGGCGCCATTTAGCCGTGTGGTAGAGCCAAGGCGTATTCCGCGCGGGAGATCTCTTTGCTCTGCTACCGGTGTGGCAGCTACAACGCGGACGGCAGCAAACGCTGCTCCGTCTGCGGCCAGGCCTTCGCCAACCAGCGACGCTCGTCGCGAAACTTGAGCGCGCCGCCGACGCCGGTGCGTGTCAAGGCGCCCTTCGAGGCAGGTTCGCGCATCGCCGCGCGCTATCGCGTGCTCGGTGGGGTCGCGCAGGGCGCGGCGGGTTGGGTTTTGCGCGCCCGTGACGAAGAGGTCGACGTCGACGTGGCGATCAAGGTGGTCTCGCCGAAGCTCATGCAGACGAGCGGCGACCGCGACCTGTTTTACAAAGCGGTCAAGGCGGCGCAGCGGGCGCAGCACGCCAACGTCGTGCGCATCTACGACGACGGCGAGAGCGACAGCGAGAACGTCTTCTACACCATGCCCTACTTGGAAGGGCTGACGCTGCGCAAGATCGTCGACCTGCGCCTCGACAAGGGCCAGGTGTTCACCATCAGTGAGGCCTTGCCGCTCTTTGGCCAGTTGGCGCTAGGCCTCGACGCGCTCGACAAGCTCGGCGTGCATGGCGCGCTGCGACCGACGAGCGTCGTCGTTCTGCCCGACGTGCTCAAGATCACCGGCTTGCCGCATTGGCACGGCTTGCCGCGCCGGCCGTTCGTTGCCCAGCTCGGCAATGATCACAGCGTCGACTATCTCGCGCCCGAGGCTCGTCACGACGGGGCACAGATCGATCCGGCGGCCGACGTTTACTCGATGGCGGCGATTTTTGGCGAGATGCTCATCGGTCGCGTCTTTGGCCGCGAGCCGACGGCGTGGGGTGCGGCACAAGCGCTTCTGCCGCGCCGCGTGGCCGCGGTCCTCACGCAGGCCTTGGCCAGCAAGCCGAGCGAGCGCTTCGCGAGCGCCGGTGCGTTCTTCGACGCCCTCGCCGAGGCCGTGGCCGACATGCAGCTCGAGCAGAGCGAGCCGTCGCAGCCGGTGTCGCTCGGCGAGCCGTCGCGGCCACACATGATCGGCGAGGAGTCGACCGCGGTCGAGGGGCGGCTCGGGGCTCTGCTCGAGGAGTCGTCGAAGGAAGGCCTGTCACCCTCGTCGCCGTTCGCCATGCCGATGGAGTCGAGTAGTCCGAGCGCGAGCTCGGGCCCTCTTGCGCCTTCTGTCGTAGCGCACGACTTGCATTTCTTGAGTGCGCTCGCCGACCGCGGCGGCGACAGACATGGCGGTGGTGGCGGCACTGTCGGCGACGGGCCGTTCTGGCGGATCGTCTTCGTGCTCGCTGTCCTGGCCGCTGCGCTGGCCGGTGGGGCGTATTACTACTATCAGCACCGCAGCGTGCGGGCGCCTGCCGAGGCCGCTCGGGGCCGGGCCGGCAGCGCCGCGGCTCCCGTCGCCGCAGGCGCCACCGAGGCGCCGTCGGTCGCAGCGAGCGCTGTCGCGTCCACCGCATCAGCGCCGAGCGTGGCGACGGCGCCTGCTGCCTCTGCGCCAGCCCCGGTTGCCGCGGTCGAGCCTGCCCCTGTGGCCTCGCCGGCAACGGCGCGCGGCGAGCGTGCGCCCGCCAAGGCGCATCTCGCGCGACCTGAGCCGGCGAGCGGCAAGCCCGCGCCCGAGCCTAGCCCGGTGGCCGCGGCGGCGGTACCGGCGGGCGGGTCTTCGGGCTGTCCCGCGGGCATGGTCGAAATCCCGGCCGGATCGTTTCAGATGGGCAGCTCGGCTCGCGATCCCTTGCGCGGCTTTGGCGAGCTCGACGTGCAGAGTGTCACGCTGCCGGCCTACTGCATCGACGTGTACGAGTATCCGAACCAGCGCGGCAAACTGCCGACCATCGGCGTCACCTTCGCCAAGGCCAAGCAGCTGTGCGAGAAGGGCAACAAGCGCTTGTGCTCCGAATCCGAGTGGGAGCGTGCGTGCAAGGGCAGCACCAATGCGATCTTTGCATTCGGTAACTCATTTGCGGCGGGGGTCTGCAATCTTGCCACCGCGGCCGGCAGCGGCAAGCCCGCCGTGCCGAGCGGCCAACTCGAACGCTGCAAGAGCAGCTTCGGCGTCGCGGACCTCTCGGGCAACGTTGCCGAGTGGACGTCGAGCCGCTGGGGCGACGAGCTCTTCGACAAGGTGGTCAAGGGCGGCTCGTCCGACGAGGCGACCTATGCCGGCCGTTGCGCAGCGCGCGTCAACGAGGCCATGGGTGGCAAACGCGATACGCTCGGCTTGCGGTGTTGCGCAGAGCGCTAGCCGGCGCGCAGCGAGAGGTCGTGCGTGTCAAAGTGGGTCTTTTCGTGTTGGTCGTGCCGACAGTCGACCGAGCTGGAAGACAAGGTGCGGCGCAACGACGAGTGCCCGCATTGCCGCACCGACATGCACGCGTGCAAGAACTGCCAGTACTACGATCCAGGGGCGCACAACGATTGCAGGGAGACCGTCGCTGAGTATGTCCCCGACAAAGAGCGGGCTAATTTCTGCGGCATGTACAAGGCCTTCGTTGGCGAGCGCGAGGCCGTCGCCGATCTGACCGCGGCGAAGTCGAGGCTCGACGCGCTCTTCAAGAAGAAATAGACGGTCAACGGCAGGCCGGCGCGATCTGCGAGCCGTGCGTCCGCTCGTCGCGCCTAGCCGCGCGCGTGCACGAGTACGCGGCTGCCGTCGCGAAACGTCACCTCGAGCTTATCGTCCGAGAGCACGCGCACGACGAGACCAAGTCCGAAGGTCGGGTGGTCGACGACATCGCCCGCGCCGAAGGTAACGCTCGGCTTGTACCGTCGAGCGCGGGCGATGTCGTGTCCGCGCATGAGCTCGTCGTAGTCGGCGATCATGGCGCTTGCCTTGGCGCTCGCGCGGGTCGTGCGCGGCGCCCCGCTCGCGCCTCGGCGTGCGGCGGCGCTCTTATCGCGAAAGGCGTGCACCGTGCGGCATGTCTTGCATTGCACGCGCGCCACGCGGCTGCCTTCCATGGCCACGACCACGTGGGCAAGATCGAGTCGGCAGTGACTACAGTAGGCATCGACGTCGGTGGCGGTCTTGTTCTTCGGCATGATGGGCCTGTTGCTCCTTGGCGTGCGTTTGCGGCCGCGCGCCGCCGTGCCAACTGCCAAAGACTGGTCGCCATGGCAAGGGAGAAAGCCGTGCTGACGCGATGGCTTTGGGCTACCATCCGAGCATGGCTCATCCGGTGCCCTTGAGCTTCGAGGAGGCGCTCGTGCAGCACCTCGCGCTGCGCGGCCTGCTCGTGCCGCGCCGGCTCGATGTCGAGCGCGGCGGCGCAATTACTGCCGTCGTGCCACAGCGCGAGTGCGCACCCTGCAATTCGCTGCCCGGTCGCGCCCTCGGCGTCTTCGAAATCGGCGCTGACGAGGCGCGACAAGTGGGCGCGTTTCTCGCCGACCTGCATCTTTGCTCGCGCGGGTTTCGGCGTCGGCGGCGCAACGACATCGAGCCCCAACATGTCGCGGGCGTGCTCGAGCGGTGCATCTCGGCCGTGCGCAGCAGCGCGCAGGTGCGTGACGTCAAGACCTTGGCGCTCGAGCTCGTGCGGCATCACTTCCCGGCCGAGCTGCCGCGCGGCATCATTCACGGCAACTTGCAGGTCGGCAGCGTGCGCTTCGCGGGTCACCAGTTGTGCGGCGTCGGCGACTTCGAGTTCGCGTCGTTCGGACCTTTCGCTTTCGATCTCGCCGTCGCGCTCGTTGCCTGGGCATTCTCGCACGACGGCTTCGTGCGCGAGCGTGCCTTGGCGCTCGTCGAGGGGTACCAGAGTCGTCGTCCGCTCGTGCCCGTCGAGCGCGGCATGCTCTACGAACTGTGCCGCTTCGCCGTGACGCGCCTGGCGGCGGCGCGCTTCTACGAGTTCGAGGCCCGCCCGCGACGCGATCCCGGCGTGCAGTACCAGGACTACCATCACTACATCGATCGCCTCGAGGCGCTGCGGGGGATCGGCGCGTCAGGCTTCCGCAACGCGGTGTTCGGCAGCTATGTGGGCCGCGACCATGCGCGCTAGGACCGTTTTCTTGAGCCACGCGCACGACCTGCTAGTGTAAGCGCGTGCACTCTCGCTTCTCGTCGCCCCTTGTCGCGCTGACCTGTTTCTGCTTGTCCGGGCCGCTCTTCGCGTCGCCGCCGCCGAGTTCGTCGGCGGAGCCCGCGCCTACGCCTGCGCCTGCGCCCGCGTCAACGCCGCCCGCCGCGCCCGTGCCGTGGGTGAGCGAGAGACGCAGCGACGTGACGCTGTGGCGCCCGGCGCTCGTGCTAGACGGGCAGCTCCTCATCGTCGAGGTCGAGCTTTCGGCCGCGTGCCCTGACCTCGTGGCGCTGTGGCTCGAGCATCGCTTCGCTGCCGATCGTGTCGCTGAGCGTTGGCAGGCGCTGCTGCCCGTGCCGCTCGGCGCTGTAGGTCCGCAGCCCCTGCGCCTCGAGTGCGGAGGCAAGCATTGGCGCTTCGATGTGCCGGTGGTGCTCGGCGTCTATCCTGAGTCGGTGTTGCGAGTTGATCCGAAGTTCGACAAGAAGCCGCCGGCACGCGCGGCTGACGAGCAGGCGGCGATGGCCCGTGCCTTCGCCAAGAGCGCGGGCGAAAGGTTGTGGACGCAAGCCTTCGTGAAGCCGGCCGTGGGCGTCGAGACGAGTGGCTTCGGCGTGCGTCGCACCTTCAACGGCAAAATGGAGAGTCGACATCGTGGTCTCGACCTCGACGGCAGAACCGGCGCCGAGGTCTATGCCGCTAACGACGGCGTCGTCGCGCTCGTGGCCAAGGATTTCTACTTCACCGGCAACGCTGTGCTCCTCGACCACGGGCGGGAGCTCTTCACCGTTTACTTTCACATGAGCCGCGTCGTCGTGAGCGAGGGCCAGCGCGTGCGCGCCGGCGATCGTCTCGGCGATATCGGCAGCACCGGCCGCGTGACTGGCCCGCATTTGCACTTCGGGGTGCGCTACGCGGCAACCTATGTGAACCCCTGGGATTTGCTGCGTCTGCGACCGGGTACGCTCGCGTCGCAGCCGGACGCGGCCGCAGCGCCCGCCTCGGCCGCTGCACCCGCGACGGCCGCCGCACCCGCCGCAGATACTCCCGGGCCGGTCGGCGAGTCCGGCGCTACAACCCGCCCACAATGAGCCAGCCGCCGCCTTCGCGCACGAGCTCGATGCGATTGAACTCCTTGTTCGAATCCCACTTCGTGCCGGCCGGCAGGGCGAGCTGGGCGCGTGACTGGTAGCGCACGTCGGCGCGCGCCCGGTCCCCTTCGACGGCGATGTCCTGCACCTCGACGTCGATCTGCACTTCTTGTGCGAGCTTGGTGATCTCGGGCAGGATCTTGTCCTTGAGCTGCTGGTAGCCGTAGTCGTCGCCTTGGTCGGCTGTGCCGTTGTCTTCGAAGTAGCGCGGCGAGATGAGAGCGAGCAGCGCGGTCATGTCGCGCTCGCGCAGGGCCGCCATCGCCTTGTGGACGACGGTGAGCACTTGGCGGTTGTCCGGCGTGTCCCGTACCTGCGTGCCCTGGATCATGCTGTGCGCGCAAGCGAGGAAGCCCGCGGCGGCGAACGCCATGACGTGTCGAGTGCTCATTGCCTGACCTTTCCTGGCCGCGCTGACCCGACGTGGTGTCGAGGTGACGGCTGTCGCCCGATTTGGCGCGGATCGGCCGCGCGCGTCAAGGCCACGTCGCACGACGCTAGCGCGCCACGTTGACCAAAGCGACACCGGCCTGCTACCACTCTCGATGTGAAGACCTACATCATCCTCGCCTTTCGAAGTCTCGTCTGCACCACGTTTGTTGCGCTCGGCGCCTGCGCCGGGGGGAAGGCCGCGAGCGCCGGTCCCGCGGTTGTCGAGCCGGCTGCCGAGCGCGTGAGCGTCAGCGGCCTGACGGTCGTCAGGCCGGGCTCGGCTTGGACCTTCGTGCAGCCTGACGCGTCGGTGGCGCCGCACACACTCGTGATCTTGCAGGGCCAAGCCGGCGACAAGCTGCTCGCGCCGGTGGTCGAAATCTCGCGCCGCACGCTGTCGGCCGCCGATCAGCGCCGTCGTACCGCCGACATTCTGACCACCACGGCGGCCGAGCTCATGCAAACGTTCGACGGTTTCGAGGGCGTCTCGGCGCCTGCCGACGTGCAAGTCGCCGGTCGCACGGGCTCACGCATGGAGGCTCGCTACACGGAGATGTTGCCCGACGGTCCGAGCGTCGAGCGTGTCGCTCGGATCTACGCCGTGCGCTCGGGTGCTGATCTATGGCTCGTGCGCTGCCTCGGACCAGCCGACAAATCGGCCGATGCCGATTTCGATGCCGTGGTGAGCGGCCTGCAGCTGCAGGGCTCCTAGGGCACGCGGCCGACGGGGCGCTTGAAGGCGCCGGTCTTCTCGGGCCAGCCCTCCTCGGCGTTGAGGCGAGAGAAGACGGCGCGGCGGATCTTGACGAGATCCTCGTCGCCGAGCGAGCGGGCCATGATCTCGTCGGCGATGGCGAGGCGATGGCAGGCGACACGCGCCACGTTGTAGGTGAAGCGCAAGAGCGCGGCGTGGTGGGCCGCGAACAGCTTGTCGAAAGTAGGGCGGTTGAGCTTGAAGGTCGAGACGCGCGTCAGGGCGCGCGCCGTGGCGACCGGCGGGATCTGGCAGAACAGCTCGATCTCGCCGAACAGCGTCGGGCTGTCGAACTCCGCCAAGCAGCGCTCGCTGCCACGCGGCCCGCGTTTGCTGACGAGCACCCGGCCGCTCGTGGCGATGTACAGCGGCGTCGGCGTCGGCGCGCCTTCGGCGAAGATTACGGCGTCGCGCTCGAATTGTTCGGGTTCCATCAGATCGACGAGCGACACCAAGGCGTCGATAGAGATGCCCTCGAAGTACGGCAGCTCCAGCAGATCAACGTGCGGCATGGCGCTCCATTGGCCTCGGTCCCACCCGCCAAAGCCACTCGCTTCTATCCTACCGGCCGCGGGACTAAGAACGCAATGTCTTGGCTTGCGCTCGCTGCCCGCCTTTGGCAGGGTGCGCGGCGGTGCTCGTCGGGGAGTTGGCCGGTTGACGAATCATGACTGAAGGCTACGAGTCCCCGCGCTTGCGTGGGCAGCTGGTGTGGTCGCCTGCCGACCCTTCGATGGGTGTTGGCGTCGTGACGGCCACAGACGGGCCGCGCATCCACGTCAAGTTCATCCGCCTCCAGGAGGCCCGCGCCTACACGACGCGCGGGGTCGAGCAGGTGATCGTCCGCTACGAGATTCACCCGGGCGAGCGCGTGCGCCATGCGGATGGCGGCGAGCGTCGGGTGGTCAAGCGCAGCGGCACCTCCGACGACGGGCTCGCTCTCTACGAGCTCGACGACGCAACGCAGGCGCTCGAGAGTGAGCTCGTGCCCGAGGTGCGCGATGTCGGCGCCAAGGAGCGCTTGGCGACGCTCAACCTCGTGCACCCGGAGGTCGTGCGCTCGCGCTTGCAGGGACTCGCGTTGTCGCACTTCGGCAAGCGGGCCGGCTGGGCGTCGGTCCTCGGGGCTCGTGTGCAATGGCTGCCGCACCAGATCGACGTGGCGACGCGCGCCCTCGATCGCGAGCGCGTGCGCCTGCTGCTCGCCGACGAGGTGGGTCTCGGCAAGACCGTCGAGGCGGCGCTCATCTACGCGGGCCTGCGCCAGGAGGGGCGCGCCAATCGCGTGCTCATTCTGACTCCCGATGCGCTCTGCATTCAGTGGCTCGGCGAGATCTATCGCAAGACGCACGAGCTGCTGGTGTTGCTCGATGAGACGCGCATCGAGGACGCGCTGCGCGACTTCCCCGACTTGAGCCCTTTCGAGGCGCATCAGCGCGTCGTCGCGTCGCTCGATCGGTTGGCACGCGACGAGGCCTTGTCGGCCGAAGTCGCCGCGACTTCATGGGATCTCGTGATCGTCGATGAGGCCCACCACTTGCGCTGGCGGCCGAAAGACGGCGGCAACCCGGCCTATCGTTTGGTCGAGAGCCTCGCCGACAAAACGCGCCACCTCTTGCTGCTGACCGCCACGCCGATGGCGCTCGATCCGGCCGAGTACCACGCGCTTCTGCGCTTGCTCGATCCGACGCGCTTCGATGACCCGAGCGACTTCGCCGCCATCGCCAAGCGCGCGGCGACGATCCGCGACCTCGGGCGGGATGTCGCGGCGGCGCTCGATGCCGGCAAGCCGCTCGGCAAGAGCGCCTACAAGCAAGCGCTGTCGCTGCTCAAAGACGACCAAGACGAGGTCGACGCGCTCGAGAGCTTCGTGGCGCGCAAAGCGACGAAGGCCGAGCGTCGTAGGGCAGCGAGCGCCGTGCTTGCGGGCCTGCGTGAGCGGCACGGCCTCGCTGACTACGTCGTGCGCAACCGCCGCGGTCCGGTCGGGGGCTTGCCCGAGCGCAAGCCACTCGTGTTTGGCTTGAGCGCGAGTCCGGCCCAGGAGGCTCTCATCGAGGTCGGCGAAAGCGTCATGCTCGAGTTGGCACGCACCGTTCGTGAGCCCCGCGAGCGCAATCGCCAGGTGGGCGAGCTGTTGCGCGCCCTGTGGGCGACGCCGCGCGCGCTGCGCGACATTTTGGCGCCGCTCTCCAAGGAGCTCGTGCGCGAGCTCGAGCCCCACATTGCGCGCGTTGCGGAGGCGCCGCTCGACAAGCAAGGCCTGCCAACCGGCGATGCGCGCCTGCGTTGGCTCGTCTCTCTCATTCGTGAGCTGCCGTCGGGCGAGAAGGTGCTGGTCTTCGTCGAGAGCGCCGTCGCCGTGCGGGCGCTCAAGACCTCGCTCGAGGGCGTGCTCGGTGGCGACTTGGCGGTCTTTCATCGCGGCCTCGCGCCGCGCGACCAAGACAGGCAGGTGGCGTGGTTCCGCGACGAGAGCGGTCCGGCCGTGATGTTGTCGACCGAGGCGGGTGGCGAAGGACGCAACTTCCAGTTTTGTCACCGCGTCGTTCTCTATGACCTGCCGTGGCGCCCGGCTACGGTCGAGCAGCGCATCGGGCGCGTCGATCGCGTCGGGCAGAAGCACGACGTGCGCGTGCTCGTCCCGCACTTTAAGGGCGGGTACGAAGCGGCGATTCTCAAGATCATGCAGGACTCGATCGGCGTGCTCGACGGCACCGTCGGCGGCATTGATCACGCGCTCGAATACGTGAGCGACAAGGTGGCCGAGCTCGTGTTGCGCGGCTCCGGCGCCGAGGGCTGGAAGTCGCTCTACAAGAGCACGCGCGAGCTCGTCGACAAGGCGCGCCGTCGCGTTGCCGACGAGGTCGACCCAATCCTCGATCACGCGAGCTTCTCGCCAGCGCGCGCCAAGGCCGTGCTCGACTGCGCGCCCGTCGACCTCGAGGCGCAGACTGAGGCCTTCGTGCAGCGCTACGCCGATGTCTCGCGGCTCGCCGTGCGCAGTCGCGGCGGCCAGCTCTTCTCGGTCGAGGGTGCGCCAGGCGCGGCCGGGCGGGAGGATCACGACGCGGGCTATGTGGCGACGTTCTCGCGCCTGTACGGACTCGATCACGAGGACGTGGAGTTTCTCTCGTTTGGACATCCGCTCGTCGAGCAGGCGCTCGAGTGGGCGCGCGACTCGCATGATGCGAGCGCAGCCTTGGCGATCTGTCGCGGCTTTGCCAAGGAAGGCGCGGTCTTCCTTTGGCGCTTCGAGCTCGATCTGCCGGTCGATGTGCCCGAGGCGGCGGCGTACGTGGAGGGGCGCGCCTTTACCTTCGCGCTCGACGAGGCCGGTAAGCGCTTGCCCGAGTTCGAGCGGCTGCTCGACAGCGGCGAGCGCCCACTCGACCGCATGGATGCGACGCCGCTCAAGCGAACGGCTGAGCGCTGGCGGGCCATCGTCGAGGAGAACCACACGGTGGTTGAGGCGTTGGCCCAGGTGGCGGTGGACGAAGAGCTCGCCCGCGCTCGCACGAAGCTCGCCGAGACGATCGCGACACGCCAGAAACACCTGCTGCGCTCGCAGGCGCGCGAGCTGTCCGTGTACGGCGCGCGTTCGCGGGCGCGCACGCAGATGCAGGCCCGGCAAGAGGCCGCGCGCGCCGCGCTTGCTGCTGAAGCCGAGCGGGTCACGCATGCGATCGACAACACTCGGCCGCGGCTCATCGCAGCGGTCGCCGTGCGCCTCATGCGCGTCAAGCAGGTGAGTGGTTAGCTCGGCGGCCCGAGCGATACCTGCTTGTGCCGCTCCTCGTCGAGGAAGGCGTCCCAACGCTCCGGGCTCGAGCGTTGCAGGTCGCGGATGAAGTTGAGCGCCTTGCCGACGTGAAAACCGATGAACGGTCCGCCCGTGCGCGGCGAGTGGAAGACGTTGATCCCGTAGCCGGCGAACAGGAAGTCGAGGAAGGTCAGGCCTGTGCCCGCGAACACGTCGGCCTGCGCGCGCGAGAGGCCGTCGACGAGGAAGCGTCGGGTCATCAGGCCGAGGAACATTGACGGATACACCGAGAGCGCGAGCTTCGACAGCCAGCCGTAGTCGGCCGAGGGATCCTTGTTCCACTTGAACGCGAGCGTGACCGCGGCGTTGAGCGACCGGTTCTCAAAGTCGGGCCCGGGGCGCGGGTAGTTGATGAAGTTTAGGGGCAAGAGCAGCGCGATGTCGAAGGCAGGGTGCATGCCCGCTTGGTGGTAGCGAAAGTAGTAGCGTCGCGTCGCGCTCGCCTGCCCGCGCTCGCTCATTTCGATGATCATCGTGTCGCCCTGGTCGACCTCGTACTGCAGCGTGATGCCATAGAGGAACAAGACCGGCAGGCGGTTGTTGGCTATTCGTTCGGTGAGACTGAAGACGCGCTTGTTGCGTCGGCGGTTGAAGACTCGCTCGAGCGCTTGGTAGTCGCGCAGCTCGCGGTGCTCGAGGTACTCGATGCGCGTCAGGAGGTTGCGGTGCATGAGCCACAGCGAGACCTCGTAGCGGTCGGCCGGCAGGTCGAAGCGCACCGCGCCGAGCTCGGTGACGACACATGGCTTCTCGCGGCACGGCTCGGCGTCGAGGTAGACGCGGGCGCTCGCGTCGCGTCCGCTGTCGTAGCGAAGGATGACCTCGTGGTTCGCTTCGGTCGCTAAAGCCGGGTCGGAGGCTTTGGCGGGTTCGTTCGATGTGGGCGATCCGGTCGGGTCGCTTGGGGCGGTCGATTCGGCCGGCCCGCTTGGCGCGCCCGATTCGGCCGCCTCGCTCGTCAGGGTCTGCGCGCTCGACGAGGTCGTTTGCGCCGGCGCGCCTCGCGCGGTCAGCGGCGTTTGTGCGAACCCGAGTCTCGGTGCGAGGGCCGCCGCGATGGCGAGGGATAAGGCGAGTCGGGTCATCGTCTGGGTGCAGGTGCAGGTGCAGGTGCGGGTGCAGGTGCGGGTGCGGCAGAGCTCACTCGCGAATCGGCGCAGGCGCAGCGGAATCGCCCCACCGCGCGCGTTGCGGCGTCTACGTCACGCCCCCCAAGACCGCGGTGAGGAACTGCCAGAAGCGCGGCACTGTATCGATGAAGATCTTTTCGTCGGGCGAGTGCACGGCCTCGAGCGTCGGCCCCATCGACACCATGTCGATGCCCGGGCACTTCTCGCCGATGATGCCGCACTCGAGTCCGGCGTGGATGGCCTTGACGTGCGGGTCGTTGCCGAACAGGCGCCGGTACGTGCCCTTGGCGAGCGCGAGGATCTCCGATTGCATGTTGGGCTTCCAGCCCGGATAACCCTCCGAGGGCTTCACCTTGGCGCCGCCGAGGTCGAGCGTGCAACAGACGCTCATTGACGCCTCGTCGATCTCGCTCGCCACCGAGCTGCGCTGGCTCGTCGCGACGACGATGGCCTTCTTGTTCGTCTCGATGACGGCGAGGTTCGTCGAGGTCTCGACGAGGCCCGGGATGTCGGCGCTCATCTTGAGCACGCCGTGCGGCAGGGCGGCGAGCGTCATCAACAGGCGCTTCTGCTGTGACTTCTTGATGACCTTGGCGCGCTTGCCTTGTGGCGTGGTGCAGGTCACGTCGAGCTGCGGCTCGACCGTGCCGAACTCGAGCTTGATGGCGGTGGCGACCCTCGTGACAACCGCCGTGGCGGCGTCGAGCTTCTTGCTCGGCACGAGCACGAGCGCCTCGGCTTCACGCGGGATGGCGTTGCGCTTGTTGCCGCCGTTGAAGGCCGCAAGCCGCATGCCGAGCTCGGCGAGCTCGAGGAGCACGCGGTTCAAGATGCGAATGGCGTTGCCGCGTCCCTTGTCGATGTCGAGGCCGGAGTGGCCGCCCTTCAATCCCTTGACGGTGATGAGCACGGCCGTCGTGCCTTGTGGCGCCGCCTCGAAATCGACCTTGAAGGTGCCGAGCGCATCGCGACCGCCCGAGCATCCGACGTAGAGCGCGCCTTCCTCTTCGGAGTCGAGGTTGAGCAGCGTGCGGCTCTTGACGAAGTCGGGGGCGAGAGCGTTCGCCCCGGTGAGGCCGGTCTCTTCGTCGATGGTGAAGAGCAGCTCGAGCGGGCCGTGCGTGAGAGTGTTGTCTTCCATGATGGCGAGGTGGGTCGCGACCGCGATGCCGTTGTCGGCGCCGAGCGTCGTGCCGTTGGCCATCATGGCGTTGCCGTGGCGCACGAGCTCGATGCCGTCTTTGGTGAAGTCGAAGTCTTTGGTCTTGTTCTTCTCGCACACCATGTCGAGGTGACCTTGCAGACACACGCTGCGTACGTGCTCGCGGCCGGGGCTCGCGGGCTTCTGCACGATGACGTTGCCGGCGGTATCCTGCCGCGCTACGAGTCCGAGGCGCTTGGCCGTGTCCATCACGAAGGCGGCGATGGCGGCCTCGTTCTTCGAGCCACGCGGGATCTCGGCGATCTTGGCGAAGTAGCGCCACACGGGCTCGGGCGTGAGCCCTGCTACGGCTTGTAAGTTGTCGGTCATGGCCTGTCCTTTCGCGGCCCCGGGGTCGCGGTTCTCCCCCCGGGATCGCCGTCGCGTGGTGTTCTTTGGTCCCTGGCCTGTAGCGCGACCGGTGGGGCGTTGCAACAGGCGGATTTTTGGCACAAGCCGCGGCGGCGCGGGTACAGTGGCGCGGTTCGCGACGCGCGACGCCCGAGGGGCAGAGTTGAACGAAGAGGGCAGCTTGGCACCGACAAAGACGAGCGACGAAGCAAGAGCCGGCGTCACGGCGGCCGGGGTTCCCGATTACGAGGACGCAATCGCGGCGTTGCGGGCCCGGCGCGGGCTTGCCGCGGCCGGGCCTGCGCCGGGTCCGCAGCGCCAGCCGGTCGACGCGTCGTGGGCAAATGCCGCTCGCTCTGGAGAAGGCGCTGATGCTGCTGCGGCTGTGCGCAAGGAGACGCGCGGCGGCGGTTCTAGACGCTGGGTCGCGCTCGTGTTGCTCTGCTTGGCGCTCGGCGCGACGGCGGTCGCGTTGCGCCGCTGGCTCGCCGATTCGACGCCTGAGCCGCCTCGGGACGTCACGTTCTTGCCGCCCGACACCGCTCTACCTTCGGCGTCTGCGACGACGGGGACCGACGTGGCAGCGAGCACCGAGCCGCCGATTGAAGCCGCGCCCACGCGCGCGGTTGAAGAGTCTGTTGCCCCGAGGCTCGATAAGCCTGCGGTGCCGGCCGGCGAGAAGCCCGCGGTGGCGCCTGCGGCGAGGCCTGTCGCGCCCACGGTCGAGAAATCTGACTCGCGTCTAGCGGTTGAAAGGTCCCCCGTCGCGCCGGTTGCGAAACCCTCGGTGGCGCCGCTTGACAGACCGGCGGCATCTGCGGCCGAGAAGCCCGCAGCCGCGGCGCTCGAAAAGCCTGCGTCGCCCGCGACCGAGAAGCCGACGGCGGCGCCGCCCGACAGACCCGCGTCGCCCGCGACCGAGAAGCCCGCCGCGTCCCCCGCTGAGAAGCCCCGTGCTCCGAGTCCTTCGCCCGCGCCTGCCGCCCCGCCGCCCGCGAGCGGTGGAGCGTCGAGTCCGGCTCCCGCTGCCCCGCCGCCCGCAGGGGAGCAGGGCGCGCTCGACGATACCGAGCGCAAGGCTTTGCGCCGCCGCTTGATGCGCGCCTGCGCGGAAGAGCGCCCCGCTGACGGTCTCGCTCCAGGCCGCAAGCTGCTCGCTCGGGACGCCCTCGACTGGCAAGCGCTGCTCTGCCTCGCCGCGGCGCTGCGCGGCGATGGTCACTCGAGTGAAGCGCTCGCCTTGTATCGGCGCTTCGTTGTGCAATATCCCGGCAATCGATTCATCGCCGACGCCCGCGCCGCCATTGCTGAGCTTGCGAACGCGCCTGTGCGCTCCGCCTCGGCGGGCACGCGCAAGCACCCGGAGTTGTGAGCCCTTAGGCCTCTTCACCGAGCGAGAAGAACGCCTCGACGACGTCGAGCGCGACCTCGGCGTCGATGTCTTTCTCGGCGACGAGGAAGTCCGCGAGGTCGTCGGTCTCGAGCTCCTCGGCGTCGTCCGGCAGAGCGTCGACGAAGGTGATGCAGGCGCGCACGGCGGTCAGCAGTTCGCCTATCGCCTCCTCCTCGAGGCCGGCGTCACTGAGGCCGTCGACAATCGCCTCGGGGGCGACTTTTTGTTCGAGGAGCTGCACGAAGACACCGCGCGCCAATCGCTCAGTCGGGTGGGCGGGCGCCGGCCGGGCGGACGCAGGCGCAGGCCGGGCGGGCGCCGGGCGACGGCTACCGCTCGCGGCAGGACGGGAGGTACGAGAGGCGGTGCTTGGCTTCTTGGGGCGTGACATGGGTTGGCCTTGTAGCAGTGCGCGGCCGAAAGAAGAAGATCAGTTGGGCATCGATTGCGCGGGGACGCCCGCGCGCCCGGCGAGAGCGGCGCGTACGAGCTCGGCCTCGTCGCGTGTAAAGCTCGCGAGCCGCTCGCCGCGCATGTCGAAGAGCGACAGCGTGTCACCCGCGAGGACGCCCGCGCCGACGAGCTCGCCGTTGCGTACGATCGAGTAGCCGCCCTCACTGCTCGACGCGATCCGATAGGCCACGCCGCCCTTGGTGACCTCAACGCCCGCGGCGTCCGCGTGAACCTCAGCCGCCGCGGTGCGTGCGGCGTGGCCGGTGTCGAGACTGCCGTCGGTGAGCACGTTGCTGCCCGTCCAGAACTCGATGGGGTTGAAGATGAAGAAGTCGGCGAGCGAGAACACCTCGTAGACGGGGATGATGACGAGGGCCCACAACATGAGCGTGCGCACGAGCGGGTCGTTGCTCACTTCGCGGTTGAACTTGTACAGGCCGTGGGTGGCGGCGAACTTGCCGAAGCAGCCGGCGCCGAGCGCCACGGCGGTGAGCAGAGCCAAGGCCTTGAGCAGACGTGCTGGACGCATGAGTTTTCTCTCCTGAGTAGATTCGATGAATGGTGTGACTAGCGCGGCGCAAACAGTCGGTCGAGCTCGCGCTCGTCGGCGGCGATCATCTGCGGCTCACCGGCCACCTTCATGGCGGCGCCGACGTCCTTGAGGCCATTGCCGGTCGCCAGCATGACGACCGTCCATTTCGGATCGAGCAGCCCTTGCGTGGCCGCCGTCGTGAGCCCAGCCCAGCCCGCGGCGGCCGCCGGCTCGCAGAAGATGCCCGAGCCGCGCGCCACCTCGGGGATGGCGGCGAGGATGTCGGCGTCGCTGACGGTGACGCCGAAGCCCAACGAGTCGCGCACCGCCTGTACCGCGGCCTCGCCGTCACGCGGCAGGCTCACCGAGATGGAGTCGGCGACCGTGTCGCCCGCGACGGCCCGAATGACGCCGTCGCCGCGCACGGCATTGACGACCGCCGCGCTGCCCGCAGCCTGCACGGCGAGCAGCCGCGGTCGCTTCTCGATGAAGCCGAGCTCGGCGAGCTCGCAGAAGCCCTTCCAGACGCCCGAGATGATGTTGCCGTCGCCGACCGGCACCACCACGAGGTCGGGCGTGTGCCAGCCGAGCTGCTCGGCGATCTCGAAGGAGACGGTCTTCTTGCCCTCGCGCGTGTAGGGGTTGAAGCCCGTGTTGCGGTTGTACCAGCCGAACTTGCGCGTCGCGGCCAAGCACAGGTCGAACGCCTGGTCGTACGTGCCGTCGACCGCCAGCACCTCGGCGCCGAAGGTCAGCAGCTGTGCGATCTTGGCGCGTGGGGCGCTCTTCGGCACGAAGATGCGCGCCCGTAGATTGTTGACCGCGGCGAGCACGGCCGTGGCTGAGGCGGCGTTGCCGGTCGAGGCGCCGGTGACGAGCTCCAGGCCGAGCTCGAGCGCGCGGGCCAAGGCGATGGCGCTCGCACGATCTTTGAACGACGCGCTCGGGTTCTTGCCGTCGTCCTTGACGAGCAGGGCGCGCACGCCGAGCTTCTTGGCGAGTCGAGTGGCGGTGACGAGCGGCGTCCAGCCGACGGGCGGGCCGGCGAGGCGCGTCGAGACGGGCAAGAGCGGGGCGTAGCGCCAGATCGAACGGTCGTCGTCGGCGTCGAGCGTGTTGCGCGGCCAGGCGCGGCGCACGGCCGCGAGGTCGTACGTGACCGAGAGGTTGCCGCCACAGTCGCACACGTAGGTGCGTGGGGTCGCGGCCACGGCGGCGCCGCAGCGCAGGCAGCGCAAGCCCGTCATAAAGGAGGGCGCGTTCACGTGCAGCTATGCCGAAAACCAGGTGCCGGCTTTGCGCTGCATCGCGGCGACGAGGTGCTGTGGGTCGGTGATGAGCGCCTCTTGGCCGCCGCCTGCCAAGAACTCGACGACCGCTTGCACCTTTGGGCCCATGCTGCCGGCCGCGAAGTGACCGGCGGCGATATATTTCTTGGCCTCGGCGAGCGTCACCTTGTCGAGCGCCTTTTGGTCCGGCTTCTTGAAGTTGATGTACACCTGCTCGACCGCGGTCGAGATGATGAGCACGTCGGCCGCGAGGTCGCGCGCGAGCATGCTCGTCGCCAAGTCTTTGTCGATGACCGCGTCGGCGCCATAGAGCGAGCCGTCGGCCTTCTCGATGACGGGGATGCCACCGCCGCCGACCGCCACGACCACGCAGTTATCGTCGAGCAGGCGCTTGATCGCGTCGAGCTCGATGATGCGCTGCGGGCGTGGGGACGCGACGACGCGCCGCCAGCCGCGGCCGGCGTCTTCGACGACGTTCCAGCCGTCCTTGTCGTGATGGGCCATCGCGTCGTCCTTGCTCATGAACGAGCCGATGGGTTTTGAGGGTTTTTGGAACGAGGGGTCGTCGCGGTCAACGAGCGTCTGCGTCACCACGGTCGCGACCGTCGGGCGCTGCTTCCAGGTACGCATCTCGTTATACATGGCGCGTTGAATGTGGTAGCCGATGGCGCCCTGCGTGTCGGCGCCGCACGAGTCGAGCGGGACCTCGTGCAGCTCATGGCGCGAGAGCTCTGAGCGGCGCAGGATGAAGCCGACTTGTGGCCCGTTGCCGTGCGTGATGACGACGCGCCAGCCGGCCTTGACGAGGCCGGCGATGTGCACGCAGGTCTCGACGCAGGCTTGGTATTGGTCGGCGACGCTCTTGTGCTTCTCGTCGGTGATGAGCGAGTTGCCGCCGATGGCGAGGATGGCGAGCTTCTTCTTGGTCATGGTGCCTGTCGAACCCCGGGGGGCGGGGCGGTTAGGAGAGTGACTTCAAGACGCCCGTGCGCTCGTTGAAGTCGTTGATGAGCTTGTCCCAGTCGGCCACCTCGGCGAAGCGCGCCGCCCAGAAATCGGGGTCCCACAGCGCGTGCAGCTCCTCGACGCTCTTGCCCTGCTGCTCGACCCAAGTGAAGTACTTGAGGTTGTGCAGGGCCTTTTTGTCCTGGTAGCCGAGCTCGCGCAGATCGCTCGGAGCGGCGCCCGCGAGGTAACGATCGAAGTGGCGTCCAGCCATATCGCGAGTATATTTGCCATGCTCGCTTCCGAGCTCGTGCAGGCGTGAGCCGTACAGGTCCATCGAGTCCGTGAGGGGCAGGCAGATGACGTCGCGACCGTCCATCTCGTAGTATTTCGCCGCCTTGATGGCCGCCACGAGGTTGCAGACGCCCGAGATGCCGACGAGCGGCAGCTTCTCGCATAGGTCGCGCTTGATGCCCTCGCTCTCGAGAAACGCGACGCCCTCGCGCTCGTTGAACAGGCGCAAGAGCGACATGCACTGCTCGTCGTCAATAGCGGCCACCATGTCGGTGTTGCGAACGTTGTGCACCCACGGGATGTGCTTGTCGCCGATGCCTTCGATGCGGTGGGCGCCGAAGCCGTTGCAGAGGAGTGTCGGGCACTGCAAGGCCTCGGTGGCCACGACCTTCACATGAGGGAAGCGTGTGCGCAGGTAGTCGCCGGCGGCGATGGTGCCGGCCGAGCCCGTGGCCGAGATCCAGGCGGCGAAGCGGCTGTCGGGCTGCTTGACCTGCTCGTAGATCTCCTCGACCGCGCCGGCGGTGACCGCGTAGTGCCAGGCGGCGTTGCCGAACTCTTCGAACTGGTTGAAGATCGACACGCCGTTGCCGCGCTCTTTGCGCAGCTTCCAGCACATGTCGTAGATCTCTTTGACGTTCGATTCGGAGCCCGTCGTGGCGATGACCTCGTCGGTGCCGATCTCGCGCAGCCACTCGAAGCGCTCCTTGCTCATCCCTTCGGGCAAGATGGCGACCGCCTTGCAGGCGAGCAGCGCCGAGTCGAAGGCGCCGCCGCGGCAGAAGTTGCCGGTCGACGGCCAGACGGCTTTTTGCGTCGTCGGGTCGAAGTTGCCCGAGACGAGGCGCGGCGCCAGGCAGCCAAAGGCGGCGCCGACCTTGTGCGCGCCGGTCGGGAAGTGCTTGCCGACGATGCCGACGATGCGCACCGGGACGCCCGTCAGCTCGGGCGGAAATTCGATCCAGTTGCCGCGGTTGAAGAGGCCACCCTTGGCCTTCGGCTCGTTCTTCCAGGTGATGCGAAAGAGGTTGAGCGGATTCACGTCGGTGAGGGCGACCTTGCTGAGGCGCTGCTTCACCTTCTCGGGGATGCGGGTCGGGTCGCGCATCTCGGCGAAGGTCGGGATGATGATGCCGCGCTCGCGGCAGAGCTGCACGGTCTTCGCGAGGACGGCTTCGTTGATCTTCTCGACTACCCGCATCGGGTGAACTCCTTTACGAGAGGCTGGCGCGACCGCCCGCGCCTGCTTAGGGCAGGGCGGCCAGGCTGCATCCTTGTAGCGAGGGCTTTGCGGGCGAGTCAACCGCGGTGACTCATCTCGTGGCTCACCTGGTGACTCATCGGCCGCGATCGGGGGCTATCCGATGCGCGTCACGGCGAGAGGGCGGCGGTGGCTTCGGTCTCGAGGGTGAACGTGGTGTGGTCTTTGCCGTTGACGAGAGCGTCGACGAGGCCGATGGCCCAAAGCGCGCCGTAGGAGATGAGCAGCGCGTTGGCGGCGAGAATGTCGGTGTTGGCCCGCGAGCGTGACGTCACGGTCTCTGGACGATTGAGCGAGTAACGATTGCGCTCGACGGTCGACAGGCCAATCATGGTGCTCGCGCCGCCGAGCACTCCGAGCGCCGCGCTCAAGAGTAGCGCACCCTTGACCGGCTCCTTGTTGTAGATCTGACCCCACCCCGGCACGATCGCCGAGCGAAAGCCGGCGCCGAGCCGCGATCGCGTCTCGATGGCGTCGGAGGAGATCGCGAGCAGGCCCTGTCGTTCGAACGCGACCTCGGCCGAGACCAACACCGTCCCCTTTTCGGCGTCGACCTGGCGGGCGGTCACGATGTAGTTGGCGCCCGCCTCGTTGACCGTCCCTAGGATGAGACTCTGCGCGCCGAGGACCTTACCGAACTCAGCCGCGCTGCCCTCGTCGACGACGCCGAGATCCTTGAGCCGATGCTCGCGCATGAGTTGGTCGATTCGCTCGCGCTCGACGATCACGAACTTTTGCTGCTGTTGCAGCTCGACGCTCAAGAGCTCGGCCGCGAGTTGACCGACCTTCTCCCTCTCGGCGTTCGGACCGGAGTTGCGAAAGTACGGGATGGCCACGCGATGAAACGCCATGTCGCCGTGCTTTTGTGCGAAGCGCTTGGCGATCGCCACGGCGAGCTCTTTCATCGCGCCACGCGGTGAGTGATCGAGCGTCACGATGGGCGCCGCGGGGGCCTCCTCGCGGACTCGCTCGACGGCTGCGGCGGCGCTCTTGATCGTACGTTCGATGCTTTCTTGCTCGTTGCTCGTGCTGTCGCTTCGCGCGGCGGGGTTTGGGGCCGGCGCCGGGCTCGCCGGCCTTGCTTGGCTGGCCGCAGCGGTGGTGGACGGTGCGGGCGCGAGTGCGGGAGCAGCCGCGGGTGCCGGCGCGGGTGCGGCTGGCGCGGGTGCGGGTGCGGGAGCAGTCGGCGCATCGGCGGGCGCCGGCGCGAGGCTCGGCGGGGTGGCGCCGCTCGCGGGCAGCGGTGCGTCGACGGACGGATCCTGCGCCTTGGCCTTGCCCTTCTTGGGGTGTGGCTTGTTCTTGGCCTCGGCCCTGGGCAGCTTCTTGCCGGGTGCCGCCGCGCTCGCCACGCTGACGGGCGGGGCCTGGGCGATGAGCCCAACGAGACAGAGGAGAAGGAACGTTCGCATGGTCACTCCCAGCTCACAAGCTCAAGAAAATCCGACTGCCCTCGACCCGCTTCCTGCTCAACTTACGCCACGCCGGTTGTTGCGCGAGCTCATCGAAGAGCACGCCAAGCAGCGCCTTTTCGTCACCCTTGAAGCGAACCTCGACCTCGAGCACAGCGTCATCGAAGCTCGCTTCTTTGACCAGCTCGAACTTGCCGCAGGCTTCGAGCGCCGCGATGAGGCGCCGTGCAATCTTGGCGTAGTTCGTCACCTTGGCGAAGACGAGGTGAAACGTCTGCCCGCGCTCGACGCGCTGCTGCCAGGCTTGCACGAGTTGCTGAATCAGCTTCTCCGTAAGCTCGCCGCTCACCGCCTTGACGGCCTTGATGCGCGCTTGGTCCTCGTTGGCGCCGATGCCCTTGCCGTTCTTTTCGGCGCTCGCGAGGACGCTGCCGCTCGCGGTGTCGATGGCGCGCAGCACGACCTGTGACGAGACGTAGTAGTTGTTGTCGTTGAATTCGTTGAAGCCGGTGAACTTGTCTTCGGCGCGGGCGGTGATTAGAACCTCGGCGCCTTCGCGCTCGAGCTCTTCAGTGCGTCCTTGGGGCGCTCGGCCTTGCTCCATCGCTTCGAGCTCGGCGAACAGGCCGGCGGCGTTGGCCTGGAGCGCGCTCGCCTTTTGTTTGCCGACCACATCGATGCCGTAGCGCATCAGCGCCTCTTCGAGCACGGGCTGCAGGGTCGGTGACGCGATCAGCGTCGCGGTGCCTGACTTCGGCGTATAGCGCTCAGCCGCGAGCACCGTGATCTTGGGGTAGCCCACCTTCTGCAGCAGGCTACCCATGCTCTTGAGCTCGTCCGCGAGCGACGCCGTGCGTACCTCGACCTCGAGTTGCACGCGATACAAGTCACCGTCGCGTTTTTCACCGAGCACGCGCTGCCTTTCGATGAACCCCTCCGAGCGGGTGACGATCTTGTCACGTACACTGAGCGAAAAACTCGAGCCCTTGTCGTTGGCGAGCGCGCGTTCGTCGGCGCTGAATTCACTTTGCACGTAGGCGCCGACGACTTGCTCGATGGCGTTGCGTTGCGCGTTCTTGATGGCTTCGGCGCGCGCCTTGGCGAGGTCGCCTTGCTCGATGTTGGCAAAGCCTTCGGCGGCGATCTTCTTCGACGTGAACGACGCGGCGCCGAGCAACGAGGCGCAAGCCACGACGACGAGCGTAGGCAAAGATCGGCTCATCGCTTCCTGCCGATGTAGCCGCCGCGCAGCAGGTGTTGTGTCGCAAGAGGTCCACCACCATCACCCCTAGTGTAGAGCACGTAGAGCTTGGACAACGCCGCGTCGACGGCGATGCGCAGCCCGTTGAACGGCGCATTGACGACTTGGCAGGTAGTCGTCCCTGGAAAGAACACCGACTTTAACACATGCGTGTTCCAGCTCTCGGCGGCTTGGCAGGAGCGATCGCAATACTTCAGATCTAGGCTCCAGCGCGAGCCGACGACGCTGCTCGTGCAGCTCGAGTGCACGAGCCAAAAGCCGCCATCGACGCCCGGGCCGCCTTCTGAGGCCGCGAGATCGATGCTGTCAGGCCTCACCGTATCGAAGCTCGCGTCGAGCTCGCCCATGCGCCAGGCATCCGAGCGGACCCCCGCGGCGAGTTGAGGAAAGTTGCGCGAGCCCGTGGCCATGCGCACGGCGGGAGGTAAGGCGCTCGGGGCGTCGATGGCCTGCACCACCAAGAACTGGTTGCTGCTCGCGGCGACGAAGCGCGAAACGTCGGTGCCGCAATAGTCGGAGACGCCGCCTGGGGCCGTGTCGGGCTGGCAAATGCGCGCCCAAGCATCGAGCGTGCCGCCGTTGAGGCGGCTGTACTTGAGCTCGGGCGGACCGGGAAGATTGAGCTCGCGGACGAACAAGGCCACCTCGCCGCCGAGATGAGCCACGTCGAGCTGGGTCATGCTCGAGGGCGGCCCCGGGGCGGCTGGGATAGGTCCGGTGAAGGAGCCGCCATGGTTTGACGAATCGAGCACGTGCACACTCTTGTTGGTGCCGTCGAAGTACGTGTAGAAGACCGTGACCCGCGCACCCGAGGCCTTCATGGCCACATCGGTGTTGGCGATCTCGTGGGTCACTTGCGTTTCGCTGTGCAGGTCAATCGGTGCCGCCCAGCTCCAGGTGCCGCTCGCCTTCGTGTATGTGCCGCGCACGTAGGTGAGCGCGGAGAAGTTCGGGTCCCCTAGGCTCACCGTGCGCACCACCACGTGGACGTACACCGCGGTCGCGCTCTCACTCTGCGCCATCGCCCGCGGGGCGGTATAGCCAGTTCCCGGCACGTCGAAGATCGAGAAGGTCGCGCCATAGTCGGACGAGTAGTGCACTTCGCCATCGGCGCCGAGCAGCGCGACGGCGGCGCCCGAGGCGACCAAGCCGAGTTGGTCGGAGGTCGCGTACTCGAATACAAAGCCGCTCGTGATGGCGACGTCGGTCGTGAAAGCCGAAAGCCGCCATTGCTCGCCGCTCTCGCTCATCAACGCGTTGCTATCGCGGCTCACCGCTTCGATGCATTGGTCGGCGCTGCCAGCGCTGTATTGGGTATTGGTCGTGCCAAAGGTTTGGCTCAGGCCGAGGCATTGCGCCTGCGTCGTGACTTCGTAGGCCGTGGCATTGGGCGATGGGGTCCAGGAATAGCCGACGCTGCCGTCGAGCAAGACCGGGCTCGCTTGCGGCACCAGGTTCGCGGCGCGCGCGAGTTTGAGCTCGTGCCCAGCGGCGTCGGTGTAGGCGATGACCGGGCTCGAGTCGTTGTAGCCGTCGACGACCGCATTCATGCCCCCGTCGTGATTGTCGTCGACGATATTTTGGCGCCAGCGCAGGGTGAGCGGCAGGCCTCCCGACAGGTCGTGACTCCCGATGAGCACGCCGAGCGACGCGGTGCCGAGCTGGCGAAAAGCGGCAAAGATCGTCGACTGACCGGCCCAGGCGCCGACCGGCGACGCCTGATCCGCCTGCACCACCGCCGCGCCGACGCTGATGCGATTGAAGCCGCTCGGTGCCGTCGGATCGGCGGCGCTCAAGGCGAGGTCATCGGTGCGGGCTTTGACGTAGACTTCGCCGTCCGAGGTGACCGCGAAGAGGTAGCTCCACACCAACTTGCCGAGCGGCGCGCAGGCAAAGTTTGCGGACACGAAGGTCTCGCTGCCGCCGAGCGCCGGGTTCTGCGCCAACGCTGCGTCGCTCAAGGCTTCGACGGTGACGTTCCAGTCCTTGCCATGGAACGACGAGCGCGCCGCCATGATGACCGCGCTGCCGCTCTTATCCCACGCCACGCGGTCGATGAGATTGGCGTTGCAGGCCGAGAAGCGATCCACGGCGTCGCTGCTCAGGAGCTTCACCGTCGACCATGGCGTAGCGGAGTCGGAGTCGCTCTTGGTCGAGACGTAGGTGCTCACCGTCTCATCGACGCCGGGGACGACGCGCCGCGCAAACACCACCACGCGCGAGCCGCCGGTGCCGGCGACCGCGAACGGGAACGGATGTGCGGCACCGAAGCCCGGCGAGCCGAACGGCGTGCCGAGCGTGTCAATGACTCGTGGAACGTTCCAGGTCTCGCCGTCGTCTTGCGAGGTGTATTCGACGAGCTCCCAGGTGGACAATGGAATTCTTCGCACCGTAATGACGGAGAGCCCATCGCGCGTCATCGAGAGGGCCGCGTTGACACGGCCCGCCGTCGGGTTGGTGTTGGTGCCGTCGGCGACGAGCGACAGTCGCCAGGAGTCGCCACCATCGGCGCTGATGGCGAGCCGGGTGATGGCTTGCGGCACGGTGCGCACGGTGCCGCCGCCGATGTCCTCGACCGCGGTCGAAGCCTCGTTGTAGAGGAGATAAATCGTGCCGTGGCGGTAGGTGACTGACTGGGGCACGATGGTGGTCGTGGCCGTGGACGCCACGTTCTTGAGGCTCCAGCCGACGCTCGCTTGGCCGAAATCGCTGTCGCCGGCGACGGGCGGCGACGACACCGAGTGCTGATTGGCGAGGTCGACTGCTTCGATCCACACCGAGTAGTCATAGAAGTTGTGCAGGCCGGCGCCGTTGTTGTTCGGCCCGGTGATGATCGTATGGGTCTCGGTTGCGCCGACGTCGACCGTGCCGCTGTCGGGGCTCATCGCGTCGGCATTGGCGTAGTGCAGCACATACTTTTGCAGGTTGTTCGATGCGGCGCTCCAGGACACCTCGAGCGCGCGGTTGAGCGACTTGACGTAGGCGATGCTCGGCCGGGTGGGCGCGCTCGAGTCCTTGATGATGGTGTAGTAGAAGGGATCGCTCACGTTGTCCGCCGGATCGATGGCGCGCAGCGCCAAGCGTCGCGTGCCATCCCCGGCGCAGCCACCCGTCGTCGAGAAGACCTGCGTGTGCGTCGCCGCCCAGGCCGTCGGCGCCGTGGCTGCAGCGCAGAGCGAATTGGCCGCGTCCACGAAATACTTGAGGCCGCTCGTCCCTGCGACGCCGTCGTCGTAGCCGTCGAGCGCGAAGACGACGGTGTCGTCGGCAGAATAGCCGAGGGCATCGTTGCCGGTCGGCGTCAGCGACAGGCTGCCCGGCGCGACCGTGTCGAGAATGATGCAGATGGTCGCCGCGGTCGCCGAGCTGACCCCGGCGCCGTTCTGAGTCTCGAGGTAGATGGTCTTGTTGCCATCGCCGCTCGAGAGGGTAAACGGCACGGGAACGGCTGGGCCGGGGTACGCCTGCCAACTCGCATCGCTGAACAGCGCATTTTCACTGATGCGATACAAAGTGACCTGGCTTTGCACGTCGCTCGAGCTGAACTTGATGAGAGGAACTTGCGTGCGGTGAAAGTCATTGGCGTCAGCCGTGCTGCACGTGCTGTCCGCAACCTTGCCGTTGACGGAGGTGACCGTGGGCACGCTCGGCGGTGACGAATCGAGCACGATCGTCGCGTCGGCGGTGGCTGTCGTCTCGTTGCCGGCATCGTCGCGCACCGACACCGTCACTGCTCTTGGTCCTGACGTTGCGTCGTTGAAGGTGACCGGCACGCTCACCACCGAGTAGGTTTGATAGCCGAGCGGAGACGAGAGGGCACTCGTGCCGATGCCCACGACGTTGACGCCGCTCGCCCCCGAGGCGCTCACCAAGAGCGTGGCGGCCGTGCTGGTCGTGAAGTTCGCCGAAAAGGCGGCGCTCGTCAGCAGCGGCGCTTGTCTGTCGATCTGGATTGTGCCGAAGCCGACCGCCTTGTTGCCGCCCTTGTCGGTCAGCTCCACGTATACCGCGCGGCTTTGATCGCTGCCGGCGCCGACCGGGATCTTGAACAAGCCACTCGAACAGCTGCCGAGCTCGCTGCCGGTGAAGGTCGGGGTGATGGGAAAGCTCGCTACGCTGTAGGCCGTGGCCGCCGAGAAGTCCGAGGTGTTCGCCACGCGCACCTGATAGGGGTTGGCCTCCGTGGCATTGATGGCGACGCTGACACACGGGTCGCGGCTCAGGACGCTCGAGGCGCCGGTCTTATCGACGCCCGTCAAGGTGACGACGATGTTTTGGGCGGCCAGCGAATCGACGATGATCGAGGCGGCGCTCGTCAGCGTGCGCGTATTGAGTGCGCCGTCTTTGACCTTGACGCTGATCTCTTTGCTCCCATCCCCGGCGGCGAGCGTGTGCGCGGTGCTGGTTTGGAAGGCGACGAAGTTGTCGTAGGCGAAGCTCGTGCCATTGATGACCTGCACGAGCGCCAAGCCCGAGGAGGGGGCGGCGTCGGTGAAGGCTGCGAGGTCGACGGTCACCGAGCCCGTCCAACAATAGCCGCTCTGTGGGCTCGGACCACCGCTTGGGCAGGAGATGGACGCCGTGCCGCTCGGCGCGACTTGGTCGAGTCGGATGGTCTTGGTGGTGACGCTCGAAGCGTTGCCGGCGGCATCGAAGAAGCGCACGCTGACGCTGTAGTCGCCGTCGGGCGGCGTGGCCGAGCCGGGGTCGAGATCGTGCGTCACGGCGGCGACGATCGTGGCTGGCGCCGTGCCGGGCTCCGCGCCGGCCGCGCCGTTCCACAGTCGATAGCTGCTGACGCCCGTCGTCGCGTCGCTCGCGGCCAGGCTCGCGCTGACGAGGTCGTCCCCCGTATAGAGCGCGCCGCCATCGAGCAGCAACGAGGCGCTGTTGACCTCTGGCGCGGTCACGTCGGCGATGACGCTCGTAAAGAAGGTTCCGGTGTCGCTCGTGCCGTCGCTGAAGGTGACACTCACCGTCTTCGTGCCGTCGTCCGCGGAGACGCTGACGTCACCGACGAAGAACACGTCGAGCCAGGTACTCGAGCTGCCGCTGCTGACCGCGGGGATGCCGTCACCGGCGGCGGCAGTATACTGGTCTGGATCGTAGTAGGTGCTGCCTACCTTCCAGGAGTGCACCTCGGCACCGGTGAGCTTCATGATGGTCGAGCCAGCCGGCGCGAGGAGCAACGAGATGCGCGCCCGACGCTTGGTGACGGCGCCCTTGGCGGTGCCGGTGAGGTTGGAGTAGGCGGCGCCGCCTTCGAGGGCGAAGCTGCCTTGCGAGCGCACCAACGTGATGGTGGCTGGGCTCGTCGTGCTCGTCACGTTGGCGAGCACGGCTTGATTGGCGAGGACTTGGGCCGCGTAGTATTCCTTGGCGACGGTGACCGTGTAGCTGCCGGCCGGGATGCCGACGATTTCGAAGCTGCCGCTGCTCGTGCTCACGGCCGAATACGCCGTCGACGCGATCGAGACGACGGCGCCCGAATTGTCGCCGCCGACCGCGCCTTGCAGCGTGACCGTGCCGGCGAGCTTGCCGCGAGAGATGGCCAAGCTGAGCGTCGAGACCGGCGACTGCACGCCACCGCGAACGCTCACCCCACTCGCCGTCTGCGTATCGAAGCCGCTCTTTGCGGCGCGCAGGGTATACGTGCCGGCGGCCACGCCGTCGATGACGAAGGTGCCGCTGTCGTCGGTCGTGGCGGTGGACGCCGTATTGTCGAGGCTCACGCTGATGCCGCTGTTGCCGAGCACGGCCGCGCCCTCGAGGGTCACCGTGCCGCTCACGCTCCCTGGATTGGCGAGCAAGACGATGGGCGCGGCGCTGGCCTCGGTCGTCGCACCGTTGACGACCACGAGGTTGGCCACAGTCTCCGACTTGTAGCTGCTCGCCGATAGGCCGAGCGAGTAGGTTCCTGGCGCGAGATAAATGTCGAAGCGGCCGGCGCTGTTGGTGGTGGTGCGCGTGCCGACGCCGATGACTTCGACGACGATGCCCGAGTGATCCTGCGCCGCGGCGGCGAGCGCCAACTCGCCGGCCTTTTGGACGACCCCGGTGAGGTGGCCGCTGTCGCCGGTGAGTACGCTCGGTACGGCCTCGAGATTGATCTCGAGCGTGCGCGCGTCACCCGCGGCCAACAACAGATCGCGAATCTGCCGCAGGTGGTTCGGGTGTTTGACGTCGAGCGTGTAGGAGCCAGGAATGAGCTCGCCAAAGTTGAAGACGCCGCTCTCGTCGGTGGTCAAGGGGCTGTTGACGGGCACGGTAGGGCCGTCGAGCTTGACGACCGCGCTCCGAAGCGGCTGGCCGAGGTAGTCGTAGACGACACCGCTCAGCGTGGCGCGTGCCTGCTGCGCGAGGGGCGCGTCCTTGTCGTAGGGATTCGATGGGGGAACGGAAGGAACGCAGGCGGCAAGAAGAACCGCGGCCGTCAAATAACGCCAAGTGTGCATCGTTCGAGTGTACCAACGTCGCGCATCGCTGCAAGCTCCGCTTTTGCGGTTGCCCCCTAGACGAAAAGTCGATTTGGGCCGGCGCGAGGCGGCCGCCGCGACTGCGACTGCGACTGCGACTGCGCTTCCCCCGCCTGTTCATTCCACGGTATCGTCGCGTCCGCGGAGAGGCATTCGCACAATGCCGGCCGCCCTGCGCCGCCGTACCCGAGGAGTACCCATGACCGCCGAAGCCAGTTTCATGACCGACGCCCAGCTCGCCGCCGAGATCGCCCGCTGCGAGTACTGCGCCGAGAAGCCTTGCCGCACGTCGTGTCCGGCCGACTGCTCGCCCGCCGACTTCATCATGGCCGCGCGCTTGGGCGAGAAGTCCGATTATCGCCGCTCGGCCGCGCTCATCCTCGCCAAGAATCCGCTCGGCAGCGTCTGCGGCGCCATCTGTCCCGATCGGCATTGCATGGCCGCCTGCTCGCGCCAAGGCCTAGACGGCGCCGTGCGTATCCCTGCTCTGCAAGCGGCTATTTTGGCGCGCGCTAAGGCGCTCGGTGTGATGCCCGAATGGAAGCAGGCGGCGCACAACGGCTACAAGGTGGCCATCGTCGGCGCCGGTCCGGCCGGTCTCGGGGCGGCTGCCTTGCTCGCGCAGATGGGCTACAAGGTCGACGTGCTCGAGTCGCGCCGCAAGGCCGGTGGCATGTGCCTGCTCGTGCCAAAAGCCCGCCTCGAGCCCGCGGTGCTCGAGACCGACGTGGCCTTCGTCGAGTCGCTCGGCGATGTGACCATCACGTGCGGCAAGGCCGTAGCGAAGCCGGCAGCGTTGCTGGCCCAAGGGTACGTCGCGGTGTTGGTCACGGTTGGGCGCGGCGAGCCGCACAAGCTCGGCGTGCGCGGCGAAGAGCTGGCCATCTCGGCGCTCGATTACTTGGCGGCGAAGCCCGCAGCGCAGGCGAAGGTCAAGGGCAAGCGCGTGGCGATTGTGGGCGGCGGCGCCATCGCCGTTGACTGCGCCAAGGTAGCGGCCGAGCACAAGGCCGAGTACGTCGAGCTCTTCTCGCGCCGACGGCCGACGCCGCACTCGCTCACCCCTGAGGAGCGCGACACCTTGCTCGCCATCGGCGCCCACGTCACGGGCTCGACGCGCGTCACCGAGATCGTCAAGAAGAGCGGCCGTGTCGCGGCCCTAAAGCTCATCAAGATGGACGTGCCCAAGGGCAAGCAGGCGCGAGCCGGCAACCTCGCCGACGTCAAGGGCACCGAGCACGTGCGGCGCGACTTCGCCTTCGTCATCATCGCCGCCGGGGCGCGCCCGACGCTCGCGGCGGACGCCAAGCAAGGCATCTTCTACGCCGGTGACATGGAGAATGGCCCGACCTCGGTCGTCGAGGCCGTGGCAGCGGGCAAGAACGCGGCCTTGCAGATGCACACCTTCGTCACCGGGGATCTCGTCCAGATCGACAAGCCGAAGACCAAGAGCCGCGCCATGCTGCCCGGGCGCATCCTCTTGCCCGTGCCACTGACCGCGGACTTTTTTGGCCGTGAGATCGCTTCGCCCTTCCTGCTCTCGGCGGCGCCGCCGACCGACGGTTATGAGCAAATGAAGCGCGCCTACGAGGCCGGGTGGGCGGGCGGCGTTATGAAGACCGCCTTCGACAATGTTCCCATCCACATCCCGGGCGAGTACATGTTCGCCTACACCGCCGAGACCTATGCCAACTGCGACAACGTCTCGGGCCATGCGCTCGATCGCGTCTGTCGTGAGGTCGAGCAGCTGCGGCGCGAGTATCCCGATCGCCTGACCATCGGCTCGACCGGCGGCTCGGTCACGGGCAACGACGAGGTCGACAGGCGTTCGTGGCAGTCGAACACGCAGAAGCTCGACGCGGCGGGGGCCCTCGGCGTCGAGTACAGCCTCTCGTGCCCGCAGGGCGGCGATGGCTCGAAGGGCGACATCGTCTCGCAGGACGCCGAGCTGACGGCGAAGATCATCGACTGGGTGATGCAAGTAAGCGCCGCCGACGTGCCGAAGCTCTTCAAGCTCACCGCCGCCGTGACGTCGATCTATCCCATCATGGTCGCGATCAAAGAGGTGTTCGCGCGCTACCCGCACAAGAAGGCCGGGGTCACGCTCGCCAACAGCTTTCCGACCTTGGCGTTTCGCAAGGGCGACAAGACGGCGTGGGAGGAGGGCGTGGTCGTCGGCATGAGCGGCGCGGGCGTCATCCCCATCTCCAACCTGACGCTCGCCAATGTCGCCCGCCACGGCATCACGGTCTCGGGTAACGGCGGGCCCATGGACTACAAGGCGGCGGCGAACTTCCTCGCCCTCGGCGCCAAGACCGTGCAGTTCTGCACCGTGGTCATGAAGCACGGCCTCGGCATCATCGACGAGCTCAACTCGGGCCTGTCGTTCTTGATGCAGGAGCGTGGGCTAGCGAGTGTGCACGACCTCATCGGCCGGGCGCTGCCGAATCCCATCCGCGGCTTTATGGATCTGAGCGCGACCAAGAAGCTCTCCGCGGTCACGCCCGCGCTTTGCCTGCACTGCGGCAACTGCACCCGCTGCCCCTACTTCGCTATCACGCTCGATAAGAAGGGCGTGCCGGCCATCGACCCCGCGCACTGCATCGGCTGCTCCATCTGCGTGCAGAAGTGCTTCGCCGGGGCCCTGCGCATGCGCGAGCGCAGCACGGGTGAGCTCGCGGCGTTGCGGGAGCATTAGGCGATGCCCGACTCGCTGCTCATCGAAAATGGCACGGTCGTCACGCTCGGCGAGTGCAACCGCGTGCTCGCCGATCACGCGGTGTTGTGCGTGGACGGGCTCATTACGAAGATCGCGCCGTCGAGCGATTTTGCGGGCCAGCGCTTCGGCACGACCCTCGACGCGCGCGGCCAGGTCGTGATGCCGGGCTTTATCAACACGCACATGCACTTCTACAGCACGATGGTGCGGGGGCTCGGCAAGGCCAAGCCATCGAAGACCTTCCTCGAGGTGCTCGAAAACTTATGGTGGCGGCTCGATAAGAAGCTCACCCTCGAGGATTGCTACTACAGCGCCCTCGTGCCGCTGCTCGACGCCATCCGGCACGGCACGACCACGCTCATCGATCATCACGCGAGTCCCTTTGCTGTTCGTGGTTCGCTCGACGTCATTGCCAAGGCGGTCAAGCAGGCGGGTCTGCGCGCCTCGCTCTGCTACGAAGTGTCGGACCGCGACGGCGCCGCTGTCGCCGCGCAAGGCATCGAGGAGAACCTCGCCTTTCTGGCCCGCGTGCAGCGCGAGCGCGACCCGCAATTGCAGGCGCTTTTTGGGCTGCATGCGCAGTTTACCTTGACCGACGCGACGCTTGCCCGCGCGGCGCGGGCTGCTCATGACGTCGGCGCGGGCTTTCATATCCACGTGGCCGAGGCCGCGAGCGATGAAGAGGCCTGCGTCGCGACCCACGGCTGTCGCGTCGTCGAGCGCCTGCAGCGGGCCGGGATCCTCGGGCCGAAGACCATCGCCGCGCACTGCGTGCACGTCGACGAGCGCGAGATGCAGCTCTTAGCCGCGAGCGACACCCCGGTCGTGCACAACCCGCAGTCGAACATGAACAACGCGGTCGGGGTGGCCGACGTGCTCGGCCTCGCGCACCACGGCGTGCTCGTCGGCCTCGGCACCGACGCCATGACCGTCAACATGTTGGAGGAGCTGCGCGCTGGGCTGTGGGTGCGGCACCTCGCGACGCGGGATCCGAACGCGGGCTTCATGGAGACGCTCGGCACCCTCGTGACCAACAACGCCAAGATCGCCAATCGGCATTTTGCGCCGCGGGTCGGCGAGCTCGCGCCGGGCTGCGCGGCCGACGTCATCTGCATCGACTACGCGCCGCCGACCGAGTTCAGTGAGCAGACCTTCCTCGGCCATCTGGCCTTCGGGTTGTCGCAGGCCACCGTCGACACCACGATCGCGAGCGGCAAGGTGCTCATGCACCACAAGACGCTCCTCCTCGACCTCGACGAGGAGCAGATCGCGGCCCGCACGCGCGAGCTCGCCGCGGCTCTGTGGGCGCGGTTCTAGATGGCCACGAAGCGCAGCGCCACCAAGGGCCGGGCCGACAAGGCGTCACGAGTCCGCCGCGGCTCGAGCTCGGCGCCAGCCGGGCGCGAGAAGGCGAGACCTTCGGTCGTGGGCCTCGGCGCGTCGGCAGGGGGCCTCGAGGCCCTCGAGCAGTTCTTCCACCGGGTGCCGGCGACGAGCGGGCTTGGCTTCGTCGTCGTGCAGCACTTGGATCCGACCCACAAGGGCATGCTGGTCGAGCTCCTGCAGCGCGCGACGACCATGCGCGTCGTGCAGGCCAAGGACCGCATGAAGGTCGAGCCGAATCGCGTCTACGTCATCCCGCCCAACAAGGACCTCGCTCTGCGCCAAGGCGCGTTGCGCTTGCTCGTGCCCGCGGCGCCGCGCGGTCTGCGCCTGCCTATCGACTTCTTCTTTCGCTCGCTCGCCGCCGACCAGCACGAGCGCTGTGCCGGCGTCATCCTCTCGGGGATGGGCTCCGATGGTACGCTTGGCCTCGCCGCTATCAAGGAGCAGGGCGGCGCGGTGTTCGTGCAGGCGCCCGCGTCGGCCAAGTTCGACGCCATGCCGAGGAGCGCCATTGATGCTGGGCTCGCTGACATCGTGGCTCCCATCGAGGTCGTAGCCGATCAGGTGGTCGCCTACTGCGCTCGGGCGCGCAGCGGCACGCATCCCGAGGTGGCGCTCGGCGGCAAAGCCGAGAGCGCGCTCGAGCGGGTCTATTCGCTCTTGCAGAGCCGAACCGGTCACGACTTCTCGCAGTACAAGAGGAGCACGGTCTATCGACGCATCGAGCGGCGCATGGGTCTGCACCAGATCACCCACATCGCCGGCTATGTGAGTCATCTCCAAGATAGTCCGCAAGAGACGACGCTTCTGTTCAAGGAGTTGCTCATCGGCGTGACGCGCTTCTTTCGTGATTCCGACGTGTGGGACGTGTTGGTCGCGCGGGCCATCCCCGCGCTCTTGGCCGAGCGCCAAGCAGGCGGTGTCCTGCGTGCCTGGGTACCCGGCTGCTCGAGCGGCGAAGAGGCTTACTCGCTCGCCATGGTGTTTCATGAGGCGCTCGAGCAGACGCGGGCGGCGCGCAGCGTCGCCTTGCAGATTTTCGCCACCGACCTCGACAAGGACGCCATCGAGCGCGCACGCGCCGGCGTCTATCCGGCGAACATCGCCGGCGACGTCTCCGCCGAGCGCCTGCGCCGCTTCTTCGTGCAGGAGGATGGGGCCTTTCGGGTCATCCCGAGGATCCGCGAGACAGTCGTCTTCGCCACCCAGAACATCATCATGGATCCACCGTTCACCAAGCTCGACATTCTCAGCTGTCGCAACCTGCTCATCTACCTCGAGCCTGCGCTGCAAAAGAAGCTCCTGCCGCTCTTTCACTACAGCCTCAATCCGGCCGGCGTGCTCGTGCTCGGCAGCGCGGAATCGCTCGGCATGGCCGCGGATCGCTTCGCGGTGCTCGACGCGAAGGCGCGCGTCTTTCGTCGTCTCGAGGCCGCGAAGGGACGCGGGCCTGTCGAGTTTCCAGCTTCGTTTCGCAGCCGGCCCTCGATCGGCGCGGAGGCACCGCTCGCAGCACCGCCCGGGCCGCCGACGGCTAACCTCCAGGCGCTCTGCGAGCAACTACTCCTCGAGCGCTACGCCGCGCCCGCGGTGCTCACCAATGACGAAGGCGATATCCTCTACGTGAGCGGACGCACCGGCGCGTACTTGGAGCCGTCCGCTGGCAAGGCCAACTGGAATATTCACGCGATGGCCCGGGAGGGGCTGCGCTACGAGCTGCAAACCGCCTTTCACAAGGCCGTGCGTGAGCGCCATGGCGCGCTCAAGACTCGGGCGCGCGTGCTGCACGACGGCGGCGAGCGCGTGGTCGAGATCACAGTCGAGCCACAGCGGGAAACGGGCGCCCTGCGGGGTCTCGTGCTCGTCGTCTTCACCGAGTCTGCGCGGCTCGAGGCGATAGCCGAGACCCCGGCTGTGGCGCGCCCAGACAAGCGACTGCGGCCCTCTACGGCAACGCAGAAGCTCACCATGGCCTTGCGCGAGGCGCGCCAGGACGCGCAATCGACGCGTGAGCAGATGCAGACCTCGCAAGAGGAGCTTCAATCAGCCAACGAGGAGCTGCAGTCGGCCAACGAGGAGTTGCAGAGCACCAACGAGGAATTGACCACATCCAAGGAGGAGATGCAGTCGATGAACGAAGAGCTGCAGACGCTCAACCACGAGCTGCAAGCCAAGCTCGACGAGCTGACGCGCGCCAACGACGACGTGCGCAACCTGCTCGACAGCACCGACATCGCCACTTTGTTTCTCGACGCCAACCTGAAGGTTCGGCGCTTTACGGCGCAGACCAAGCAGATCATCCAGCTCATCGCCGGCGACGTCGGCCGGCCCGTCACCGATCTCGCCTCGGCGCTGGTTTACCCGAGCCTTGCCAATGACGCTCTCGAAGTGTTACAAACACTCGTATTCAAGGAAAATCAGGTTACGACTCACGACGGGCGCTGGTTCTCGGTGCGTATCATGCCGTATCGGACGATCGACAACCGCATTGACGGGGTGGTCATCACCTTCGCCGATATTACGGCTGCGAAGACACTCGAGGCGACGCTGCGTCAGATGTAGCAGGTCGGACAAACGCGGGGGGGGGGGACGGATGAAGAAGGCGCGACGCAAGGCAGGCGCTAGCGCCGAGCTGCGCGGCCTGGCCGAAGAGCGGCTGCATTCGGGCCGCGAGGGCGCAGGTACGAAGACTGCCGCGCAGAAGCCCATGGCCGATCGGCTCGTGCACGAGCTGCAGGTGCATCAGATCGAGCTCGAGATGCAGAACGAAGAGCTGCAACGAGCCCGCGCCGATACGCAAGAGGCGCTCGGACGGTACACCGAGCTGTATGACTTGGCGCCGGTGGGCTACCTGACGCTCGGGCGTGACAGCGAGATTCTCCTGCCCAATCTCACCTTGGCGCGCATGCTCGGGCAGGAGCGCGCGAGCCTGGCCGGCAGCCGCTTCGATCGCCTGGTCGCTGCGGCGAGCCTGGCAGACTTCTCGAGCTTCCTCTCGCGCGTCTTCGCGAGCCACAGCACTGAAACCTGCGAGGTGAGCGTCCGCACGAGCGACGCCACGGCGCTAACCTTCGAGCTCGCGGGCACGGCGGCGCAGGACGCCTCGTCCTGCCGCGTCGTGGCGCTTGACATCTCGGCCCGCAAGCGAGCCGAAGCCGAAGGGCGCGCTTTGCAGTCCCAGCTCGTGCAGGCGCAGAAGATGGAGGCCGTCGGCCAGCTCGCGGGGGGGATCGCGCACGACTTCAACAACATCCTGACAGCGATGATCATGCAGCTCAACATCCTGCGGCTACAACCTGACGTGCCGTGCGCCGTACTCGTCGAGACCGTCGATGAGCTGCTGCTGTCGGCTGATCGAGCCGCCGCGCTCACGCGGCAGTTGCTGCTCCTCGGCCATCGCCAACCCATGCAGACCGCTTCTTGTGACCTCAATCTCATCGTCACGAATCTGACGAAGCTGCTCGGCGTCTTGACAGGGGAGCGCGTGGACCTCGTCTTCGACCCGTCTGTCGAGCCCGTGTTCTTCACGGGGGACCGTGGCATGATCGAACAGGTGCTCACGAACCTGTGCATCAACGCGCGCGATGCCATAGCGAAAGGTGGCCGCGTGACGATCTCGACGCGGCTCGTGGATCTCGACCTTGCGACGACCAAACATCAACACGGTGCGCGGCCTGGGCGTTTTGTGTGTTTGCGCGTGGCAGACACCGGCTGTGGCATGAGCACCGCGGTCTTGACGCACGTCTTCGAGCCGTTCTTTACGACCAAGGACCAGGGCACGGGCACCGGGCTCGGGCTCGCCACCGTGCACAGCATCGCGGCAACGCACGGTGGGTGGGTTGAGGTCGAGACTCAGCTCGGCAAAGGCAGCGCCTTTAGCCTCTATCTGCCAAGCGAGGCGCAGCCGGCGATCACAGCCAAGCCGCCCGCCGCCCGATCGACCTTTGGTGGCAACGAGCGCATCTTGATCGTCGAGGACGAGCCGCTCGTACGCCGGATGACCGTTCGCTGCCTCAGTATGCTCGGCTATCGTGTAGTCGAGGCGGTGAGCGGACCGGACGCTCTGCGCGTTTGGGAGCGAGAGCGTGGGGCGTTCGACCTGTTGTTGACGGATATGGTGATGCCCGAAGGCCTCTCGGGGTTGGAGCTCTGCGTTCGGCTGCGACAGGCGAACGCCGGGCTCAAGGCGATCATCACGAGCGGCTACAGCGCTGAGATCCTCGCCGAGGGTGTTCTCGGCGACGGTGCCGGCAAGATCGCGCTGCTCCCCAAGCCTTTCGACCTCGAGACACTCGGTGCGGCGGTGCGGAGGTGCTTGGGCCCTCGTTCGCCCGCTGACCCAGTCGTGAGACCGGACGGCGCTGGTCGCGCCGCGAAGCCGATCTAGTCAGCCCGTCGCCAGCGAGGTGCAATTAGGCTAGGCTCCCCAGCTATGATCGGCCTCGCTCTGCCGCTGCTCGGTGCCCTGCTCGGACAGCCCGTTCTACCGGCGCCGGACGAGCGTTGCCGGCGGCAGTGGCTGCTCGACGAGGCGCCGCCCCGCATGCTCGCGGGCCTCAGCTCGCGCGTGCTCGCCGACGGTGGCCTGCGCAGCACCGAGTATCGCGACGGCCGGCGCGACGGCGCCTACTTCGAATGGCACGCCAACGGTCAGCTCGCCTCACAGGGCGCCTTTGTCGCCGATCGCGAGGACGGCCTGTGGAGCGCGTGGTACGAGGACGGCAAGCCCCGCTGGCTCGGGGCGATGCGTGCGGGTCGGCGCACCGGCGAGTGGCTGCAATGGCACGACACGGGTGTCCTGTGGACGCAGGTCAGCTATGTCGAAGGGCAAAAAGAGGGCTTGTGGCTCATGTGGTCGCGTGACGGTCGCTTGGTGCAAGAGGGCTGCTATCGCGACGATCTCGAGGATGGCGTCTGGACGGTGTATGACAAGGGCGGCGCCGTGCGCTCGCAGATCCGCTATGAGGCGGGTAGACAAGTGCCGTTGTAGTCGTTGCGTCGTGTGCGGCGAAGCGTGTAGGGCTCAACCGAGTCCAGCTCCGTCAGGGCCATTCGAAATGTCCGACCAACCCGCCATACCCACCGCCGTTGCGCGCAACTTCACCTTGACCCTCGGCGAGCAACACCCCGCGGTAGAAGAGGCAGCGCGCTCGCTGCTCGATGCCCGCGTGGTCGCAGCCCTGCAGAGCGAGCCGCACGAGGCGTGGCTGCCCATCGCTGCGCACATGCGCTACCAGCAGCATGTCTACGAGCGCCTCGGGGGCGAAGCGTTTCGGCGCGTCTGGCGGCGTTCGATGGGGCGGACATTCGAGCTGCCGATCTTAGCGACCCTGCTCGATGCGGCGACGCGCCTCTTTGGCGCCGGCCCTCTCGCCTTGACCAAGATCAGCATGCGCGCCTGGGTCGTGGCGAGCCGCAACGCCGGACGGGTGGAGCTCGAGCCGGTGCATGAGCCTGGCTCGGCGGTCTTGCGCCTCCTGGACTTTCCCCCGCTCTTGTTCGAGAGCCGTGCCTTCTTCGAGGGCTTCGCCGGCTGCTACGAAGCGTTCTACGACGTGTGCGGCGCCGATGGCACGCTGCACATCGTCGACTTCGACCCCGAAACGCGCAGCGCCCGCTTCGTGTTGCGCTGGAACGATGAGTCATAGTCAGACGCGGAGCGCAGGCCCTCGAGCTGCGGCAGGCCCTTGGTGCACGCGGTTGGCAGGAGGGCCGGTCTTCACGAAGTGCTGGCTCACCAAGTTGCGCACTCCCTGATGCGATTTCGCTTCGAGACCGAGTACGTTGACACTCCCCCGCAACGCGTCGCTGACGACGTTCCTGCACGGTTTCGTTTCGATGGAGTGCGCCGGAGCCTTTCGACTCGGCGGCGAGGTGTCGCACGCGTTCGAGTTCAGTGTCGCGACCGTTCTGCGCGGCCTCGGGATCGACTGATCGCGCGTCGGCCAACCAAGGTCGAGGCGTATGAGACAGCGACAGACGTCAGAAGCCAACCGGCGGTGGCGGAGCGGGTGGCGCATCGCGACGGACCGGCGGCGGCGCCGCGCGAAAGCCGGGAGATGGTGCCGCCGCGGGATCCGTTTTGGGCTGAGCCCGTCCGACTGTGCTCGCGGACGTCGGCGATATTGATGAGGCGGCGCTCGACCCGCGCGCGACCTTGTAGACCTCGCCCTCGACCGCGCAGCTAGCCTGGCTCGCCAGGCCGGCGACGAGAAACAGATCGAAGCCTTGGCACGCGAGCGAGCGGACGGCGATGAATCGATCGAGGCTCGCGCCGATCGCCTCGACGATGTGCCAGTCAGCCATCGTGGGCGCGGCAGTGGAGCTGCTTCCGGTCGCCGTGTTACCTGATGAGGCGGCGCCCATGACCTTGGTCTGGCAGATGCTCGCAAAGGCGCCAAGGTCGTCGCCGGAGGTCGCGGCTGCCCCGGCTCCAATGCGCTGCACCGGGCCGAGCAGCACCGCGTGCACCGAGTTGCCGGCGCTCCAGCGCGCGCCCGCGCAGTTACAACAAAAGAGCGCGGGGGCAAGCAGGAGCAGGCGCAAGCGTCGGCGTTTCATTGCAGCGCCTCCACCCGGTTCGCCGTCAGCGCCTGCAACACGGCCGGCGGACACTTCAAGGCTTGGGCGCGCTCGGTGCTCCACTGCGAGTTCGTGGTGGTAACGATGGTGGTCGCGCCGCTCGACGACGACGACTTGTGGGACCGGCCCTCAACGGAGTAGGCGAACGCGAGCAGCACATTGGCATCTGGGCTCACGTCCTGACCACCGGTGACGAGGCCGCGAAACTCACACTGGCGTGCGGTCAGCAGGTGCGCCTCGAACGACACCGGCACGACGAGTGCGGACGACGCGACCTGTTGCCGCCCGCCGCAGGCAGGAGCGAGAAACGCCGCCGCGAGGATACCCATGAGGCAGACCCTCATGGCAGTACCTCGGCGCTGGCGCGGGCGTCCGACGCTTGACCCTTCATTCTGACGACCGTGCCAGTCACGTCGACCGATTGGCACCCCGGCCAGATGGGCAGCAGAGTGAGCGGGAAGAGAAAATTGCTGGCGCAGTTTTCAACCGTCACGGCCAGCGAGACGAGCCCGACGCCACCGTGCGCCTCGACGGCGTCATTGACCTCGGAGGAGAGGTCGAGAACGCCGCTCGTCTGACCGTAGAATACGCTCACCTGCGTGGTCTCGACCTTGAGATCACCGCACGATTCGAGCTGCTCGCCGAGATACGCCGGCTGACCATCGCTATCGATGAGGACCGGCGAAAACGAGATGGGGTAGCGGGCACTATCGGCGCGCACGGCGTACTTGGCGCCGGCGCAACCGGACAGAGCGAGCACCGCCAGCTCCATCCGCACCGCGCCCACGACACCTCGCCACCGAACGGTCACGTCGCTTCTCCTAGGTGTTGTCGATCTCGGCCAGCGCGACCGGAACGACCGCCGCCACGGCCTCGGACAAGGCCGAGTTGCACTCGTCGCCGGCCGCGGCGACCAAGGCGTAGCTGCGTGTCGCGGTGTGCGAGGGCTGGGCGAGAAGCCTCCCGTCTGCTCCCTGAACCGCGAACGTCACGGTGACCGTGCAGGTGCTGCCGAGGGATGTGCTGATGTCCATCTCGAGCTTCGGATAAACATACACGTCGAAGCCACCTTCGGCCTCGCCGCCAAAGAACTCGAGCTGCGCCACCTTGTCGCGCAGGGCCGGCCGCAGACCGTCTTCGAAGAGGGCCCGCGAATTGGTGAAGGTATAGCTGAGCATCCCCACCGTCATGTCGTAGCGGGGCTTGAGCGCGCTTGGCCGTAAGACCACTGCGACTCGCTTCTGCGCGCTGCGCGTCAGGGGCACGGGCGAAAGGGGCGCCACGTTCAGCCGGAATTCGTTGTGAGCGATGACGCAACTTGGTGCGGCGAGCATCGCCAGTATAGAGAGCCTGCGTTTCACGGAGTCTCCGAAGCTGCACCATGGCGAATTCGCGTGCTCGCCTGGTCGACGGTGTATCACTGACCGCTCCGCGACTGCAACGGCGCGGCTTCGATAAACGACTTTATCGACGGTGTGGCGCAATTGGCGTTGAAGAGCGAAGTCGTGGTGAAGTCGTGTGGAAGTCGAGCACTCGAGCGGCCTCCGTTAGTAGGCGGGTCGCGCCGTGCAGGGGCTGAGCGACCGCCGGTGCCGCGCGCAGGGCGTGGGGTAGCGACGATCTTCTTCCAGGCCACCGCATGGGCGGCGCGGGCCGTCTCGACCTCGGTCTTGGCCGTGGCCAAACCCGCCTCGGAGGCTGGTACGACACCAAGAGGACTGGACGCATTGGCTGGCAGACGCTGTGGCATGGTTGGGAACTATTCCACTTGACCCATCGCTTGACCCACACTTGACCCATGCGTAGCGTCACGTCATGCCCTACGAGCCAAAGTTCGTCATCACGCCCAAGCTCCTCGGGCTCGTCGAGTCCATCGTCGCGGTGCGCGAGCGCATCTTGAGCGCAGCCGTCGAGGTGGCCTGGATTCCAGCTCTGCAGAAAGACAGCCGCGCTCGCAACGCCCACTCGTCGACGGCTATCGAGGGCAACCCGCTGACGCTCGAGCAGGTCCGGGCCGTCGAGGAGCAGGGCGTACTTCTGCCGCTGCCGTCCCGCTCGCAACGCGAGGTCATCAACTACTTCGCGGGCCTGCGCCACATCGAGAAGCTCGCCGGCAAGAAGGCCATCGCCAACGCCGACATCTGCCGGCTGCACAAGATCATCGCGGGCGACGTGATGGAGCAAGGCAAGGCGGGCGTCTACCGAGAGGCAGGGGTGCGCGTCGGGTCCTACCTGCCGCTTTGAATCCATCCACCCCTTCGCCGATGGCAACGGCCGCACCGGCCGCGCCTTGGCCTTGTGGGAGCTGTACCGTCGCGGCTTTGACTCGCACCACATCTTTTCCACCGATGAGTTCTACTGGGAGGACCGACCGCGCTACTACCGCGAGCTACAGGCCGTGCGCGAACACGACGAGGACCTGACAGGCTTCCTCGAATCCTGCGCCGAGGGCTTGCACTGGACGCTGGAGCGCGTCTGGCGCCGCGTGCAGACCCTCTCGGCCTCCACGGGCAAAAGCCGGCTCGTGTTACGGCCTAAGCAAGAGCAGGTGCTATTCTTGCTCAAGGCCAACGGCAGCATGACGCCGCGCCAGATTTGGGAGGCCCTCGGTGTATCGAAACAAGGGTCCCTCGACGTAATGCGACCGCTCATCAAGGCCGGGCTCATCAAGCGCATCGGCACGCAGAAGAATGGCAGGTACGTTCTCATCTGACGCGCCGAGGCACCGGGCAATGTCAACCGCTCGAGATCGCTCTGTAGCTACCATATCCGGCACGGCGCGCGACGCAGCATCGGCGCGTCGGCTTTGCACCCGAACGCCTGTCCAAACTCGGGCATGTTGCCGACCACGCCGTTGACGCGAAAGCGTCCGGCCGAGTGCGGATCGGTCTGCGCGCGCAGCCGCGCCGCTTCGGGCGCGACATTCTGGCACCACACCTTGGCCCAGCCGAGGAAGATGAGCTGCTCGGGTGTGTAGCCGTCGCTGCGGACCGCGGGTTTGGCCGGATGCGTGGCGCCGTAGGCCATGTAGGCGAGGCGCAGGCCGCCGCCGTCGGCCGCGTTCTCACCGAGCGTGAGCTTGCCGTTGAGCTTGACGTCGTCGATCGCGGTATAGTGACTATACTGATCCACGAAGCACGTGGCGCGCTCGGTGAACGCCGTCGCGTCCTCTTTGACCCACCAGTCGCGCAGGTTCCCCTCGGCGTCGAACTGCCGGCCCTGGTCGTCGAAGCCGTGCGTCAGCTCGTGCCCGATGACCGCGCCGATCCCGCCGTAGTTCAAAGCGTCGTCGACCGCGCTGCTATAAAAGGGCGGCTGCAGAATGCCGGCCGGGAAGTTGATGTTGTTCTCGAGCGGGTCGTAGTAGGCGTTCACGGTCGGCGGCGTCATCTGCCACTCGAGCGGGTCGACCGCGGTGCCAATCTTGCGCAGGCGCCGATTGACCTCGAAGGCGTTGGCGCGCTCGGCGTTGGCGAGGGCGCCCTTTGTATCGATGGCGAGGGCGCTGTAGTCGCGCCAAGTTTCGGGAAAGCCGATCTTGTTCTTGATGGCGCGCAGCTTCTTGAGCGCTTCGGTCTTGGTCTCGGCCGTCATCCACGCCAAGCCGTCGATGTCGCGCTGCAATGCGCCTTCGACGGCCTGCACCATCGCGAGCACGCGCTGCTTGCTCTCGCCGCCAAAGGCCTCGGCCACGTAGACTTTGCCGAGCGCTTCGCCGAGCGCCTCGTCGGTGAGCTGCACACAGCGCTTCCAGCGCGGCTTGAGCTCCTTGGCGCCGGTGAGGGTCTTGCCGAAGAAGGCGAAGTCGGCGTTGACGAAGCGGGCGGGCAGAAGTGGCGCGGCGCTGTGCAGCGCCTGCCACGCGAGGTAGGTCTCGAGATCGCCAAGCGCGGTCTCTTTGAGCAAGGCGTCGAGGCCGCGCACGAAGCCGGGTACGGCGACGTTGAGCCGGTCGAACTTCGGCGCCGCGGTTTGCGCCGCGAAGTAGCGCGACCAGTCGAAGGCGGGGCTGAGCTCGGCGAGCTCGGTGATGGCGAGCGGATGATAGACGTTGCGTGGCTCGCGCCGAGCGACGATGTCGAGCGACGCCTCTGCGAGGCGGGTCTCGAGGGCGAGCACGGTCTTGGCCTTGGCTGTAGCTTGCCCGCTCTTGTCGCCGGCGAGGCGGAACATCTCCGCGATGTGCTTGACGAGCCCGTCGCGTAGCGCCACCGACTTCGCGTCCTTGCGCAGGTAGTAGTCGCGCTCCGGTAACGACAGGCCGCCCTGGTCCGTGCCGGCGATGTAGTGCTTGGCGTCCATCATGTCGGGCTCGGAGCTAAAGGCGAACAAGGGCGCGCTGCCGCCGGCGTGCAAGGATGCGAGCAGCGCCGGCAGCTCGGCCTTGTTGTGCAGTGCGGCGATGCGCGCGAGCGTCGGCTCGAGTGGCTTGAGACCCTGCGCCTCGATGGTGTTCTCGGCCATGCAGGCGCCATAAAAGTCGCCAATCTTCTGCTCGTCGGCCGTGCGCTCCTTCTTCATGGCGGCGTGCTCGAGGATGTCGGACAAGATTTGCAGATTGCGCTCGCGCACCTCATCGAAGCGGCCGTAACGCGACTGATCGGCGGGCAGGGGGTTCTTGGCCATCCACGGGGCGCAGGCGTGCGCGTAAAAATCGACGCAGGGGTCGGCGCCCTTGTCAACCGCGAGGTCGTCCCCCGCTTGGGCCACGTTGACGTGGCCGCACACCGCCGCGAGGGCGACGAGAAGAATTCGATACGTAAGCTCGTGCATGTTCATCTCCGTGATGGTTGTCGTGCGGGCCGGCGCGCTCTATGGCTTCGTGGGGGGGCTCAGTGCGCGCGAGCTTTGGCCGGTGTCGATTTCGCCGGCGTTGGTTTCGCCGGTGCTGGCTTCGCGGGAGCTGTCTTCGCCGGCGCTTCTTTCGTTGCCGCTTCTCTTGCTGGCTCGCTCGCCTGCGGCTTGAGTGTCACGATGGCCCGCACGCGCAAGGCGCCACTCTCGGTGACGACTTCGCTCGCGACCGCCTCGGCGGCGATGACCTTGTCGCCGAACGCGACCTCGGTGTTCCACACGCCGGGGATGGCGATGGGGTCGAGGTTGGCCTCAATGGGGAGTTGGCCGCCGCCCGGCAGCGTGATGCCGAGGTTGACGAAGCGCGCCTCGATGACCTTCTTGCTCGGCACCGCGACGACCGCCATGTCGGGGGCGGCGGTGCCTTTTAGGTCGATGACGCCGCTCGCGTCGCGCACGCGGTAGTCGAAGCGCGCGCGCACCGCCACGTTGGAGACGCGCACGCTCGGGTTCGAGAGCTCGACCTTGATGGTCAAGGCCTGGCCGGTGCCGATGTCTTGCTGCACCGTGCGCTCGATCGGGGTCAGGCTCTTGAGCACGGCGTTGAGGAACTCCTCGCTGAGCACGAGCTCCATGTCGGGGGCGCGCGCCGGCGCGGCTATGGCGCGAGGGGGTGCGCCGAGCAGACCGAGCAGGCCGAGCGCGCCGAGCAGCAGGTACGAGGGGGCGGATAGGCTGCGAGGCATCGCGGTGCGAGGCCATGAGGTGCGAGTCAATGAGACACGAGGCACTGAGGAACGAGTCATCGGGGGCGCTCCAGCGAGGTTAGAGACGAGAGGCACCCTACCACGACCGCGCCGGCGCGAAAGGCCGAGCAGTCATTTGTGCCGTCGGCGAGGCTTTCGCCTACCCTTGTGTCTATGCGAGACTCCCGGCCATGCCGCACTTCTCCGATGACCTTCTGCTCACCCGCATGCACGAGCTTTGCACCGCCGGCACGCCCTTCGTTGCGGCTACGGTGATCGGCACGAAGGGCTCGACGCCGCGCAAGGTTGGGGCCAAGATGCTGGTCGCGCGCGACGGTCGTCTGTTCGGCACCGTCGGCGGCGGCGCGGTCGAATCGGCGGTCATCGAGCGGGCGAAGAAGCTCTTTGCCGCCCCCGAAGTCGCGCGCCTCGATTGGGACCTCTCGGGCCCCGAGGCAGGGGGCATGATCTGCGGCGGCCGCATGGAGTTCTTGCTCGAGCCGTTCTTGGTGCGGCCGCGCGCCTTCGTCTTCGGGGCTGGGCACGTCGGCCTCGCGTTGTCGCGCATCCTCGATTTTTTGCACTTCGATGTCACCGTGATCGACGACCGCGAGGCGCTCATGACGCCCGAGCGCTTCCCGCACGCGCGGCTCGTGCAGCAGACCCCTAGCGAGGCGGCTTTGGCGCTCGACATCCCAGCCGACGCCTACTGCATCGTCGTCAATCGCTCGCACGCCTTCGATCTCGATACTCTGCGCGGCCTCGTGCGTCGGCCGCTGCGCTACGTCGGCCTCATGTCCTCGAAGCGCAAGCGCGGCATCCTGCTCGAGACGCTCGGTAAAGAGGGCGTCGCGCCCGATATCTTGAAGTCCGTGCGCACGCCGGTCGGCCTCGATATCGGCGCCGAGACGCCCGAGGAGATCGCGGTCGCCATCGCGGCCGAGATGGTCGGGGTGTTGCGCGCGGTCGCGCCCGCCGCGCCCTAGCGACCGTTCGCGATCGCTCGTCTACGCGCCGATGAGCGCCTGCACTTTGACGAGCAATGTTTGGCCGTTGATGGGCTTCGAGATGAAGTCGTTGGCGCCGCCGCGCAGCAGGATCTCGCGGTCTTTCTCGCGGCCGATCGTCGTGATCATGATGACCGGGATGGCTTTGGTGGCCGGATTGGCCTTGAGCGCGGCGAGCACCGAGGGGCCGTCCATCACCGGCATCTGTACGTCGAGCAGCACGAGATCGGGCTTCTGTTCGAGCACGATCTTGAGCGCCGAGGCGCCGTCACCCGCGTGCAGGACCGTATAGCCGCGCTGCGTGAGGAAGGCCTGTTCGAGGGCGCGAAAGACCTGCGAGTCGTCCGCGATGAGGATGGTCTTGCCCATTCATCCATCTATAGCAGACCCCCGAGCTAGCCGCTAGCGACCCACATGTCGTGGCCGAGCTTGACGACAAACCCGAAGACGACGAGGAGCACGGTGGCGCGCACGAGCTGCTCGCCGCGGCGCATGGCGAGGTGGGCCCCGATCCACCCACCGGCGAACTGCGCGACAGCCATCGGCAACGCCACGCGCCAGAGCACCGTGCCGTGCAGCGCAAAGAGCAGCACGGCGGCGAGGTTCGAGGCGAAGTTGACGGCCTTGGCGGCGGCCGAGGCGCCGACGAGCGAGTCGCCGAGCAGGGCGACGAAGGCGACGATCAAGAACGTCCCGGTGCCGGGACCGAAGAAGCCGTCGTAGGTGCCGATGAGCGCCGCGATGAGGACCGCCACCGTCCGCTGGCGCGTCGGCTTGGCCGCCAGGCGCGCCGCGAGCGCGAGTGGCGCCTGACCGTGACGCCGCGTGGCCATAAAGACCCCGACCGCGACGAGTAGGGCGACCACGAGCGGGCGCAGCACCGCCGGCGCGAGCAAGAGCACGAGGCTCGCGCCGAGCAGCGAGCCTGCGAAGCCCGCCGCGAAGGCCACGCGCGCGCGGTCGGCATCGATGAGTCCGCCGCGCCAGAAGCGCCATAGCGCGGTGGCTGAGCCAAACACCGATTGTGCCTTGTTGGTGCCGAGGGCCAGGTGTGCCGGCAGGCCGGCGGCGAGCAGGGCCGGCAGGGTGAGCAGGCCGCCGCCGCCGGCGATGGCGTCGACGGTGCCGGCGACCAAGGCGGCGAGGGTGAGCAGGGCGAGCGTGGTGGGCGATGGGTCGATCATCGGCAGACGTTCTAGCCTGCCAGGTCCGGCCAAAGCAGGCAAAAGCGCCGCGCGGCCACCGGGGCGCGGCGGCGCACGAGGTCACGCTTGACAAGGCGGCACGAGGCATGGATGGAGTCTTTGCGTCGGCGCCCCCGAGCGCCCATGTTAACCAAAGAGGTAGGACGTTGAGCGCAGCAGCACAGACTCCAAAGGCCCCAACGGGTCGTACGTTCCGCATCGTCAAGAAGACCACGCTGGCCCCGAAGGTGACGCGCTACGTCGTCGCCGCGCCCGAGATCGCCCGCGCCCGCCGCGCCGGCCAGTTCGTCATCGTGCGCGTCGATGAGCAGGGCGAGCGCATCCCGCTCACCATCGCCGACGCCGACGCCGCCGCGGGCACCATCACCCTCGTCGTCCAAGAGGTCGGCAAGACGACCGCCGTGATGGCCCTGCAACCCGAGGGCGGCACTTTTCTCGACGTGGTCGGCCCGCTCGGCCTCGCGACGCACATCGAGCGCCTTGGCACCGTCGTGTGCATCGGCGGCGGGATTGGCATCGCGCCCATGCATCCAATCGCGCAGGCCCTCAAGGCCGCCGGCAATCAAGTCATCTCCATCCTCGGCGCGCGCACCAAGGACCTGCTCATCATGGAGGAGGAGATGCGCCGCGCCTCGAGCGAGGTGCTCGTGTGCACCGACGACGGCTCTTATGGCAAGAAGGCGCTCGTGACCGACGTGCTCAACGACCTCATCGCCCGGCAAGGCAAGCCCGATCAGGTGCTCGCCATCGGCCCGCCCATCATGATGAAGTTCGTGGCTAAGGCCACGCTGCCGCACAAGATTCCGACCCTCGTGAGCCTCAACGCCATCATGGTCGACGGCACCGGCATGTGTGGCGGCTGCCGCGTCACCGTGGGCGGCAAGACCAAGTTCGTATGTGTCGATGGACCCGAGTTCGATGGCCACCTCGTCGACTTCGACGAGATGATGCGTCGCCAGCGTTTCTACGGCGAGCAGGAGAAGGCCGCGCTCGCGCGTCACGCGACCCACGAATGCCGCCTCCTCGGAGGTGCAGCGTGAGCGACATCGCCAGCAAAGAGGTGAAGGTGCCCCGCGACTTGAAGCAGCGCTACGCGACGCCCAAGCAGAAGATGCCCGAGCAAGAGGCGAAGGAGCGCATCCACAACTTTCGCGAGGTGCCCTTTGGCCTCACCCCCGAGGCGGCGAAGCTCGAGGCCTATCGCTGCATCTACTGCAAAGAGCCCGATTGCATGAAGGGCTGCCCGGTCGGCATCGACATTCCGGGCTTTTTGCACCTCATCGAGGCGGGCGACTTCGCGGGTGCGGCGCAGAAGGTCAAGGAGACCAACGTGCTGCCGGCTGTCTGTGGGCGTGTCTGCCCGCAGGAAGACCAGTGTGAGAAGCTGTGCAAGGTGGGCAAGAATACCAAGGGCACGCCGCCGGTCGCCATCGGGCGGCTCGAGCGCTTCGTCGCCGATTGGGAGCGCGAGCACGGGCAGGTCAAGGTCCCGGTGTGCGCGCCTGCGACCGGTAAGAAGGTCGCGGTCGTTGGCTCCGGCCCGGCCGGTCTCACCTGCGCGACCGAGCTCGCGCGGCTCGGCCACAAGGTGACGCTGTTCGAGGCCCTGCACAAGACCGGCGGCGTGCTCGTCTACGGCATCCCGGAGTTTCGCTTGCCGAAGGCGATCGTGCAAAGCGAGGTCTCACTGCTCGAGAAGATGGGCGTCGAGATCCGCTGCAACTTCGTTGTTGGCATGACCCGCACCCTCGAAGACATGATGAAGGAGTACGACGCCGCGTTCCTCGGCACCGGCGCCGGCCTGCCTTACTTCATGGAGCTGCCGGGCGAGAACTTGAACGGCATCTACTCGGCCAACGAGTACCTGACGCGTATCAACCTCATGCGCGCCTACGACTTCCCGAAGTCGGACACGCCGGTCGCCAACAGTACCAAGGTCGCGGTCATCGGTGGCGGCAACGTCGCGATGGACTCGGCGCGCAACGCCCTGCGCCTAGGCGCCAAGGACGTGTACCTGCTCTATCGGCGCTCGCGCGAAGAGATGCCGGCGCGCCAGGAAGAGGTGCACCACGCCGAAGAAGAGGGCGTCCACTTCGAGTTCCTGACCGCGCCGGTGAAGTACGTCGGCGACGAGAGCGGGCGCTTAAAGGGCATCGAGTGCCTGCGCTGCGAGCTCGGTGAGCCCGACGCCTCGGGGCGTCGTCGCCCGGTGCCGAAGGCTGGCAGTGAGCACGTGGTCGAGTGTGACACCGCGGTCGTCGCCATCGGCAACGGCCCGAACCCGCTCATCCCGCGCTCGACGCCCGACATCGAGACGCGCAAGGGTGGCAACATCGTCGCCAAGGCGGGTGGGCGCACGAGCAAGAAGGGCGTCTTCGCCGGCGGCGATATCGTCACCGGCGCGGCCACCGTCATCCTCGCCATGGGCGCAGGAAGGGCGGCGGCGGCCTCGATGCACGAGTATTTGGCGACCGGCGTCTGGTAGCGGCGCGTCAAACGACTGATCGGCGCGCATGACGCGCCGCGCTGCCTGCGCTCCATCGCGGGCGCGCGGCGCGGCGCGTCATGCACCGTCGTGCCAACCGGTAGGCGATCGTGATCGCGCGTTTACGGTACCGCGAAGACGACGCTCTGCTCGCTCGCGGCCGACAACGCGTCGGTAGCGCGCACCGTGATTTGACAACTCGTGCCGGAGCCTGGCGCCGTGAAATGCACGACCAGGTGCGTGGCCGGGACGCTCGTCGCGAGCAAAGGTGAAACTAGGCCCGCGCTCGTGGCGCAGGGCCAAACGACATCGAGCGGTGCGCCATCGGCGAAGAGCAAGGTCGGACAGTTGGGCGACGTCCAGTCGAGGCCCGTGATCTCGTCGCCCTCGGGATCAGAGATGTCCACGCGGGCGCCTGTCACCTGCCCGAACGTCGGCGCCGCAGTCGAGAGGCACACGCTGAGCGTTGGGGGAGCGTTGTCGCTTTGCGGCACCACCGTGACGCGGGTGACGGCGGGGGCGCTCGTGACCTTGCCGACGCTCGAGGTGACCGCGACGCCGATCTCGAGCGGGCTCGCGTTGTCGAGTAGAGGGGCGCCAAAGCTCGCGACGCGCGTCGATGGGTCGATGATGAGCGTGACGTTCGGGCCGACCGTGACGCTCCATGCAAACGTGGCGTCGGCCGGGTAGTCGCTCGCCGGCCGTGAGCCGAGGGCGGCCAGCATCACTGTTGCGGCCGGATGAGCGCGCAGCTCCACGGGCGGCGTTGGCAGCGGGGGCGCTGTGCCCGCCGCCGGATGCACGACGATGCTGACATCGACCGGTGCGGATTCGAGCTTGCCGTCGCGCGTATAGAGGCGAAAGACGAGCTCGTCGGCGTGAGTTGGGGCTTCGACGAGCAGGGCGTCGCCGCTTTTCGTGACGCTCGTCGCCTCGCCGCGCACCTCGACCCAGCGGTACGCGAGCGCGTCACCGTTCGGGTCCGTGCTGCCTTTGGCGCTCAGCGCAAACTGTTCGCCGGGCGCCACCACGGCCGCTGCGGCGGCTGCGGCGTTGCTCGAAGGTGCACGCTCGCCGACGAGCTGCGCGTCGAAGGGCCACACGACGAGGTAGTCAGGCGCCGAGGCCAAGCCACCGCTCGCTACGCTCGCGCGAAATACGGTGGCGAGTGGGGCGGCGACGGCGAGGCCGCGCGCGACGTGTTCGGCGCTCGGGGTCACCGTCTCCCAGGTGACGACCGCGTCGGCGGGAGTCGCGGCGACGAGGTCAGCGGCCTCGATCTGCGCTGCGGCACCTTCGGCGAGCAGGCGGTCGGGTCCGGCGCGCACGCGCGGTGTGCTGCTGCTCGGCGCGGTGCGCACGAACAGCGCCACCTCGTCGGTCGTGTGAAAGTCGCCGTCGCTCGCGGTCAGACGAAAGCCGAGCGTGACCTCGGCGAGGGGGGCCACGAAGCTCGGCGTGGCCACGGCGGCGTTCGAGAGGAACACGGCCGGCCCGGCGATCTGTTCCCAACGCAAGGTGACGCTGCGCGCTCCGGGGTGGAAGGTGCCGCCGCCGTCGAGCCTGGCGGTCGCACCGCGCAGGATCTCGCGGTCCGCGCCCGCGTTGGCGAGCGGGAACAGGCCGAAGCCCGGGTCGGCGGCCTCTTTGCCGCCGCTCGGCGTCGTCTCTTTGCCTTCGGGCATCGAGCATGCCGAGAGGGCGAGGGCGAGCGCCAGATGACGGCAGGGCATGGCCATGAATCGCAAGATCCTCCGACGGGTCCCGGGTGATTCATAAAACTAGCGTGCCGCCGGTGGAACTTCCACCTTAGTTTTCTTGCGCGCCGTGCGCTTGACTCTGTCGGCCTATCTTGCGACCTCTGCATGGCGTGTCGAATCAACTGGACCTCATTCGCTCTCGGCTCGAGGTCGAGCGCGGCACGCTGCTCGGCCACGGCCGGCGGGCCGTGGCGCTCGTCTATCCAAGCCCGTACAGCGTCGGCATGTCGTCGCTCGGCTTTCAGCAGGTCTATCGGCTGCTCAACGCGCTGCCTGACACCGTCGCCGAGCGCGCCTTTCTGCCCGACTCGGACGATGACGGCCGCGGCCCCTTGCTTACCTACGAGAGCGGCCGGCCGGCCGCTAACTTCGGCGTGCTCGCCTATTCGCTCGCTTACGAGCTCGAGCTGCCAGGTCTTTTTGCGACGCTCGAGCGTGCCGGGGTGCCGGTCCTGCGCGAGGAGCGTCACGCACGCCATCCGTGGGTCGTGGTCGGGGGGCCGTTGACCTTCGTCAATCCGGCGCCCCTTGCGCCTTTCGCGGATGTGGTCGTCTTGGGCGAGGTCGAGCCTGGGCTCGCGGCGCTCGTGGACGGCCTGTTCGCGGGCGACGAGCGGGCGGTGGCGCTGCGCCGCCTCGCTGAGCTGCCGGGCTTGTTTGTCCCGAGCGTGATGGCCGAGGTGCCCCCCGGGCTCGCGCGCGCCGCGCGCGAGGCGCTGCCGGCCGTGGCGGCCATCACGACCCCGCACGCGAGCCTCGCCGATATGTTCCTCGTCGAGGCCGAGCGTGGCTGTGCGCGCGCCTGTGCCTTTTGCGTCATGCGGCGCCAAAGCGGCGTTGGCGTCGACGGCGGCATGCGCATCGTGCCGGCCGCGCAGGTGTTGGCGAGCATTGCGCCTGGCGCCCGGCGCGTCGGCCTCGTCGGCGCCGCGGTGAGCGACCACCCCGAGCTCGAGGCCATCGTGCGTGCCCTCGTCGAGCGGGGCTGTGAGGTCGGCCTCTCGAGCCTGCGTGCCGAGCGGGTCTCGCCCGGGTTGCTCACCGAGCTCGTGCGCGGCGGGATGCGCACACTTACGATTGCCGCCGACGGCGCATCGGAGCGTCTGCGCGACACGCTCTCCAAGGGCGTGCACGAGGCCGACCTGCTCGCCGCCGCGAGCCTCGCCGGCGAGCTCGGCCTGCCGCAGCTCAAGAACTACGTCATGCTCGGCGTGCCCGGTGAGTCCGACGCCGATCTCGACGAGCTCGTCGCCTGCAGCGCCGAGATGGCCAAACGGGCGGGCGGGCGCACGAAGATCGTGCTCGGCATCTCGCCGTTCGTGCCGAAGCCGCGCACACCGCTTTGCGACGCCCCGTTCGCTGGCATTCGGACGGTGGCGACGCGGGTCGCGACGGTGCGCGACGCGCTCGGCGCGAAGGTCGACGTGCGTGCCGTCAGCAGCCGCTGGGCGTGGGTCGAGTACGAGCTCGCCCGTGGCGACGCCGCGACGGGTCTAGCGGCGTTGCGCGCCCACCGGGAGGGTGGCAGCTTTGCGGCTTGGAAGAAGGCGCTCGGCCGCAGGGAGTAGGTGATGATGATGGCGACAACGACGACCGCGGCGACGGTGGCGGGCGTAACGACGACGGTAGCGATGACGACGAGCGCCAGCGCGCGCGTCTATCGGGCTGTCGTGTTTTCTCTGTCGAGCGCGCTCGGACTCGGCTATGCGCCGAAGGGTCCTGGCACCTTTGGCACTCTCGCGGCCATCCCGCTTTGGTTCTTGCTCGCGCGCTTGCCGCTTTGGACGTGGGGTGTCCTCGTCCTCGTGGCCATCGCCGTCGCGGTCGCCGTCGCGAGCGAGGCCGAGCGCTTGTACGGCGCGCACGACGTGCAGCGCATCGTCATCGATGAGGTCGTCGGGCTGCTCGCCACGAGCTTCGCCGTGCCCTTCGCTTGGCCCGAGGTGCTCGTGGCGTTCGTGCTCTTTCGCGCCCTCGATGTGTGGAAGCCCGGGGTCATAGGGCTCATCGACCGGCGCGTGCACGGAGGGTTCGGGGTCGTGATGGACGACGTGGCCGCGGGTGTGCTCGGCTGCGGGCTCTTGCACGTGGCGCGCGGGCTGCTCGGGGGGTGGTGGTAGACATGGACGCGCTCTTGAAGTGCTTCGATTTGGGCCCTGCCGAGGTGGATGAGCGCCTCGCGCCGGTGCTGCGCGACGTGCCGAGCCTCGAGCTGCGCCTCTCGTCTTCGTTCCCCGAGTTGCACGTGACGTTGCACGCGGCAAGCAGCGAGGCTCTCATCGCCGCGCTCGCGCTGGCGCGCTCCCGGCTCGGCCTGCACGTCTTTAGTGAGCGGGCCGACGAATCGTTCGCCGGCGCGCTCGTGCGCATGCTCGAGCAGCGCGGTGAGAGTCTGGCCACCGCCGAGTCGTGCACCGGCGGGCTCATGTCCGACATGCTGACCGACGTCGCGGGAGCGAGCGCCGTGTTTGTCGGCGGGGTGTGCGCCTACGCGTACGCCACGAAGACCGATCTGCTCGAGGTGAGCAACGAGGTGCTGACGCGCGAGGGCGCGGTGAGCAGTGCCACGGTGCTCGCGATGGCCGCCGGCGCGCGGCGCCGTTTCGGCTCGACGTGGGCTGTCGCCGTAAGTGGCATCGCCGGGCCGGGCGGCGGCTCGCTCGACAAGCCGGTCGGCACGGTGTGGCTCGCCGTGGTCGGGCCGCGGGTCGAGAAGACGCGCCTGCTGCACCTCGGCTTCGATCGGCGTGGCAACAAGGTCGCGAGCGCCTACGCGGGCCTCGATCTCGTGCGCCGTGCGCTGCTCGGTGACGCGGCGTAGGCGAGCTCGGGTGCCAACGCGGACCCTAGACGCGCCACGAAATTTGGTTCAGGCTCGGGGTTCGGTGAGGGCGGCCTTTCGCCCAGCTCGAGGAGGATGGGATGGTGCGTCGTCATTGTTGCAGCGGCTGCTTGGCCCTCGTGCTCTGGCTCTTGCAGGCGCAGGCGGTGAGCGCCGCGACGCTCGGCAATGCGCAGTGGCATGGCTTTGGCGCCCCGCACGGCTTCGACGGTTGGGTGCGGGCGCTCGCCTTGGGTAAGAACGGCGAGATATATGCCGGCGGGCAGTTCACGACCGCTGGTGGACTGCCTGCAAGCCACGTCGCCGTGTGGGACGGCAGCGCGTGGGTTGCGCTCGACACCGGCACCAGCGGCTACGAGGTATCTGCCCTGGTTGTCGATGTGGCCGGCGCCGGCACCCTGTACGCAGGCGGCTGGTTCGGCACCGCCGGCGGGGTGACGGCCAGCAACATCGCGCAGTGGGACGGCAGCGCCTGGACGGCGCTCGGCACCGGGCTCAACGCGAGGGTCTACGCACTCGCGCTCGACGCGTCCGGAAATCTCTATGCGGGTGGGGTCTTCACCAACGCTGGCGGCGGCGCCGCGAGTCGCGTCGCCATGTGGAACGGCAGCGTCTGGGCGGCGCTCGGTGCAGGGCTACCGAGCGAGGTCGACGCGCTCGCCGTCGATAGCGCGGGCACCCTGTTCGCGGGCGGGACCTTCACCGGTCCGAGCTACATTGCGCAATGGAACGGCAGCTCTTGGCTGAGCGTTGGCGCCGGGATGAGTAGCGTCGGAACGGGGCTGAGTGTGAAGTCGCTCGTCGCTGATAGCGCGGGCAATATTTATGCGGGCGGCTGGTTTACTTATGCGGGCGGCGTGACGGTCAACAACGTTGCCAAGTGGAACGGCAGCGCCTGGTCGGCCTACGGCAGCGGGGTGAGCAAATCGGTGGAGGCTCTACTCCTCGATGGCGCGGGGGATCTGTGGGTGGGTGGGCCCCAAGGCATGGTCAGCACCTGGAGCGGTGGCGCCTGGTCGGATGCGAGCGTCGGCACCGGTGGCACAGTCTACGCGCTCGTGCTCGACAGCGCGGGCAACATCGACGCCGGTGGGACCTTCACGGTGGCGGGTGGCGTGCTCGTCGACGGGGTGGCCCAACGCAGCGGTAGCGCTTGGGTACCGCTCGGCGCTGGGCTCGACGCAACCGTGCTGGCCCTTACCACCGATGCCGCCGGGGACGTGTACGTCGCTGGCCCGACGGCCGCCGGTGACGTCATCGTCAACCGCACGGGTCGGTGGAATGGCAGCGCCTGGTCCGCCTTTGGCAGCGGCTTCACGACGACGGTGTACGCCGTGGCGGTCGATGGCACAGGACAGTTCTACGCCGGCGGCGTATTTACCTCCGCGGGCGGGGTCGCGGCCAATCGCGTGGCGCAGTGGAACGGCAGCGTCTGGTCCGCGATGGGCGGCGGGATGAACACCGACGTCAACGCCCTCGTGACCGACGCCGCCGGAAACGTCTATGCGGGCGGCGCGTTCAACTCGCCGGCCGCCCACGTCGCCAGGTGGGATGGCAGCGCCTGGTCTGGCCTCGGCACCGGGACCGACAACGAGGTCAACGCCCTCGCCCTCGACGGCACCGGGCGGTTGTATGCGGGTGGTATCTTCAGCGGGGCGGGCGGCGCGCCGGCCGCAAAGGTCGCCATGTGGAACGGCAGCGCCTGGTCCGCCATGGGCAGCGGCACGACCAACGTCTACGCCCTCGCCGTCGATAGCGCGGGCAACGTGTATGCCGCCGGACTCTTGGGCCACGTCGATAAGTGGAACGGCAGCGCTTGGTCGGTCGTCGCCGCGAACGGCGCCGACGACGTCTACGCCCTCGCCGTGGACGCTGTGGGCAACCTCTACGCGGGCGGCGCCTTTACGTTCATCGGCGGCACTGCAGCCAACCGCCTCGCGATGTGGAACGGCGCCGGCTGGTTGTCGCTCGGCAGCGGCCTCGACAATACGGTGTTCGCGCTCGCCTACGATGGCGCCGGCAACAACCTCTATGTCGGCGGCTCATTGCGCAGCGCGGGCACCCTACCGACGGCCTACCTGGCGCGGCTCGACGTGCCGCCCGGCGTCGTCCTGTCTCAAGTCACGAGCGTGCCGACGAACGTCTCGCCCATGCTCGTGACGGTCACCTTCACCGAGGACATCTCCGGGCTCGCTGCGAGCGACTTCGCTGTGAGCAACGGCGCGGCCGGCAATCTGCTCGTCGTCACGAGCGGTCGCGTCTTTACGATCGACATCACGCCCGCGGTCGACGGCGTCGTCACTGTCGCCTTGCCCGCCGACATGGTGCAGGCGATCTCGGACGGCAACGGCAACTTCGCGAGCGCCGCGCTATCGCGCACGTATGACCTCACGGCGCCGACCGTCATGTCGGTGCTGCCGGGGAGCCCCGCGCCGAGCAGCGCCACCTCCGTCGCCTTCATCGTCACCTTCAGCGAGAGCGTCGTCGGCGTCGACGGCACCGATTTCGTTCTCACGGCCCCGGGTACCGCGGCCGCCACGCTCGGCGTCGTTTCGGGTAGCGGTAGCGTCTACACGGTGACGGTGACCGGGGTCACCGGTGACGGAACGCTGCGGCTCGATCTGGCCGCTGGCGCCACGATCGCCGACGTGGCCGGCAACGCCTTCGTCGGGCCGTACGTCGCCGGCACGGCAGGCCAGATCGACCACACGCCACCGAGCGCCCCGGTCGTTACCGGCGCTCTCGACAGCGCCAACCCGCAACGGCCGATCTGGACGTGGACCTCCGGGGCTGCCGCGGGCAACGGCACCTACCGCCTCCAGCTCGATGCCGAGGACGCGAGCGGCTGGAGCGAAAGTGGCAGCACGAGTTTCTCGCCGACTGCCGATCTGAGCGCGGGGTCGCATACCCTCTACGTCGCCGAGCGCGACGAGGCGGGCAACTGGTCAGCCGCGGGCAGCGCCGCGATTGACGTACCGCAGAAACCGAGCACGACGGTCCCGGAGATACCGCCACCCACCGACACCGCCCCGGTCGGACAGGTCGTTGGCCGTGGGTGCGGGTGCAGCGGTGCGTCGGGGGGCGGACCTGGCGTCGGGTTGCTGCTGGCGCTTGGGTGTGCCCTGGATTGGATGCGTCGGCGACGGGCGAACTTTCCGCGTTGTCAGGGAACTCGTTGTTGACCCGCCCCGCGGCTTCCGCTTATTTCTATCGGCGCCCGTAGACCCCTGCCGCCCAGTCCGCCCGCGCGAGGTTGGGGAGGAATCGCAATGCTCAATGCTCTCGTGTGTGCGTTCGTGACTGCACTTGCGTCGTCGTCCGCGGCCGGCGACGACGTGCAGCATAACTATTCGCTGACCCTCTCGCCCCTGCACCTCGCCTTGCCGATGGTCGAGGGGACGGGCGAGGTCCGCCTCGAGGACGACATCGGCGTAGCTGGGGTCCTCGGCGGGGGTCGCATCACGGCCAGCGGCGAAACCTTCACGGCGTTCGAAGTCGGCGCGCAGTTCCGCTATTACGTGTTCGGCTCCTTCATCCACGGCATGATGCTCGGCGCCGAGCTCGGCTACCTCAAAGTCGACGGCAACGTGGGGGCGGCGACGGTGGCCGTGGCGGGCCTGTGGGCGGGGCCCTTCGTCGGGTACAAGATCGCGACGAATGTCGGCTTCACCTTCGATGCGCAGCTCGGCGCGCAGTTCAATCGCGCCAATGCCTCCGCTGAGACGACGACCGCCACGGCGAAGGTGGATGGTAGCTCGTGGACGCCCCTGCTCAATCTGAACGTGGGGTGGTCGTTTTAGTGGGCCGTGACACCTCGCGGCGGGCAGGGCTCGGTGGACTCGCTCTCGCCACGCTCGTCGGCTCGCTCTGCGCGGGCTGTAGCCTCGACCCCGGTCCGCCGTATCGGGCTCGCGTCTTGACGCTCGAGCAGTTCGACCGCGCGACCGAGCGCGGTGTCGTGGCCCTCGCGGACCGCGACCTGCCGCACCTCAGCGACCTCGATGCCCTGCGTGGCCCCGAGATCGTGGTCTATCGCGGCGGCGCGATGACGGTGCGCACCTACGCGGGTTCCGTGGTCTACCAAGGACAGTTCGACCACGGCGCGAAGGCCGAGCCGCGCTATGCCATCGAGAGGGGCGTCGTCGTGCCGCTCGACTACCCGAGCCTCATCATGCTCTCGGTGCATCACGACTTCGGGCGCATCCTCGACGCGTTGCTCGTGGCGACCGGAGTCTCAGTCGCGGAATTGCTCGGCGCGGCGCGCATCGAGGCTTTTTTCGAGCCGGTTATCCGCGTCGCTAGCGAAACGGCCGATGTCACGGTCTCGCTCAGGCTCAACGCCTTCAACCTCCTTGGCACGCGGCAATTCGGTCTCGCCGAGCGCTCGCCACTCGAGCAGGCGCCGCTCGCCGCGAATCGAGCCGTCCTTGCGCATGAGCTCGGTCACGCGCTGTTCACGTATCTCTTCGCCGGCAGCGAGACGCTCGAGTGCGCGGCGCTCGGCGCGGGCAGGTCTGTCGGCCAATGGCTGAGCGAGTACACGGTCGCCGGCTTCAACGAGGGCTTCGCCGACTTTTTGGCCTTCACCGTCACCGGGGTGACCAACGTTCTGTTCGACCTGCCGCGCATCGACGCCGGGGAGCGCAGTCTCACCCGCGCCACGTTTGGCTGGTCGGGCTTGGCCGATGACTGTCAGGGCGGGCTGTACTGCGTCGGCTCGCTCCTCGCGCGCTCGCTCTATGAGGCCCTGCTCGAGCTCGGGTACGATCCCGACGACGCGGACTCGCGGGGTGCTTTTGCTCGGGGGGTCTTCACCGCACTCGCGCACACGCGGGCCGGGCTCGCGCGCCTCGGCGCGGACGTGCTGCCGCCGCCTTCGTGGACCGTGTCGGCCTGCGCGATCGACGATGCCTTGCACCCAGTGGATGACGGGCGAATCGCGGGCGCCTTCCTCGGCATCCTGGCCGAGGCGATGCCGCCCGAGCAACGAGCGGCCGTCTGCCGAGCCTTCGTGCGCAACTTCGGCGAAGAGGGCTTTCCCGTAGTGGCGCGCGGCGTCTGCGGGGACGTGCCATGACGGCTCGCCTTCGTGTGCTTCGCCGACGAAGCGCAACTCTCGTTGTGCTCGCGACGCTGAGCGTGGTGACCGGATTGTGCTCTTGGCAGGCTGCGGCCGCGCCGCTCGACCTCGCGCTCGGAGCCGACCTCGGCTGGCTGTGGCGCAGCGACTACGGTGACAGCAGCCGCGGCTATCGCGTCCCCGAGATCTTCATCGCGGGGCGCCACGCGCTCGGCCACCGTCTGTCATTTCGGCCCGCGGTGCGGCTCGGCTACGTGGGCCTCGGGCAACCCGTGATGCCGTCGTCGCTGCGCATGCGCGAGGACGACCTGACGCTCGGGGCCGAGGCGGGGCTCACTTATGACGCCGTCATCGTCCCGTCGCTCGTGCTCGGCGCTATGGTCGTCAGCAGGCTCACCACCGTCGCCGTGGCGCCCCCGGTCGCAGTCACGGGGGCGGGGCTCGGGGGCTTCGACCTGTACGCGGGACCGTATGTGCAGGCCGGCGTTGCCGCCAAGCTGTGGGGTGGCGCCGTCATGGTCGGCCCCTTCGCCCGCTTTGCGTCGGTGTATCGCGACGCCCGTGCGCACTGGCGCTTTGGCGTCGAGGCGAGCTGGCGCTTGTCTCCAGCGGCAGAGTGAGCGGCCGTGCGCTGGCGCGTACGACGCGGCAGCCGCCGGCAGGGGGCGGCGGGGCTACGGCAAGCGCTTGCCCATGTGCACCGGGACGCACTTGTGAAACGGCGTGGCGGCGAGCGGGTCGCGGTGGCTGGCGTCAGTCAGTAGATTCAAGCAAGGGCCGCTCGGCGTTGCGTCTCCGTAGCGTAGCCCATACCCGTCCTAGCGAGGCGGCCGTGCGCGACCTCGATTGCGAGGCCGCAGTTTCTCGAGCACAAGATGCACGCTGTGGCGTGGGTCGTCGTCATTGCGGGGTCTGTGGGCGTCGCATAGGTGGCTGGATGAGCTTGGTGCAGACGATGGCCTTCCCGTCGGGAGTGTAGCTGGCGGTCCCGGCAGAGGTGACGACCCGTCTACGCGCCCCGTCGAAGACGCCTAGTCGGCCGGGAAGTTGCGGCACGCCACGTCGTACTCCTTCCACCAGCCGTCGAGCAGCCGCATGTCGGTCGGTCGCGGCTCGTCGCCAGCGCCGTCGCCAGCGAGGCGCACATAGTCCTTGAGCAGCGGACGAAAGTGCGGGTGCGCGCAGTGCTCGATGATGTCGGTGGCGCGGTGGCGTGCCGAGCGGATGGCGATGTTGGAGGTGACGCCCTGCTCTGTCGCGACGCACTTGATGTCGTGCTCGGTGTGGTCGATGTGGCGCACGTAGGGCATCACGCAGCTGACCGTGCGGCCGTCTTTGAGTCGCCGCGTCGACGGCGTGTGCACGATCGAGACGTAGGCGTTGCGGAAGAAGTCGCCGCTGCCGCCGAGACCATTGATGACCTTTGAGCCGTCGACGTGCGTCGAGTTGACGTGGCCGTAGATGTCGACCTCGATGGGCGTGTTCATGGCGATGACGAACAAGCGCGAGATGAGCTCGGCGGCGTTCGATAGCCACATCGGCCGCAGTACGATCTTGTCGCGGCAGCGCGCGAAGAGGCGCTCGAATTCGCGCCGGCCCTCGGTCGAGAACGAGACGGCGGTGGCCGAGGCCGACTCGAACTTCTGGTCGTTTTCGACGAAGCGCAGCATGCCGTCTTGAAAGACCTCGGTCCAGAAGCGGATCTTCTCGAAGGGCGACTCGTAGAGCTCGCCGACGATGGCGTTGGCGACGTTGCCGACGCCCGACTGGATGGGCGGCAAGCGCTTGCCCCAGCGCAACCACTTTTGGCAGTGCAGTAGAAACTCGATGACGTTGCGCGCGATCTTGCGGTCGACCTCGTCGGTCGGCCGGAAGGGCACCGGGTAGTCGGGGAGCTTCGATTCGATGATGGCCACGACCTTGCTCTTGTCGATCGGCATGTAGGGAGTGCCGATGCGGTCGCTCACGTTCGTCACCGGCAGCGGCCAGCCGACGTGCGGATGTACGGGCGGCAGGACGATGTCATGGAAGCCCGTGTAGTTGGGGATGGCGGTGTTGACTTCGAGGATGATCTTCTTGGCCTTGGCCAAGGCCTCGGCGGAGATGCCGACCGACGAGCTCAAGATGACGCTGCCGTCCGGCCGCACCCGCGACACCTCGGCGACCGCCACGTCGACATCGCCGTAGAAGCCGTACATGAGGTTCTTGGCGAACTGCGACAGGTGTACGTCGGTGAAATCGATGGTGCCTTCGTGGATGAGCTTGCGTGAGGCGGCTGACGACATGTAGGGCCCGCGCTTCGAGAGGAACGGCGCCATCGGCGCCTCGACCTCGTCGGAGAGCGATGCGCCGCTAAAGAGGGCGACGCGTGCCTGCGGGTTGGTCTTGGCCAAATGTTTGGCGAGCGCCGGCAGGAACACCTTCGGCTCGCCCGACTTCGTAAAGCCGCTCACCGCGAGGGTGTTGCCGTCCACCACATGCCGTACGGCCTCCTCGACCGGCATCTCCTTGCTCAAGAGCTCTTTGCACTCGACGCGTTCAGCAAGACTTCCCATGACGCCTCCAGCGAATGAAAGTCGGGACTACCCCGAATTTGGCACTCGTTCTACCGCTTAGGATGCAATGCGTCAAAGGGTGGCGGGACTGACGACGGCCGGCTAGGGACGTCTTGCCGTGATGAAGCGCACGATCGCCACGGCGCGCTCGTACGAGGCGCGATCACGGACCTCGATCTTGATGCCATAGCCCTCGCGTTGAGCTGCCGCGGCGTGCCTTGGGTCAGCGAGAGCAGCCATGGCCGGGTCGGCCGAAAGAGCCGCGCGCTCTGTTTCGCGGATGGCCATGGTCACGAGGAACCACCCGTCGGCCACGGTGAGCTCGAGCAGGGTCTTGTCGTCGGCGTGAACCTTGCACTTCCAGCCGTACTTCTTGCCGTAGTGGCGCCACTCCTGTGCATAGGCGGCAGTGGCGGCGCGTAGCTCCGCAAAGAACACAAACGTTTCGCATAGCGACGCCGCGATGACGGTATCGTCAGGCACGCGCGCCTTGTCGGTGAGGGCATTGATGGGCATGGCTGCGCATACGTAGGTCGGCGCTCACGGTCAATGGGAGAATGAGCGCCCCTTGGTCTGCGTCGCGCTCGGTGCGCGGCCCGGCGCAGCGAGACGTCGCATGAAGACGACGCTGCTCCGCGGTCGAGCGATTGGGGCTCGATTTGTTCCCCGCCCGCGTGGCACAACCAGGCTCTCATGCTCACCACCGCCTTTTCCCTCGCCCTTTGCCTCGGCGCCCCAGCGCCGCTCGCGAGCGCCGTGTCCGCCGACAACATTCTGTGGCTCGAAGTCCCCGACGCAGCACAGTCGCTCGCCCGCCTCGAAGGCTCGCCCCGCGCGCCGCTCGCAGCCTTGTTTGCGCCGCGCTCGTTGCGCAAGGGTTGGCAGGCGTTCGCGCCGCTGCATTCTTTTTTGACCCTCCATCGCGGCAGTGCCGCTCTGCCCTACGATCCCATGCTGTGGCTCGATGCAGGCGCGGGCGCGACGGCGCTCGCCGCGACGCTCGAGGGTGAGGCGGCGCAGTATGGTCTAGCGCGCGTGGGCGAGCCGCGCGACATCTCGGGCATGCGGCTCGTGCGTCTTGCCGGGGCCGAGGGCGAGGCGACGTTGTGCGTCGGCGAGGGCCGCGTCGGCCTCGGCAGGAGCGCGGCGCGCTGCGAGCACGCACTCGAGGCGGCCCCGAGGCCGCTCGTCAGCGTCGAGAGCTATGGGGCCGAGACGAGCGCGGCGCCGGATGCTGACCTGCGCGCCCGGCTCGACGTACAGCAGCTCTACGGCTCGCTCGCCCGCCGTCCGGACGCCGCGCTGCTCGCCGGGGTCATCGAGCGTCTCGGTCTGCACACGGCGCGCGCGCTTGGTGGCTCGGTGCGCCTCGATGGTCCGCGTGGGCCCGGCGTGCATTTCAACCTGGCCGTGCTCGGCGAGGACCACCGCGGCTTGCGGTACTCGCTCGGTCCGGGGATCCTCGCGGCATCGGTCCCGGCCTCGCTCGCCAAGGCCACCGCGGCGCGCCTGCGTGTCTCGCTTTACCCAGCGCGGGCGTACGATCTCGTGCACCTCCTCGCCGCCTATCTCTGGCCGATGCAGGCGGCGCTCGCTCGCAGTCATTTGGAGGCGACCGAGAACCGCGTCGGCAAGCGCGTGGCGACGGATATCCTCGGCGAATCGCCGCGCGTCTACATGCTCGAACTCGTCATGACGCGTGAGGGTCGGCTGTCGCCCATTCTCGTGGCACCGCTCGCCGACGCCGCGGCCGGCGAGGCCTTCGTGCGGGCCATGGGCGAGACGCTCGTCGTCCTCGAGCCGAGCGCCGCCTTCGTGCGCACGAAGCTCGAGCGCGGTGTCGCGTACACGGTCAAGGCCGGTCGCCACGCGCACGAGGTGACGTTCGCGCTTGCGGGCGGTGTGCTGTTTGTGGGCCCCGACGCGCGGCTCGTCGGCGAGCGCGCACGGCGTGGGGCGGCGTCCGCGGTCAAAGGTGATCTCGGGCTCGATGCGGCGGGCGCTCCTGTGGCTGCGGCGGGTGCCCCGGCGGGTGTGGCGGCCGACCTCGCGGCCTCGACCGGTCTCGCAGTCGATGGGGCGGCGCGCGGTGGCGAGCCTGTAGCGGCGCTGCTGCAGGCGGCCGGCCTGTGGCAGGCCGCGCTCGCAGCCGTGCAACGTGACGGGGGCAACGAGGCCGCGCTGCTCCTCGCGCTCGGGGCCGCGCAGCTCGGCGTGACGAGCGATGGCGCCGGCTTGCATGGCGACGTGCGGTGGTAGTCGGGGGGGGGGGGGCGCGGCGCGCGGCCGGTCGCGCGACCATTGCAACGAGCCGCGCGGGCGTGCTTAGAAGCACGCCATGTTCACCGGCCTCATCGAGACCATCGGCACCGTGCGCCAAGCGACCGGCAGCTCGCCGCTGCGCCTGACCGTCGCCTCGAGTTTGCCCACGGCCGAGGTCGCCATCGGTGACTCCATCGCCATCGACGGCTGCTGCCTCACGGTCGTCGCCAAGCGTGACGCCGAGCTCACCTTCGAGGCCGCGACCGAGACGCTGGCCCGCACCACCCTCGGTGCGCTCGCCGTCTCGCAGCAGGTCAACCTCGAGCGCGCCTTGCGCGTTGGCGAGCGCCTCGACGGCCACTTCGTCACCGGACACGTCGATGGCCTCGGGCGCGTCGCGAGTCGCGAGCAGCGTGACAGCGCGCTGTACCTCGGCATCGAAGCGCCGCCCGACCTCGCGCCTCTCATCGCGGCGCAGGGCTCGGTGGCTGTCGCCGGTGTCTCGCTCACCGTGACCAAGGTCGAGGGGGCGCGGTTCTACGTCGGCCTCATCCCCCATACGCTTCGGGCGACCACGCTCGGCGCGGTGCGCGTCGGCGCGCGGCTCAACGTCGAGGCCGATCTCGTGGCGCGCTACATCGCTCGCCTGCTCGAGACTCGCGGCGGCGCGCCCGGCGGCGCCTTGACTAGGCAATTCCTCGCAGATAAGGGTTTTCTATGAAGCACGACTCCGTCCAGCGCGCCATCGACGAGATCCGCGCCGGTCGGATCGTCATCCTGGTTGACGACGAAGATCGTGAGAATGAAGGCGACTTCTGCATCGCCGCCGAGAAGGTGACGCCCGAGGCCATCAACTTCATGGCCAAGCACGGGCGGGGCCTCGTGTGTCTCGCCCTGACCGAGGAGCGCATTCAGCAGCTCGCGCTGCCGATGATGGTCGACGACAATCAGAGTCAATTCGGTACCGCCTTCACTGTGTCCGTCGAGGCGCGTCGCGGCGTCTCGACTGGCATCAGCGTCAAGGACCGCGCGACCACCGTCCTCGCGGCTGTGCACCCCGACGCCCGCCCCGACGATCTCGTGCGCCCGGGGCATATCTTCCCGCTGCGCGCCCGGCCGGGCGGCGTGCTCGTGCGCACCGGTCAAACCGAGGGCTCGGTGGATCTCGCACGCCTCGCCGGACTCATCCCGGCCGGCGTCATCTGCGAGATTATGAACGACGACGGCTCGATGTCGCGCATGGCCGACCTCGAGCGCCTGGCGGCCGAGCACCACCTCATCATCTGCACGATCGCCGACCTCATCCAATACCGCCTGGCGCACGAGTCGCTCGTGCAGCGCTTGCAGGTGCGTGACCTCACGCACCCTCGCTACGGCGAGGTGCGGCTGTACGCCTATGGCACGAGCCTCGATGCTCGGCAGCACCTCGTCATCACCAAGGGCGAGTTGCTCGGGCCGCGCGCGCCGCTCGTGCGCATGCAGGCGAGCGACGCGGTCGGTAGCGCTTTTGGTGAGCTGTTCAGCAACGACCGTGCTGTCCTCGATGCGGCGATTACGCAGCTCGATGCCGAAGGGTGCGGCGTGCTCGTCTGTCTCGACCACGGCGTGCGCGCCCCGGTGCTGCTCGCCGAGCGCCTACGCGACTTCGGCAAGCCGAAGGACCCCGATGCGAGCGGTGGGGGCACGCTGCGCGAAATTGGCATCGGCGCGCAGATCCTGCGTGACTTGGGTCTGACGCGCATTCGGTTGCTCACCAACAGCCCGAAGCGCTTGGCGGGCCTCGAAGGTTTTGGCCTCTCGGTCGAGGGCGTCGTGCCGCTCGATCTGCAGGCCGCACAGAGTACGACGCCCAAGCTCGAGGTCGTCGGTGGAGGACGGAGTTGATGGCGGAGTCGCAAGGCATTGGCGCAGCAGCAATCGGCAGCGTGTACGAAGGCAAGCTCACAGGCGCCGGCCTGCGTATCGGCGTCGTCGTCAGTCGCTTCAACAGCTTTATTACCGAGAAGCTGCTCGAGGGGGCCATCGACGGCTTGCGCCGCCACGGCGTCGAGCATGACATCGACATCGCGTGGGTGCCCGGCACGTTCGAGATGCCGCTCGTGGCGCGACGTCTCGCGGCCTCGGGGGGCTACGACGCGGTGATTTGTCTCGGCGCGGTCATCCGCGGCGATACGCCGCACTTCGAGCATGTGGCGACGCAGGTGGCGCGCGGCGTCGCCCAAGCGGCCTGGGACACCGACGTCCCGGTCATCTTCGGCGTGCTGACGACCGACAACGTTGAGCAGGCGATCGAGCGCGCTGGCACCAAGGCGGGCAACAAGGGCTTCGACGCCGCCGTCTCCGCACTCGAGATGGCGCAGCTGTGCCGGACCCTGCCGGCGAGAAAGCGCTAGGGGCGCGCCGCATGCGCCGACGTGGTCGCGAGTGCGCCTTGCAGATTCTCTACCAGATGGATCTCAACCGGGAGCTCGATGCCCAGGTGGCCGATGAGCGCATCGACAAAGCGCTCGCCCACTATTGGTCGAGCTTCGAGTCCGTCGTCGATGAGGAGCGGGCCTTCGCCGAGCGCTTGGTGCGCGGGGTCGCCAAGGACCTCGCGAGCGTCGATGAGGCTATCGCCAAAGTCTCGCATCATTGGCGGGTCGGGCGCATGGAGAAGGTGGACAAGGCGCTGATTCGGCTCGCGGCGTACGAGATCTTGCGCTGCCCCGATATTCCGCGCGCGGCGAGCATCAACGAGGCGATCGAGATCGCCAAGCGTTTTTCGGGCAAGGATTCGGCAGCGTTCATCAACGGCGTTCTCGATCAACTCGAGCGCGAGGGTGCCACGGGGGCGGGGGGCGTGTAGGCTAAGGCGATGTCATCGATGACGCAGATGTTGCGCCAGCAAAAACTTGGCGAGGTCGTGCAGGCGGACCTCGCGGCGATCGACCGTCTCGACGCCGAGGACATCGCTGTATTTTGTTGGTCCGACGTGCGCCCCCTCGCGGGCGCCGCCGGCATCGTAGACTGGCGCCTGTGCGGCGCGCTGTCGCGTACTCTCGAACAGCGGTTCTTCGAGGGGCGGCGTGCCGAGGTCATGTTGCTCGCCATCGGCGGGCGCGGCCGCTTGCGGCGCGTCTTCGTCTTCGGGCTTGGGCCGGCCGAGGGCGCGAGCGACAGCGTGCTCAAGTTCGTTTGCCGGCAGGCCTTTGATGTCTTGACGCAGGCCGGCGTCAAGCGTTTGGTGTTTGCGGCGCCGGCGACGCACTCGCGCGGCAAGTCTGCGGGCGACGCTCGCGAGGCGGCCTTCTTGAGGGCGGCGAGCGAGGAGCTGCCGGGGCGGATCGACGTCGTGCTCGTAGGACAGGCAGGGTAACGATGTTTGCACCAGCGAGAGGGGCCTTCACCTGAGCCTAGTTGGAAATCTCGCCGACCTCGGTCTTGGCGACATCTTTCAGATTGTGTCGCTGAGCCGTCGCTCCGGCACGCTACAGCTGACGACTCCGAACGAGACGGGCGAGATCGTGTTTCGCGCCGGCAAGGTCGTCGCCGCCTTCCGCTCGGCCTTGAGTCACAGCGTCGGCGAGGCGCTGCTCGCCGCGAATGTTGTTTCACCGATGACCTTTCAAGAGATGCTCGCGGCGCAGAAAGCCGGCAAGAGGCCGCCCGAGCTCTTCACCGCCTTCAAGGTCGACTCCGAGGCCATGGCGCAGGCGTTCGAGGAGATGCTGCGGCAGATCATCTACTCCATGTTCGACTGGAGCGAGGGCACGTTCTCTTTCGTGCTCGAAGACTCGACTGATCTGTGGCGGGGCTTCGCGCTCGACGGCCAGCGCGTCATCGCCGAGAACGGCTTGAATCCACAGTTTCTCGCCATGGAGGGCACGCGGCTGCGCGACGAACGCAACAAGGACGACACGCTCGCGAGCTTCCTGAAGCGCTCGCAGCCCGGGTCGTCGCCTGCTCCCGCGCCCGCGCCTGCGCCCGCGGCGAGCGCGCCGGCGGGCGGGCTGTCGATGCAGCAGATCGCGGCGCGCTTGCGCAGCGCTACCGATCTCGATGCCCTCGCGGGTCTCGGCGATCCGACCGATTCGAGCGGCCCGGCGCCCGCTGCCCTCATGGCAGCCGTCGCCGGCAGCGCTGGCTCGGCGAGCTATGCGCAGCCCGACTCGAGCCCCGACCTGTCGCGCGATCCGTTGGCCGACGACAACGTCATCCCGTTTCCGGCCAAGCACGCGCGTTCGGGCGCGGCGGAGCCTGTGGTGGCGCCTGCCCCCGCCCTTCCCGCGCCGAGCCCGTCCGCGCCAGCGGCCCCCGTCGCCGCGGCGCTGGCTGCTCCGGCGGTCATGTCGGCCGGCGCGCTTGCTGCTCGGCGCCTGCTCGCCGTAGACGATGATCCGCAGGTGACTCGGTACATCCAGGCGGCGTTCGGGCCACGCTTTGGGTCGGTGGCGGTCGCCGACACGGTCAAGGATGCCCTCGCCGCGCTCGAGGCCGACCCGCACAACGTCGTCATCGCCACCGACCTCATCATCGCGCGCTCCGACGGACGCGGCATTCTCGGCGGTATCGAGATCCTCGAGCGGATTCGGCAGAAGTGGGCCGACCTGCCGGTCGTGCTGTTCACCGACTACCAGAACGAGGAGGCCGAGGCGCGGGCGCGCAGCATGGGCGCGCTCGACGTGGTCTTGAAGCCCCGCAAGGCCCAGGTCCAAGCCGCCGCGCGCGAGGGCGGCTCGAGCCCGCTCGCCGAGTTCTTGCGTGGCCTCGAGCGTTCACTCGCGCCGTACTACGCGACGCAGGGTGGGCCGCTCGACACGGCGAGCGTCATCGCCAGCGCCGGCGACGCGGCGACCTCCAGCCCTGCCGCCGCGGCCGAATCCTTTGCCCCGGTGACGGCGCCTATTCCCGCGGCTGCGGTCGAGTCCTTCGCCGCGGTGGCTTTGACCACACCGATTCTCTCGCCGCCCCCCGCCGCGCCGGCCGGCTCGGTGAGCCCCGGCTCGCGCGGCGCGGGCGCCGGCAGCGGTCAGCAGTACGGCTCCTACGATCTCGGTGCGGAGATGGCGCAGGAGATTAGCGCCCTCGGTGGCCCGTCTGAGGAGGAGCTGCCGCCCGTGATGCTCTCGGGCGGGGAGATGGGCGCCTTGCGCTCGATGCTGGCCGAGCTCATTGATCCGTCGAATCGCGACACGATTACGCTGCTCGTCTTGCGCTTCGCGAGCAACATCGTCGAGCGGGCGGGCCTCTTTCTTTCGACGCGTCGCGCCTACGTTGGGCTCGGTGGCTTTTCGATTGACGAGCCCTCCGACAAGTTCGTCTTGCGCGTGCGCAAGATCCAAGTGCCGGTCGAGGCTGATTCAGTATTCTCCAAAGTGACGCATTATAGGTCTATGGTTCGCGGGCCACTCAAGGAGACCGACGGCAATCGGCACCTCGTCGAGAGCCTCGGCGGCAAGTGGCCGGGTGAGGCGGGGGCCGTCGTTGCGCCGCTCATCTCTGGCGATCGAGTGGCGGCCATCCTTTACGGTGACAATCCTAGTGGAAAACCACTAGGGGCAGTGGACGGGCTTGAGATATTCTTGCAGCAGGCAGGGTTAGCGATGGATCGGGCTTTGCTCGAACGGCGACTCGAGGACAAGAAGAAACAAGGCGCGGAGTAGCGGCGCGTCGCGGTAAGGTCGACACATGTACAAGATCCTAGTGGTCGAGGATTCGTCCGCGATGCGCGGTCTCATTGGGTCGATTGTCGACCGAGTCGAGGATTGCGAGGTCACCGAGGTCAGCAGCGGCTTCGAGGCCTTGCGTCTGCTGCCGCGAGAGTCGTTCGCCCTCATCATCACGGACATCAACATGCCCGACATCAACGGGCTCGAACTCTTGTCGTTCGTACGCAAGAACCCGAGTTACCTGACGACGCCGGTGCTCATCGTATCGACCGAGAGCAGCGAGCGCGATCGAGCCAAAGGGATGGCGCTCGGTGCCAACGCCTACCTCACCAAGCCCTTTACGCCGGAGGAGTTGCAGGCCGCTGTCAAGAAGCTGCTCGCCATCACCGCATGAGTCCCGCGAACGCGAGCCCAGAGTTTCTCTCTGAGGCGCAAGAGATCGTCGATGCGCTCAACCGCGACCTCATCGCCGCGGAGACAGAGGCTCGCGCCGGCGAGGTGCCCCCGGATCGCGTCAATAATCTGTTCCGCAGCGCCCACTCGCTCAAGGGCATCTCGAGCATGTTCGGCTACGACACCATCTCGCATCTCGCGCACGGCCTCGAGAGCGTGCTCGATGGGATGCGCCTTGGGCGCGTGCACGTGGATCCGGTCTCGCTCGACGTGCTCTTCGGCTGCGTAGAGCGCTTCAGCGTGCTCATCGCCGGCGCGGCCGAGGGCGCCCCCGGCGACGAGGCGCTTTCGGCGCCGCTCATCGCGAAGCTCGAGCAAGTCGCGCGCGGCGAGTCTGTGGCCGTCTCTGATCCGCTGCAGCTCGTCAACATCGGTGAGGATGTGCTCAGCGTCCTGACCGAGTATGAGGAGCACCGCCTCAAAGAGAACATCCGGCGCGGCCGCAATCTGCACATCCTACGTACGAGCTTCGACCTGTCGAACTTCGATCTCGGCTTGGCTGAGCTCGACGCGGCACTCAAGGGTGTCGGCGAAGTCATCACCAAGTTGCCGAGCGCCAAGGCCGCCCAGGCCGGGTCGATCTCGTTCGATATCATCGTCGGCGCCGACTGCACCTCGAGCGAGCTCGCCAAGACTGTCGGCGACGATCGTGTCGAGGTGCTGTCGATTCAGCGCCGCGCTATGGTCGCCGAGCAGGACAAGCGCACGGCCCCGTCATCACAGGCGCCGAGCAAGTCCTCGGCCGCCGCGCCGTCCGCTGAGGGCGCATCCAGTCCCGGTAGTGACGCTGCTGCCCCGGCCGCAACCGAGGGCTCGCTCGCGGGCGCGGCCGGCGAGGTCAACGGCAGCGCGAGCGACGACGGCCAAACGGTCAAGAGCGTCTCGCAGACCGTGCGGGTCGACATTCGGCGCCTCGACCGCTTGATGAACCTCGTCGGCGAGTTGTCGCTCACCAAGACCGCGTTTCAGCACATCAGCGACGTGATGAAGCGTGAACTCGGCTTCACCGGCCTCGCGGTCGACCTGCACAAGGAGAGCCGCAACTTCGAGCGCCGGCTCGCTGAGCTGCAGGCGGGCATCATGGAAGTGCGCATGGTGCCGCTCGCCAACCTCTTTGAACGCATGGTGCGCGTCGGTCGCAAGATCGGCCGCGAGCTCGGGCGCCAGGTGCGCATCGACGTGAGCGGCGAAAACACCGAACTCGATAAGCTCATCGTCGAGGATCTCGCCGATCCCTTGATGCATCTCATCCGCAACGCCATCGATCACGGCATCGAGCCGCCCGACGAGCGTGTCGCGCACGGCAAGAGCTCCGAGGGCGTCGTGCGACTTGCGGCCGAGGCGCAGGGCAACCACGTCGTCGTCGAGGTGAGCGACGACGGGCGCGGCGTCGACGTCAAGAAGACGCTCGCGCTCGCGGTCAAGAAGGGTTTGGTGTCGCCAGAGCGCGCTCCGGAGATGACGCGGCGCGAGATCTACGGGCTGCTCTTTTTACCTGGCTTCTCGACCCGCGTCGAAGTCTCCGAGTACAGCGGTCGCGGCGTCGGCCTCGATGTCGTCAAGACCAACATCTCGAAGCTCTCGGGCATCGTCGATATCACCTCGGCCGAGGGCGACGGTACGCACATCGCGGTGACGTTGCCGATCACGTTGGCCATCATCCCTGCGCTCGTGGTTTCGGTGGCGCGCAATACGTACGCGATCCCGCTCAACAACGTGATGGAGACGCTCGCCATCGACGCCGGCGCTGTCAGGACCATCGAGCGGCGCGAGGTCATCTCGGTGCGCGGCGGCACAGTGCCGCTCGTGGATCTGCGACAGATCTTTCGGCTCGGCGGCGAAAAGCGCCCCGCGATGCTTTACGGTGTCGTCGCCGGCGTCGGCCAAAGTCGCATGGCGCTGCTCGTCGACGAGCTCGTCGGTCAGCAGGACATCGTCATCAAGTCGCTCGGCCGTCGTCTGCGTCGCGTGCCCGGCATCGCCGGTGCCACCGAGCTCGGCAACCAGCAGACCATCTTGGTCATCGATATGGTCGAGCTCATCAATGAGATGGCCGATGTCACCGCGGCCGCCGGGGTCATCGGAGCGGCGCGATGAAGAAGGTGACCGCCAAGGCCGGGGCGGGCCAGACGAAGGCCGAGGCCGACAAAGCGCCGCCCGTCGTGATGACTGACGCGCAGGAGCAGGCCGCCGTAAAACGCGCGGCGAGCGACGCCGACGCGCTGGCCGAGTTCTTCATCTCTGACGGTGAGCGCTTGTCGGTCGACAGCTACGAGGGCGACGCTTCACAGCGCCGCGTCAACGCCCGCGACATGGTCGAGCTGCTCGCGTTTTGGGTGGCCGACGAAGAGTATGCGGTCGCCATCGTCGAGATCCAGGAGATCATCAAGCTGCCGAACATCACTGTTGTGCCGCGTGCGCCCGAGGCGGTGCTCGGCATCATTTCGCTGCGCGGCACCATCGTACCGGTGGTCGACTTGCGTCGTATCCTGCGCCTCGAGGAGCGGCCGGTGTCGCGCCAGAGCCGCATTCTCGTGTTGCAGGCGGCCGGGGATCCCATCGGTGTGCTCGTCGATCGGGTCACGAGCGTCGTGCGTCTCGAGACGAGCGCGATCGAGGCGACACCGCGCACAATGCAGCGCCACGACACTGAACTCTTGCGCGGGGTCGGACGTATCGCCGATCGACTCATCATCATCCTTGACGTGGCGGCGGTGCTCAACGTGATGGAGAGCGCGGCATGAAAGAGACGGCGGCCGCAGAGAGCGATGTCGTGCAGCTGACGGCCTTTCGCGTCGGCAACGAGGAGTACGTCATCGACATCATGCGCGTGCGGGAGATTATCCGTCCGCTGCCGGTGACTAAGGTGCAGAAGGGGCCGCGCTTCGTCGAGGGCGTCATCAATCTACGCGGCGAGGTGATTCCCGTCGTCGATATGCGGCGACGCTTCGACTTGAGCGTCGACGAGCATGGCGGGCGCAAGATCATCATTGTCACCGTCGAATCACGGATTATCGGTCTCATCGTTGACGCGGTGACCGAGGTCGTGCGCGTCTCGCGTAGCTCCATCCGCCCCGCGCCGCGCTTGCTCGACATCGAGCAGGCGCCGTACTTCCTCGGTGTCTGTCATTACAAGGGCCGCACGCTGCTCTTGCTACACGTCAAGCACATCATCGGCAGCGAAGGCGCCATCGACGTCGAGAGCGCGGCCGAGTTGTTGAGGGGTGAGTTGTGAGCCTTGTTTGTCCGTCGTGTAGCAATTCCGTCGTCGTGCAAGGGGCGCTGTGGGCTCCCTGTCAGAAATGTCGGGCGATGGTGTTTGCCCCGCAGGCAGGCCCAAGCGTGCTCGTGGCGCACGCCTCGCAGCCCGTCGCGGCGCGCATCGGCGTCACCTTGGCAGAGCATGGCTTGTCGCCCCTGCACGCCGCGCATGGCGACGCGGCGCTGCGCTTGCTCGAGGGCCACTGTCCGCAGGCGGCGGTGCTCGACGTGGCTTTGGGTGGTCTCATGTCGTTCGAGCTCGTCGACCGAATACGCAAGAGCGCAAGCCTCTCGCGCATGGTCGTCGTGCTCGTGGCGTCGGTGTTCAATCGCACGGCGTACAAGCGCCGGCCGACGTCGCTGTATGGCGCCGACGACTATGTTGAGCAGCATCACGTGCACGACCGGCTGCCCGGCAAGCTGCGTACGCTGCTCGGCTTGCCCGAGTATGCGGGCGTGGACACGACCGAGGCGGGCAAGGTCACGGCCCAAGATACGCGCGCCGACCTTTCGGGTGCGGCACGCGTGCAAGCCCTGGCGCTCAACATCGTGGCGGATATCGCGCTCTACCACCACGACGACATCGCGAGCGCCGCGGCCGGCGCCGTGCCCGCTCACCTCGCCGTCGTGCTCGAAGAAGGGCGGCGCCTACTCGCCGAGATGATGGCTACGCACGCTATCTCGGGCGACCCCATCGCCGAGGCCTTCTTAGCCCTGCTCGACGACGTGCGGAGAGTGGGGCGATGAGCAAGACGCGAGCCCACAGCGGCGCCGCCCTCGGTCGCACCGAGGAAGAGCGCCACGCTGTCGCCTCGGCCTGGACGCGCGAGGCGCCCGAGGCTGTGACGACCTTGCTGGCCCTGCTCGGCGATTCGAGCTGGCGCGTGCGCAAGGAGATGCTTGCGCGCCTGCGCCGCATCGAAGCGCCAGAGACGTACGGTCCCGAGCTCGTGCGCGGCCTCGCCGATCCCGACAACGCCGGGCTGCGCAGCGCCTGCGCCGAGGCGCTCTCAGCGATGGGCGAGGTCGTCGTGCCTTCTCTCGTCGCGGCGGTGCGCTCTGCGGACGCCGACCAGCGCAAGTTCATCGTCGAGGTGCTCGGGGAGGTCGGCGGCCAGGCGGCCCGCGAGGCGCTCTTGGGCTTGCTCGATGATGCGGACGATAACGTGCGGGCCTCGGTGGCTGCGGCGCTCGGCCGACTCGGTGGCGAGGCTACGATCAAGGTTCTCGTCGAGCGGCTCCAGCGACGGCGGGGCGACGTTCAGCTCGCTGCCTATGCCTTGCATGCGCTGGCCGGGCTCGAAGCCAAGGTGTCGCGCGCGGTGCTCGATCCGCTCCTCGCCGAGCCCGGCCTCGAACGCCTGGTGTATCCGCTGCTCGCCTGTAGCGCCGACGCCTCGGCGGCAGGGCCGCTCTTGCGGGCTGTGGCGTCCGGGTCCCGCGGAACGCGCCTCGTCGCCATTCGCGCCTTGGCGCGACTCTTGCGCGATTTGAGCGCCGCCGAGCAGCAGATCGTGGGTTGGGCGCTCGCGGCTGAGCCCGGCGTCACGCGCCGCCTGCAAGACGCGCTCGCCGATGGTGGCGACGAGATGGCCGAGAGCGCCGTCGTGCTGCTTGGCGCCATGGGCAAACCCGAGCTCGCACCTGTCATCTTGGCGGCCGCCGCGAGTCGTCCCTTTGTCCACGCCGCGAGTGAGGTCGTCGCTCGCGGCGGCGGCGCGATCGTGCCGCACCTCCTCGATGCCTTCGATGCGGCGGGCAGCGAGGAGCGCGTCTTGTTTCTGGAGCTCATCGAGCGGCTCGGTGATGAGAGTGCCGCGCCGCGCCTGCTCGAGCTCGCGCGCACTGACGACGGTGCGGTGGCTGAGGCCGCGATTCGCGCGAGCGGCCGGCTTGGGGATGCCAAGAGCGTCCCGGTTCTCGCCGAGCTCGCCGAGCACGACGACCCGTCGGTAGCCGGTCAAGCCGCGCGCGCTCTTTGTGCGGTCGGCGTGCGCCATCCAGCGGCGGTGGCGACCGCCGTGCGCCGCGCGCTCGAGATGGGGGACGTGCACCCCGGCTGGTTTGCTGTGCTCGCGAGCCTCGGTCGCGACGAGGACGTCGATCTCGTGGTCGCCGCGAGCCATCATCGCGACGCCGAGGTTCGCCGTGCCGCCGTCGAGGCGTTTCTCTCCTTTCGCAACCGAGTCGACGAGGAGGCGGTCATTCGCGTCCTGACCGACGAGAACGCGCGTGTGCGCGCCGCCGCAGCGCGCGTGCTCGGTGCCTACCGTTCACCGCGCTCGCTCGACGCCTTGCTCGTGGCGATTCGTGACACGGACTCCTTGGTGGTGGGCGAGGCCCTAAAGTCGCTCGGCGCCGTCGGCGGGGAGAAGGCCGAGACGGCCCTGCGCGCGGCGGCGGCAAGCAACGCGCCACCGATTGTCATCGCGGCGCTCGAGGGCTTGTCGCGCATGTCGGCTAAGGGTCTCGCCACCGCCGTCGCGCAGGCCTTGCAGCACGTCGACCCGGAGGTCGTCTGCGAGGTCATTCGTGTAGGCGCGGCGTTGGAAGACGGCGAGGCGTTCGGCATTCTCGAGCGCTGCCTGACCCACCGCTCGTGGCATGTGCGCCTCGCCGCGGTCGAGGCGCTCGAGCGCCGGCCGTGGCGCGCGCTCGAAGAGCGGCTGCGTGATTGCCTGCATGAGGAGGCCGAGCCGCTTGTACGCACGGCGCTCGCTAAGCTCTTAGCGCAGGCGCGCACGAGGAACGGATGAGCGTCGCACCGCCCGCTGCGGCGAGCATGTCGCCTGAGGAGTTCGTCCTCATCCGCGACCTCATCTACGACTACTGCGGCGTCTTTCTGCCCGAGTCGGTGCAGTACCTCGTGGAGCGGCGCCTCGCCGCGCGGCTTGCCGCCACAGGCACGGCGAGCTTTCGCGACTACTACCGCCTCATCAAGTACCGGCGCGAGTCGGCCGCCGAGTTCGACGAGATCGTCGAGCGCATCACCACCAACGAGACGTATTTCTTTCGTGAGGCCTATCAACTCAAGGCCTTCACGGACGAGATCTTGCCCGAGCTGTTGCAGGGCCGTGATCCGAAGGACCGCATCCGCATTTGGTCGGCCGGGTGCGCCACGGGCGAGGAGCCCTACAGCATCGCCATGTTGCTGCGCGAGGTGCCGGCGGCGCGCGGCTACTTGTTCGATGTCTTTGGCAGCGACATCTCCAAGAAGGTGTTGCGCGTCGCTCGCGCCGGGCAGTACCGCGAGTCGTCGTTCCGTCAGACCGATCCGCGCTACATCGAGCGGTACTTTACGCGCGTTGGGCCGCAGGCGTTCGTTCTCGCCGACGAGATCCGCAACGCTGTGACCTTTGGTCACTTCAACCTGATGGACGAGGCTGCGCTCGCCCTCATCGCCAACGTCGACGTGGTCTTCTGTCGCAACGTGATGATCTACTTCGCCCCCGACAGTCGCCTGCGCTTGCTCGATTCGCTGCATCGCAAGCTGCGGCCGGGCGGCTACCTGTTGCTCGGGCACTCCGAGTCTCTCGTCAACGTCTCGACGAGCTTCGAGCTCGCGACGCTCAAGAACGACGTGGTGTATCGCAAACCCCTAGATTCGCGCCTCGTTTCGGCCACGCGCGGCGTCGGGAGCGGCCGATGAGTGACAAGCTGCGCGTCCTCATCGTCGACGACTCTGCCTACAATCGCCAGATGATCTCCGAGTACTTGAGCTCGCACCCAGAGTTCGAGATCGTCGGCAAGGCCGACGACGGCGAGCAGGGCCTCAAGCTCGCGGCACAGCTCAAGCCCGATCTCATCACGCTCGACATCGAGATGCCGCGCATGGACGGCTTCACCTTCCTGCGTCTGCTCATGTCGCAGCTGCCGACGCCGGTCATCGTGATTAGCTCCCATTCGAAGAAGCAGGAGGTCTTTCAAGCGCTCGAGCTCGGCGCTCTCGACTTCGTGGCCAAGCCCGAGCGTTACTTGCAGCCCGAGCTCGAGTCGCTGCGCGCCGAGATCGTGCGCAAGGCGTTGGCGGTGCGGGCATTGCAGGTCGTGCCGTTCGTGCGTCGACCGACGCAGAAGGCGCCCGCGCTCGCGCCGATGCCACTTCACAAGTCGACCGGCAAGGTGGCCTTGCAGCGACTCGTCGTGATCGGCACCTCGACCGGCGGACCTCCGGCCCTGCAATCCATCGTCAAGGCGATGCCGAGCGATGCGCCGACCGCCTTGGTGGTGGCGCAGCACATGCCGGAGAAGTTCACGCAGGCGTTCGCCGAGCGGCTCAACCGCATCGCCGCGGTCGAAGTGCACGAGGCCGTCGATGGCGAGCGCGTCGTGTCGGGCAGCGTCTACATTGCTCCGGGCGGTTCGCACATGGAAGTGCGCGCTGTGCGCGACGGTCTGTACGTGCGCTTGTCGCGGCCCGTCGAGGCCGATCGCTACGTCCCATCGGTCGACAAGCTCTTTGCTTCGGTCGCGCAGTTGCGGGGCTATGCCGTCGTGACAGCGGTTCTTACGGGCATGGGCGCCGACGGCGCGGCCTCCTTGGCGGCCTTGCGCGCCGCGGGCAGCCGCATCATCGCCGAGTCGCAGGAGTCGGCGATCGTGTTCGGTATGCCGAAGGAGGCGATCGCCACCAAGCAAGTCCACGACGTCTTGTCGCTCGAAGCCATCATCGAGCGCTTGCACAAGTTCTCTGCCGGTGGCTGGTCGTCCTGAATGTCTCGTTCTGACCGCTTGAGGCAGTCGCTACGCGCATGCTAAGAGAATGCTTGGAGTAGTAGTTGCACGTTCATGACTGATCCCAAAGACAAGCCGCGGCCCGTCGATCGCGCCGAAGATCCGCTCGCAGCACGCCGCGAGTTTCTGCAGATCTTCAAGCGTGGCGCCGAGTTCAGCGAAGAGCTGATGAAGGAAAACGAGCGGCTGCGCTATCGGCTGGCCGAGCTCGAGGTGCGCCGCCCAGCGAGTGAGCGTGACGATCACCTCGTCAAAGAGCTCCTCGAGAAGATCCAGCGCCTCGAGATCGAGCGACAGGAACTCGCGCAGCGCTTCGCCCGCGTCGAGGCCGAGAACAAGGACTTCGCCAACCGCTACGTTGAGATCGAGAACGAGAACAACAACCTGCTCAACATCTACGTCGCGAGCTACCAGCTGCACTCGACGCTCGATTTCCAGCAGGTCCTGCAGATCATCACCGAGATCGTGCTCAACTTCGTCGGCGCCGAGAAATTCTGCATCGGCCTCGTCGACGAGAAACCGGGCGAGTTCCGGCCGCTGATGGCCGAGGGATTTTCGCGCGAGCTCGCCGCGACTATCTCGTCCAACTCGGGCCTCATCGGCAAGGTGTTGCAGAGCGGCGAGCCGTACTTCGTCGACACCGTTGACAACGTCGAGAAGCGCGGCGACGAGCTCGATATCGCGGCGCCCATTGTGTGCATCCCCCTCAAGATCAAGGATCGCATCCTCGGCGCGATCTGTATCTACAAGTTTCTCACGCAGAAGCGCCAGCTCGCGCATGTCGACTACGAGTTGTTCACGCTGCTCGCCGGGCACGCGGCTACGGCAATCTTCTCGGCGAAGCTGTACACTGAGTCGAAACGTAAGCTGAACACTATTCAGGGACTCATCGATCTGGTGACCTCCTAGGCGGATTGGGCGGCATGGCTGAATACATGGCATTGGTGGTTGAGGACTCGCCGACGATGCGTCAGCTCATCGTGTTTGCGCTGAAGCGTCTGCCGACGTTGCGCGTCACGGAGGCTGAAGACGGCCTCGACGCTCTCAAGAAACTACAAGGGGCGAAGTTCGACATCCTCATCACCGACATCAACATGCCGATGATGGACGGCCTCAAGCTCGTAAGCGTCGTGCGCAACGATGCCACGCACAAAGACATTCCGATCGTCATCATCACCACCGAGGGCGCGCAGGAAGATCGGCAGCGTGCGCTCGCGCTCGGCGCGAACGCCTACATCACGAAGCCGATTCAGGCGCCGCAGGTCATCAACACGGTCAAAGAGCTGCTCAAGCTCGCCTGACCCGCGCCGTCGCTCGTTACGTCAGGGCGCCGGTCACCACTTGGCCGCCAATGACGACCGCGTCGATGGGCGGATCGCCGGGCGAGTAGAAGAGGGTGCGCCAGTCCTCGGCGCTGAGCACCACGAAGTCGGCGCGATCGCCCGCCGTCAGTGTGGCGTCGGTGGCCGGCAGGGCGAGGGCCCGCGCACCGCCGCGGGTGATGCCCCAGAGCGCCTCCTCGAGCGATAAGCCACCCTCGGTGGCGGCGAGCATGGCGCACAGCGGCAGATCGACCACCATCGAGCTGCCCGGGTTGCAGTCGGTGGCAACGGCGACCTCGCACCCGGCGTCGCGCAGGGCCCGGGCGGCCGGCCACGGCCCCTTGCCGAGAAACAGGCGGCAGCCCGGCAGCACGGTCGCGACGACGCCGGCGCGTGCGAGGGCGGCGCGGCCGCGGGCGTTCGACTCTTCGAGGTGATCGGCCGAGGTGGCGCCGAGCTCGGCGGCGAACTCCGCTCCGCCATTGTCGTGCAGTTGATCGACGTGCAGCTTCAGCCCGAGTCCCGCCGCGCGCGCTGCCGCCGCGATCGTGCGCGCCTCGTCGTTGGTGAACACACCCTGCTCGACGAAGACGTCGCAGAAGCGCGCCCGCTCAGCGCGCGCCGCAGGCGCTAGGATCTGCTCACAGAAGAGGGCCACGTACTCGGCGCGGCGCTCGCTATAAACGCCGGGGATGCTATGCGCGAGCACGGTCGCCACGATGCGCATCGCTGTGCGCCCGCCGAGCGCGGATATCGCTGCGAGCTGCTTGTGCTCGGCGGCGGGCAGCAGGCCGTAGCCGCTCTTGATCTCGCAAGTCGTCGTTCCCTTGCTGAGCATGCGCGCAAGGCGCCCGAGCGCCGTCTCGACGAGCTCACGCTCGCTCGCCTGTTCGAGCTGTGCCGCTGATCGCTTGATGCCGCCGCCTGACGCGGCGATCTGCTCGTACGTCTCCCCGCGCGCCCGCCGCGCCATCTCGTCGACGCGCGTACCGGCAAACACGACGTGCGTGTGCGAGTCGATAAACCCGGGCAGCACGGCGCGGTCGCCAAGGTCGATGTGGGTGGCGTGCCCTGCCGCTGCGAGCGCCGCTATTGCGCGCCGCGGTCCCGCCGCGCTCACCTGGCCGTTCTCGATGAGCAGCGCCGCGTCGCGTTGAATCGTGAGGGGCTCGCGGGTTTGGCCCTCGAGCGCGTGCGGCTGCACGAGCTCGCTGATGCCCGTGTAGAGGTGGCGGCGCACGGTGCTCAGGCGGTCACTCCGGGGATCTTGATCTTCTGCGCGCGCGCCACGGCGGCGGCTTCTTCGTAGCCGGCGTCGGCGTGGCGCAAGACGCCCATCCCCGGATCCGAGTCGAGCACGCGCGCGAGGCGCTTGGCCGCCGCGTCGGTGCCGTCGGCGACGATGACCATGCCGGCATGCAGCGAGTAGCCGATGCCGACGCCGCCGCCGTGGTGAAAGCTCACCCAGCTCGCCCCGTTGGCCGTGTTGATGAGCGCGTTCAAGATGGGCCAGTCGGCGACGGCGTCCGAGCCGTCGCGCATGGCTTCGGTCTCGCGGTTCGGGCTCGCCACCGAGCCGCAATCGAGGTGATCGCGGCCAATGACAATCGGCGCCTTGACCCGGCCGCTCTTGACGAGCTCGTTGAACGCGAGGCCGACCTTCTTGCGCTCGCCGTACCCGAGCCAGCAGATGCGCGCCGGCAAGCCTTGGAAGGCCACGCGCTCAGCGGCGAGCGCGAGCCAGCGGTGCAGCTCGGGCCGCGGGATGAGCTCGGCCACACAGCGATCGGTGACCGCGATGTCGGCTGGGTCGCCCGAGAGCGCCACCCAACGAAACGGCCCCTGTCCCAGGCAAAACAGCGGCCGGATGTAGGCGGGCACGAAGCCCGGATAGGTGAAGGCGTCTTTGTAGCCGCCGAGCTCGGCCTGGCCGCGCAGGTTGTTACCGTAGTCGAAGACGTGCGCACCCTGGCGCGCGAGCTCGACCATGGCCTGGCAGTGCAACACCATCGAAGCGCGCGCCTGCGTCTCATACGCCGCCGGGTCGCTTTGGCGCAGCGTCGTCGCTTCGGCGAGCGACAGGCCGCGCGGTATGTAGCCGTTGAGCGGGTCGTGCGCTGACGTCTGGTCGGTGACGAGATCGAAGTGCACGCGCCGGCGCGCGAGCTCGGGGAAGACATCGGCCGCGTTGCCGAGCAGGCCTATCGACAAGGCCTTGCCGAGGCGGCGCGCTTCGTCGAGACGCGCCAAGGCCGTATCGAGCGAGTCGGCCCGCTCGTCGAGGTAGCGCGTCTCGAGGCGACGCGTGATGCGGCGGTCGTCGACCTCGACAGCGAGCATGCAGGCGCCGGCCATCGTCGCCGCGAGCGGTTGCGCGCCGCCCATGCCGCCAAGGCCTCCCGTGAGGATCGTGCGGCCGCGCAGATCGGGGTTGCCGAAGTGCACGCGGCCGGCCGCGCAGAATGTCTCGTAGGTGCCCTGCAAGATGCCCTGCGTGCCGATGTAGATCCAGCTGCCCGCCGTCATCTGGCCGTACATCATGAGGCCCTTGTCCTCGAGGTCGCGAAAGTGCTTCCAGGTAGCCCAGGCCGGTACGAGGTTCGAGTTGGCGATGAGCACACGCGGCGCGTCCGGGTGGCTCTGCATGACGCCGACCGGCTTGCCGGACTGCACGAGCAGTGTCTCGTCGTCGCCGAGCCCGCGCAGGCTGGAGATTATGCGGTCGTAGGCCTCCCAGTTGCGCGCCGCGCGGCCCGTGCCGCCGTAAACCACGAGATCGGCTGGACGCTCGGCCACCGCCGGGTCGAGGTTGTTCATCAGCATGCGCAGCGCGGCCTCTTGGACCCAGCCGCGGCAGCTCTGCGTGGTGCCGGTAGGGGCATGGATGGCGGCGCGAGGTGCGGTCATTTGGGCCTCCGTGGCGCATGGGCCGGCGGCAACCTACGCTGGACATGGCGTTGATGCAACGCTGACGGGGGTTGCGCCCGTGTCGCGCTTTGCTGTAGCCAAGATCGCTCATCGAGGGCCGCGCCATGGAAACCTTGACAGACTTGCTCTTTGGCCATCTGACGCCCGAGGGCCGCGTGTTGACAGCGTTGGCTCCGGCCTTCGTCGTGCTCGCCTACGGCCTCATCGGCCTGCTCGTCTACGTCGTGCGCTGCTGGCGCGTGGGCCAGTTTCGCGACGCCGACCTCGAGTCGCGCCAGGCCACGCCGCTCACCAACATGTGGATTCGCCTCTATTTTGCCTGGGTCATTCAGCCCGTCTGGCGGTTGCTCTTGCGCACCGGCATTCCAGCCACCGCGGTGACGACCCTCTCGGTGCTGCTCGCCACGGCCTCCGGCATCTCGCTCGCCGCCGGGCGCTTCTCCCTCGGCGGTTGGCTCTACATCTTCGCCGGCATCTGCGACTTTCTCGACGGGCGCGTGGCGCGCGCTCAGAAGAGCGTCTCGCGGAGCGGTGCCGCGCTCGACTCGGTGCTCGACCGTTATAGCGACTCGGTCGTGCTCGTCGGTCTCTCCTGGTACTACCGCGACTCGTGGATGCTCCTCGCCGTGCAGACCGCGCTCGTTGGCTCATCGCTCGTGCCCTACATTCGGGCGCGAGGTGAGGCCGCGGGCGTGGCCATCAAGGATGTCGGCTTCATGCAGCGCGCCGAGCGCATCGTCTATCTCGGCCTCGCCGTGGCACTGAGCCCCATCGTCGAAGTGTTGCTCGCCCCGAACGACCCGCGCCCGCTGCATCGCCTGGCGGTCGTCGGGGTCGTGTTGCTCGCCGTCTCGACGCAGGTGACGGCCTTGCAGCGCTTTATCCACTTGCTCGGCGCGCTCGGCGAGCCGACTGATGTGCCCTGGGCGCACAGCACGGGCGCGGCGTTGGCGCGCAACATTGCCGCCGCGGTCGTTGCCACGGGGTTTGATTTCTCCCTCTACGTCATGCTCATTCAGGGCGTCGCGGCGCCCCCGCCGCTCGCCATCGCCGCCGGCTGTGTGCTCGGCGCGGTCATCAACTTCGTCATCAACCGTGCCTGGACTTTCAAGAGCAAGGACGCCCGGCTGCCGCAGGTGAGCCGCTACGGCTTCGTTAGCGTGACGAGCGCGTTGCTCAATGCGGGCGGTGTCGCGGTTCTTTTGCTGCTGCCTGGCATCGGTTATGTCGTAGCGTACTGGCTCGTGCGCGGCGCGGTGTTCTTCGCCTGGAACTTCCCGCTGCATCGCTCTTATGTATTTGCGCCGCAACGTCAGGGTGCACCGGCCGTTTGACAAAGGTGGAGTGCGCCTTGGGTGGGAATGTGCCGTAAAGCGGGGTAGAGTGGGGCGTCGCGATCGACACCTCTTCATTGACGGGGAGCAGCAAAGGATTCAGCGTGGCACCTCGACTTCGCGTGATCACCTACAACATTCGCAAAGGCAAAGGCGCCTCGGGGCGCTCTACTGCGGGTGTCGATGCCCTCGGCCGCGCGCTCTCGGGCTTGGCGCCCGATGTCGTGCTCTGCCAAGAGGTCTTCGTCGGCCACGGCGCTGCGGCGCCGCAGACGCAGGTGCTCGCTGACCTGCTCGGTCTGTCGCTGCTCTACGAGCCCAACCGCCAGCGCAAGCACGGTCACCATGGCAACGCCACCTACTCGCGCCACCCGGTCTCGGACGTGCGCAACTACGACGTGTCGACCAACCGCATCGAGCGGCGCGGCGTGCTCTACGCGCGCCTGAGCGTCGGTGGCCAGGTGGTACATGTGCTCAACGCCCACCTTGGCCTCAACAGCTGGCAGCGCTTGGCCCAGGTCAAGAGCATCGGTGAGATCCTGCGCGAGCAGACGAAGGCGCACGAGCCTGTGCTGCTGGCCGGCGATTTCAACGATTGGCACGGCCGCCTCGACCACGTCATCACCGAGCAGCTCGGTCTGACCAACGCCTTCGCCGACGTGCCGGCGCGACGACTCTCCACGTGGCACGCAGCGCGACCGTTGTTCAACCTCGATCGCGTCTACGTGCGCAACCTTGCGCCACGCGACGCCCACCGCCTCGATGGCAAGCCTTGGCACGGGCTGTCCGACCACCTGCCTCTCTGGGTAGAGCTCGAGCTCGGCGCCGTCGCCTGCGCGGCGTAAGCCTAGAGGGCAGGGGGACGTGAGTCGCGCGGACACCGCAACAGCGCCAAGCCCGGCGTTGGCACCTGCGCTCGTGGTCGCCGCCCTCGGCGCCATCGCCTACGCAGATAGCTTCGCGGGCGTGTTTGTATTCGACGACGCCCGACACATCGTCGACAACGCGGGTGTGCACGCGCTGTGGCCACTGTCGCGCATCTTCGCGGCCGAGCTCAACTCGACGCGCCCGCTCGTGGCGCTCACGTTCGCTCTGAACTACGCCGTCAGCGGCACGTCACCGTGGAGCTACCACCTCTTCAATCTGCTCGTGCACCTTGCGACCGCGGTGACGCTGTTCTTGCTCGCCCACCTGACGCTGCGGCACGAGCGCGTGCCGCCGGCCCTGCGCGAGCAGGCGCTTGCTTTGGCGCTGTGCATCGCCGCGTTGTGGGTCGTGCACCCGCTGCATGTCGGCGCTGTCACCTACATCACGCAGCGCTTCGAGTCGTTGATGGGGCTGTTCTATCTGCTGGCGCTTTACGCCTTCGCTCGCCGTCGCCTCGTCGCGTCGCTCGTGCTCGGCATCCTCGCGGTGCTGTGCAAGGAGGTGGCGCTCACGCTGCCCGCGGTCGTGCTGCTCTACGACACGGTGTTCGTCTCCTCGAGCTGGCAGCGGGCGCTCGCCGCGCGTTGGAAGTACTACGTCTCGTATGGTCTGCCGGCAGCGTTCGTCGTCGTCTCGCACGTCGCGGCATCCGGTGGTCGCTGGGCCGGCTTCGCGCATCCGACCTACTCGTCGTGGGGCTACCTGTGCACGCAGGCGGTGGTGCTCGTGCACTATCTCGGCGCGGTGTTCGATCCCGGGCTCCTCGCCTTCGACTACTTCTGGCCGCTCGTCACCGACTGGCGGATCATTGTCCCGTGCGGCCTCGCCGTGCTCGCGCTGCTCGCCGCTACGCTGTGGGCCGCGCTCGAGCGCCCGGCGCTCGGCTTTCTCGGCGCCGCGTTCTTCGTCATCTTGGCGCCGACCTCGAGCCTGATGCCGGTGAGCGAGACCATCTGCGACTACCGCATGTACCTGCCGAGCATGGCGGTCATCGCCCTCGTCGTGTGCGGCGGCGCGTCGCTGCTCGGCCGGCGGGGGCGTTACGGCGCGCTTGGCGCGGCCGTCGCGTGTCTCGTCTTGATGGGCTTCACGATTCGCGAGAACTCTTTCTTTCGCAGCGAAGACGCCCTGTGGAGCGAGGTGGTGCGGCGTCAACCCGAGAACGCCCGAGCGCAGAAC
>Ga0315268_10000102_pt1 | contig 97957 bp, 111 predicted proteins | sample C1_top_MG_FD_204535 | JGI IMG/M metagenome (GOLD analysis project Ga0315268, IMG submission 204535) | Sediment microbial communities from Yellowstone Lake, YNP, Wyoming, USA - C1_top | ecosystem: Environmental > Aquatic > Freshwater > Lake > Sediment | place: USA: Wyoming | collected 2017-08-01
GACCGGAAGGATGGAAAATAATCGAAATGAACGACGGTCCAACACTCAATGAATTGAAACCCGAAAAGTTCATGATTGTGCACCGTCCGCATGGCAGCATGTTCCATCACAGCTACGGCAAAGTCTCCAAATTCTTCATGGGGCTCTTGGAAGGCAAACTGTACGGAACAAAATGTCCAAAATGTGGTTTGGTTTATTGTCCGCCGCGTGCGCACTGCTTTGATCCAAAGTGTAGGCTTGCGGAAACAGTTTGGGTTGAGTTGCCAAAGAAAGGCGAAGTGCACTCGTACACTGTTATGGTTATTGCGTGGCCTTCGATGGCGCATCTGCAACCGCTTGTCGGTGCGATGGTGCGAATTGACGGTACAAACACATGCTTGCCCATGACGATGAGGGACATTGACCCTGAAAAAGTGAATATCGGGTTGAGAGTTAACATACACATCGAAAAGCAACCAAAAGGCGACCTCCTAGACGTTTATGCAACGCCCGCAGAAGAGCCTAAACCACCAAAACGAACACCCGAAGAGCTTAAACGCTTCAGAGAAGACATGGAAAAAACGAGAGCTTGGGTTAAGAAGACGTTCGGCACAAAGTAAGGCTATTTCTTTCCCCACCCATTTTTTGAATTTTTTTGTGACAGGTCTTCTTCGTGGAAAACTCCGTAAAAGATTGAAGAGGCTTAAATACTCGTTAAAATATTATCAAATTTCCAATTCAGTCGATTACATGCAAAGGAGATTTCCGCTTGAAAGGTAAACCTCTCGTCTCTATAGTCTCTGCTGGCTTGTCAAGATTCGGAAAGCTGGAAGGCTTGTACGCGCGAGAAATTTTCGCCGAAGCAGCCAAAGAGGCCTTTGACCGTTGCCCAAACCTCAACCCGAAAAAAGACATTCAAGCCCTGTTTGTTGGGCACATGGGCGAATCCTACGAGCATCAGGGACACACAGGCGCGACTATGGCTGACTGGGCTGGTTTGCTGCCCATTCCCGCCACAAGAGTGGAAGCCGCGTGTAGCTCTTCTGGAGCCGCTTTGAGAGCAGCAATCTACGCAGTTCTTTCAGGCTTAGCCGATGTCGTCATGGTCGGCGGTGTCGAGAAGATGACTCACAGAACCACAGCCGAAGTCACGGAATATCTAGCCATGGCTTCGGACTACCCGTTCGAACAGTGGCATGGCATAACTTTTCCAGGCTTGTACGCGTTGATGGCGACCGCACACATGCACGAGTATAGCACGACTGAGAAGCAGTTGGCGACTGTTGCCGTCAAAAACCATTATCACGGAAGCCTAAACCCGAAGGCGCACATGCAGAAGGAAATAACGCTCGAAAATGCTTTATCTTCACGCGTAATTGCTTGGCCGCTCAAGCTTTATGACTGTTCGCTCATCACGGATGGAGCAAGCTGCCTAATCCTAACAAAACCTGAGCTAGCAAGAAAATACACGGACACACCAGTCCACATAATCGGGAGCGGACAAGCAAGCGACACTATAGGGTTGTATGAACGCGAAAGTTTCACGTCACTTGCAGCAGCAAAACTAGCCGCAAAAAAAGCGTACGAAATGGCCGATGTCAAACCAGAAGACATTGACGTGGCGGAAGTGCACGACTGCTTCACAATAGCCGAGATAATAGCCTACGAGGACTTGGGCTTTTGCAAGCCAGGAAAAGGCGGACAATTAGCAGAAAAAGGCGAAACAAGGCTTGGAGGAAGAATCCCAGTGAACACGAGTGGTGGATTAAAAGCCAAGGGGCATCCAGTGGGCGCGACTGGAACAGGACAAGCCTACGAAGCATATCTACAACTAACCGGACAAGCTGACAAAAGACAAGTGAAAGATGCAGAAATAGGCTTAACGCATAACGTTGGCGGCTCAGGAGCAACAGCCACGGTTCATATTTATAGGAGGGACTAAACAATGACCGAACAAAATCCAGCCTTCACGATGGAACAGTTCTACAAGAACATACTTCAACGAAAATTGATGGGTGCAAAATGCAAGAAATGCGGCAAAATACATCTTCCATCAAGACCATTATGCGACAGCTGCTTCTCAAAAGAGTTCGAATGGATTGAACTTTCGCCAAAAGGAAAACTGTTAACATACACGGTTATCCATGTAGCGCCAACACAGTTCCAAGGAATGGCTCCATACGCTGTAGGCATAATCCAACTTGAAAACGGTGTAAAAATCCCAGGCATGATACGAGCATCCCCAGAACAAATAAAGATAGGAATGCAGCTTGTAATGGACTTTGGAACCTGCGCGGCTACGCAACCATGGCCACAATGGCCAAGATACTACTTCAAAACCGCATAAAATAAACAGTAGCCACTCTGACTAACGAGTTTAGGTAGTTACGTTTTTTAGGAGGTTCGCCTTCACGTTTTACTTTGATGTTTATGGAAGAATACTACAGAAGACGTGCTCGCGAATATGACGAGATGTATCACCTACGTGACCCTGCTTGGCAGGAAGAACTAAACAAGATAGCGTGTGCGCTGAGAGGAGCATTAAAAGGCAAAAGAGTTCTTGAGATAGCCTGCGGAACTGGGTATTGGACCCAAATTCTGTCAGAGACAGCCCAAACAATAGTTGCGACAGACATCACTCATGAAATGTTGGAAATCGCAAAAAGAAAACAATACCATTGCCCAGTTTCTTTCTGCAAGAAAGACGCCTACCACGTGTCTTTTAAAACTGGAGCATTTAACGGAGGGCTCGCAAATTTCTGGTTATCACACATACCGAAGAACCGAATCGACACTTTCTTAAGAGGTTTCCACAGAGTTCTACAAGCTGACTCACAGGTCTTTATGACGGATAACGTTTACGTTCCTGGAATTGGCGGAGAATTCATCACCAAAGAAAGCGACGAGAACACGTACAAGCTAAGAAGATTAAAGGATGGAAGTAAGCACCTGGTTCTGAAGAATTATCTTTCGATTGACGAATTGACAGAGATTTTCAGCAAACACGCCAAAAAATTCTGGAAAAAAGACATTTTCTATGGTAACTATTTCTGGTACATACTCTACGAACCGAGATGAATCAATGTCATAATTGTTTTGCGTTTTCTGACGGCTTGTTAATGTATTCTATTAGTGATGGCAGATCTGTTATGGATGTGACAAAGTAGTTTGCTCCGGAAGCGATTAGGTCTTTCGGGGAGGAAACTCCTGTTGGCAAACCTACGGCAATTGCCTTCAGTTCTCTTGCACATTTCATGTCGCTGATGCCGTCTCCGACAACCATTGCCTCTTCCGGATTAACCTCCAACGTCTTCAATGTAGCCTCTAGGTGCTCAATATTAGGTTTGACATACTTCACGTTGTCGCGTGGGGTCACCACATCAAAAAACTCTGTTATTTTAAACCTTTTCAAAATGTAGTTTGTTGACCTTTCGCTGTTTATCGTGCACAAGCCCAGCTTCAACCCCATTTTCTTCAGAGCCTTCAAAGTCTCTAAAGCGCCGGAAAGCAGACCCGTGGTTTTTGCCGCTTCCAATTCGTATTTTTCAGCTATTTCTAAAGCTTTCTTGCGAATTTCTCCAAACGCTTTTTCTGGTTTGCCGTTGTTTTTGAGGAAGATTTCGGCTTTTTTCAGCATTTCGAATATGCTCTCGTTCACTGATAAGATTGAGGCGGGTAAGCCATTCTTTATGAAGAGGCTTCTGACATCTGCTCTCACGGCTCTGTAGTCTATGTTGAAACTTGCGATTGTTCCGTCGAGGTCGAAGACAACAGCCCTGATCATCGGTTATCCTTCGCTTTTCGGTTTGGATTTTAACCCTAAACGTTTGGGTGGAAATAAACTTTCCCGTTTAACAGATTCTCGTTGTAGATTTACCGAATGCATGAGCATGTCTTCCTTCTAAACCCAAACGATGAAAGTGCGTGTCGGCTAAACCCGTAAAAGCCTGTATAATACTCACATTTAATGTGATAGGAATGGACGTGTTTGAGGCTATTCAAAAAAGGCGGTCAATCAGAGCCTATGAACCAACGCCAATTCCAAAAGAAAAGCTGGAGAAAATTTTGGAGGCTGCACGGCTAGCACCTTCAGCAGGTAACATTCAACCTTGGCATTTCATCGTCGTTACGGACAGCGAAAAGAGAAAAATGCTGGCTAGAGGCGGAAGATACGCCAGATTCCTGAAGCAATCGCCGGTTGTGATAGTTGGCTGTGGCGACCAGAAGGCTTCTCCGAATTGGTTTGTGGTTGATACTGCAATAGCCATGCAAAACATGGTTCTAACTGCGACAAACGAAGGTTTAGGCACGTGCTGGATTGGAAGCTTCAACGAACACCACGTTATAGGAATGCTGAACATCCCAGAAAACTTTAAGGTTGTGGCCTTGTTAGCGATTGGTTATTCACGCAAAAAATTGGATATTCAGGTGAGCGTCTTGCATCTGATAAGGAGGCGAAAGCGATTAAAAAAAATTGTGAGCTTAGAAGAATTTGGCAAAAATGAAAGCTAAACGTGGAATTTTTTGGTTTGTAAATGCATCTCGCCTTTTAGGATGATTACGGCATTTCCTATCAAATCAACCCTGTTTTTAGATCTTATTCGCACCTTGAGTTCGCCACCTCTTTTAGACGCCTGATACGCCAACATCTCTTTCTTCTTCAGCATCTTTGACCAGTACGGGGCAAGAACTGTATGCGCCGCTCCAGTCACCGGGTCTTCATTTATTCCCAACCAAGGTGCAAAGAACCGTGAAACGAAGTCGTATGCGGGCTTTCCAGATGCCGTCACAACGACTCCTTTAATTTCTTCTTTCGTCTTCGCGGACTTCATGAGTTCAAAGTTTGGTCTTAGATTCCTGACATCCTCTCCGTCGAATAAGTGAATTAGCAGTTCTTTGTTTCTTCTGGCGTAAGCTGCGCTCCTGAAGCTTGTAACTCCTGCCGCGCTGATGAGTTTCAGTGGAGGGTCGATTTCAACTGGTTCTTCCGTTGGGAAATTTAGGCACATTCCGCTCTTTTCCTTTTTGGCTGTTAAATTGCCGCTTTTGGTCTGAAATATCAGTTCGTCTGCGGATACTTTAACGTCACAAAACAAGACTGCGGCTGTGGCAAGTGTTGCGTGTCCGCAGAGTGGGACCTCAACCTTCGGGGTGAACCAGCGTAGAGAGAAGGTCTTCGTCTTTTTTAGTGGTTTCTTTTCTAGGGGTTGTAGGAAGGCTGTTTCGGACAGGTTCATCTCTGCTGCTATGGACTGCAAAACACCGTCGTCAAGCTCTTCTTTTAGAATGCAGATCGCCGCGGGATTGCCCCTAAACGGCTCTCTGGTAAAGGCATCCACTACATATATTGGAACCACTCTTTTTCCAGCATTCGCCATCTTATCCCTCTGCTTTTGATTCTAGTTAACTAATGAGCGTAATATCTGTTGCTCTCACGAGCATCTTATGGCAAGTGTCTACGAGGGTAAACTGAATAACCAACTTTCGCACAATATAATCTTGATGAGACATGAACTCTGAAGAATACACAAAAGAGAAGTTGTGGCCAATACTCATCGAGACGGTTCACGCTCTGGTAATGTACCCGCATCACAAAACTTACACGAGAGAGGCTATCCTGAACGAGAAACCAGACATTTCTCCAGCCGACCTGTCCGTGAGACTGGACATACCATTAGGCGAGGCGTTAGTAATCCTCTATGAGCTAGCAGAAGAAAAGAGGCTGGAGAGAGTCTAGATTATTTGAACGCTTGAGGCCTTGAAGGCTAAGAAAACTTCAGCGTTAAGGTTGAGTCCCATCTCCTTGAAGGAAAGCTTGGTTATCTGAACTGTGAAGGGCCTTCCAACGTCAACTTTAAGCCTCACAACGGAACCCAAATCCGAAATTTCAACGATTCTGCCCTTGAAAAGGTTTCTTGCGCTGGACGCAAAGCGGTCTCTAGATAAAATTATGTCTTCAGGACTGATGAGAACTGAAACTTTGCCAGTCCCTTGTGCAGTCGTCTCTATTTGAACATCATTTCCAACATCCACCAAAGTCGTGCCGTTTTCTGTGACTTTTGCACTTCCAACGAAAGTATTCTCCACAGTAGCGAAGCTTGCCAAAGTTTTTGAAAGTCGTCCAAAAATCTCTTTTGGGGTTCCTGCTGAGCTTATTTTTCCATTGTCTATTAATGCAATGCGATGCGGCAGATTTTTCGCCTGAAACATGTTGTGCGTCGCCATAACTACTGTAATTTTTAATTCACGGTTGGCAGCTGCTATCACTTCCTCGATGATTGAAGCATTTTTTGGATCTAAATTTGCAGTGGGTTCGTCTAGGAGGAGAAGTTTCGTCTTCAGAACTAAGGCTCTCGCAAGTGCGACCCTCTGCTGTTCCCCGCCTGAGAGCTTCTTTGCTTGTCTCTTTTCGAAGCTTTCCAGCCTGACAAGTCTTAGTGCCTTGCTGACTTCTTCATCAATCTTGTTCTTGGGCATTTTTCTTATTCTCAAACCATAGGCGACGCTGTTGTAGACTGAGGTGTTGAAGAGCATGGTTTTCTGGAAGACCATGGTGCTCTCAAGGCGCATCCGTTCCGAATTCTTTTCTGTAACTGTTTCGCCTCGAAAGGTTATTTCACCGGCGTCGGGCTTTAACAGGAAAGCCAAGATCTTCAACAACGTGGTTTTTCCCGATCCGTTGGGTCCTAGTAAGCCCAGTATTTCGCCTTCTTGAATCTGCAAGGTTACGTCGTCCAATACTGTTTTCTTGCCGAAGCGCTTTGTCAAGTTCTTTAGTTCTGCAAGCACCATCATCTTTTCTCTGACCTAGATAATTTCCTGTTTCATTCAGACATTCTGCCTATCGTAAGGAGCACTCTTGGATTTCTAGCGATGAGTATTATTAAGTTTACACTAAAAACTATCGCAAGTAATATTATGGCAAGGGCAATTGCCATGGGGAAATCAGCGCGCGCGTTGAAAGTCGAGATGTTAGTCGTCAAGACATCAGTGAAGCCTGCCATGTTACCGCCCACCATCAATGCAACTCCCAACTCTGCAATCGCTCGATTGAAACCAGCGGCGTTAGAAAAGATGATCCCGTTGATCGCTTCCTTCAAAACGGCGATCGAAGCTTGGGAATCCGAAGCGCCCAAGGTCTTAGCTAGGTTCATCATTTCTGGATCAACTGCATCAATCGTTTGTGTTGCAATGCTCACTATTAGGGGCATCACGAGCAGCGCCTCGCCCAAAATGATTGCTCCAGGTGTATACAGCAGTCCTAGAAATCCCAATGGTCCAGCCTTAGAAAGCATCAACCAAAGAAACAAGCCCAAGGCTACGGTGGGTATGCCGATCATAGCCGTGAAAAAGCCCTTTACTATCGACTTGCCAGGGAAATCTCTCAAGCTCAGCAGCATTGCAATTGGTAATGCCCAGAGTACAGCAAGAATAGTGGCAACTCCAGAAAAAAGGAGGGAGCGGAAGACGATACCATAGAGAGTTGGATCACCAGAAAAGATCAGTTGTAAGGCTTTCACTATTCCATCTAATATTTCGTTCAATTGCTTTTGCCTCTAAGTAGGATATAGTTGGTTTTGACCAGCTTGGTATTGCGTTGGGCATTCCGTGCCGTTAAAGAAGGCGTATTGCTTAATCCAAGAGACGTCGGGCTGTGGACTGTTGTTCCTGAGGGGTTGAACTGCACCATAGAACAGGGGCTGCGAATAATTGCCGTAACTGTTTATCACTTGCTGTCCTGAGTCCGAGACTAGCCATTTTATGAATGCTATGGCTTGGCTGAAGCTGGCGTTGCTGACTTTTTGTGGGTTTACGGCGTAAACACTGTACACGTTGAGCAATGAATAATCTGGGCCTTTTACCAGAGCCACCAGAGAGATCGCACCGCTATCATAAAACTTGAGATAAGTTCCTAAGTCTGAAAGCGTGTAGGCGCCTTTTCCGTTATTCACGCCGTCAGCTACCTGTAAGGTGGGACCCATAGTCTGTCCTGTGCTTGTAAACCATGTCTCTTTTGATATTGTTGTCCAATTGCTGAAGCCTGCCGATTTCCAAAGGCTTACCTCTTTTGTATACGTGCCAGAGGCATCATTTCGCGAAACCCACACTATCGTTCCTGTTTGGCTTCTTCCGTAAGCTAGTATGCTTTTCAGTGCTTCGGTGGCGTTTTTGCCCGTAATGTTCGCTGGGTCAGAGCTTGGACCGATTATTGTGAAGTAGTTCCAAGCGATGATTTTTCTGCAGACTAGGGTGCCATTTGCCAGATAAGGGTATTCTGATGACGGCGCATGAACGAGAACAAGATCAGCCTGTCCGGCTGCAGCGTTTGCGAGAGCGACACCTGTTCCCTGTGCAGAGAAGTAGATGTCAACCTTATGAGTTGCCCCGTATTGTGCTTTTATTGCGTCAAGCAATCCAGTGTCGTAAAGGCTTGAGGTCGTGGATATTATCAAGCGTGGTGTTGGAGAGAAATATAAGTACGCCAAAGTTCCTGCAATTACTATGATAGTTGCTACGACAGCTACTATCAAGATTTTTTGCCATGACTGCATGCTTTTCACCGTTATGTTTAACAATTCATATCGACTAAATTTATAAGCATTACGCAACAAATACAGAAAACAGAATGCTCACCCACAAAAAGCACAAACTCTCCTGCAAAATCTGGATAGAGTACAAAGGCAAACCAATCATAGGCAAGGGCGGGGCTCAGATACTGGAACAAATAGAAAAAGAAAAGTCAATAACAAGCGCTGCCAAAAAGCTTGGCATGTCATACCGGTATGTGTGGAGTTACCTAGAAAAGATCAAGAAAGTCCTCGGCGAACCAGTCGTGGAAACCTTCAGAGGCGGCAAATCCGGCGGAGGTGGCGCAAGGCTCACGCAGTTAGGCGAAGCCTTGCTGGATGAGTATAGGCGTGTGGAGGGTTATCTGGGCGAGGTTCTGAATGATTTGGAATATTGGGAGGCGATTAGATTGAAGATTAGTGCAAGAAACCGTTTGAGAGGAAAAGTCACGGCAGTGGAAAAAGACGCTATCACTGCTAAAGTCAAGGTTCAAGTAAACGTGCCAGCAGTCGTGACAGCGTTAATCTCGAGAGAAGCGGTCGAGGATTTGGACATAAAAGTTGGAGACGAAGTGGAAGCAGTGATAAAGGCAACAGAGGTTATGATAGCGAAGTAGGCTACTCTACAACATAGCGATAGGCTATGTGTTCGCCCGCTGTTGAGCTTTTCCTAATTATTCGCAGTACGTCGCCTGGCTTTGCGCCTATGGCTTTAACAGCCGGGTCTGAAGCCTTGATCTGCGGTAGCTGGTACGGCTGAACCCTGTACTGCGCGAGCAGTTGTTTCGTCTCTTCTTCTGTTATGATCTCGTGCATTGGAACGAGCTTGTGCTCGAAGAGGTCGAACACTGGAAAAGTTTTTGGCAGAAGCTCTATTTTCTTTTTCTTGGCGCTCTGCTTGACGGCGTGCGTGTATCTGCCGCTCGTGACTATTATTCCTCTTTCTATGTCTACGTCCTTCATGGCTTTCTGCAGACGGTTGATGTCCGTTATGCCCACCGTGGCTTCTTCCGGTATGCACCATATGATGGCTTTTTCCTTCTCCTTTGGCATGTTCACAATGAAGCTCGTGGCTTCCTTATGCTTCTCCCTTTTTATGAGTTTGTATCCTCTAAGCTTAATCAGGACTTTGGCTTTGCGTTCTTCCAAACTTTCCTCTTTCACACTCAAACCGTAAACCCCTGACGCGCAAAGAACATTCGAAACCTAAACGAAGCCTTAAACCTTTAAACTTTACGCTTTATGATTCTATTGTAATGTAGAGTGGCGTGCTTAAAGTGACCATTTTGTAAGAGGTAGCTTTCTTCTTCATCCTTGAGATTTCTTCATTGCGCCTATATGGATAACTACGCCAACTTTATCTATAACGCTATTAGTTACGGTTGTGGTCGGCAGTTTCTATGGGCGAAGCTATAAAAGCCTCATCTTCGAGCGCTCTTCAAACTAAGATTGATGATTATCGAGTGAAAATTGACAAAGCAATTTCTACTGAGTTAGAACACCACAAAGACTCTGTGTTTTTTGCTCCAATCAAACGCGCTTTGAAAGGTGGAAAACGCCTGCGACCGATCTTACTGATTCTCTCGTTTGAAAGCACAAACAGCCGAGACTGCGACCCGTTTCCTGCCGCCGTTGCCGTGGAGTTCACTCACTTAGAATCCCTCATACACGATGACATTATCGACATGGATTCGGTGAGAAGAGAAAGACCAGCTTTTCACGCGTTGCACGGTTATGAGATGGCACTTCTAAGCGCGGATTTCATTCTTTCAATGATTCTTGACATAACCGCACGACACAATATTCCGAGAATCTCGCAAACATTGGCAGAGACAACCTCCAGCATGTGCGAGGGGGAACTTGAAGAACTGAGAACTTACAAGAAAAGAAAGGCGTTGAGCACACAAGAGTACATAGATGTTGTGTCAAAGAAGACTGCTTCTCTTTTCGAGGCTTCGGCAGTCATCGGAGCTATCATCGGAGGAGCGTCCAAAGAAGAAGTCAAAGCGTTAGCCAACTACGGCAAATCGCTGGGCATAGCGTATCAAATCCAAGATGACATTAAAGACTTGGAGAAAACTACGACCGTTAATATTGTCAATCTTTTAGTGGCAGGTTCGGAAAAGATTGAGCACCTTCAAGAGATGTCCAACTCATACGTTCTTGAGGCAAAGAGGAGCCTTAGAAAACTGAAAGCAAGTGAAGCTAAGAGCCTCCTTTTTGAGTTCGCTGACCACGTTGTATCATCCTCTATTGAAAGAATTTAGTTGCGATGCTTTTCAATCGGTGAGTGAATGAAACAGGACGGGTCCTCGGCAAGATAGTCATTGGACGTAGCCCAAGCTCGCCCTCGACAACCACCACACAGGCGTCTGTATTGGCACTCACCGCAGCGTCCTTTCAGGCGTTCTTCTCGCTCTCGCAAGTCTTTAAGGACCGGCGATGTTGTCCAGATTATTGGAAAGGGTGTCTGGCGCACGTTGCCACAGCTCACTTCAACGAATGGGCATGACCAAACCTCGCCGTTGGGCTTGATGTAGACGAAGCCGCGTCCCGCTGAACAACCGTGAAAGACCATCTCCGCCAAACGCAGACGCAAGCCACCTACGATGCCATCCTGGCGTAATAGGAAGGGCCAGTACTGTGGACCCGCGACAGGTTCCATTATGGCTTTTGTAGTGCGCTGGGCTTTAGCCATAAAGCGAATCAACCGCTCGTTGGCGTTCAAATCCAAAGCTGCTTTTTCGATGCCGCGTCCTCTCCCCACTGGTACGAGCTGGTACATCAGGAGGATGCCTGTTCCTAACTCGTCAACAAGGCTCATCAATTGCTCCATCTGACTCATGTTGTACTCCATGGCTGTGATGTTTATGTGCAAAAGTATTCCAGCCCGCCGCAGAGCTCGCATCCCTCTTACGGCAGCCTCAAAGGAGCCGGATAAACCGCGCACCATGTCGTGAGTTTCTGCATCGAAGCCGTCCAGACTCACGGCTGCAATCACCACGCCGTTGTGACGCAAGCGTCGAGCCACCGCATCATCGACGAGAGTGGCGTTCGTTGCCATAGTGTTGGTGAAACCCAAAGCCTTAGAATAAGCCAACAACTCGAACAGGTCGCTACGTACCAACGGTTCGCCGCCAGTGAAAGCCACCATGCGAAATTCCTTAATCTCAGCAAGCTGATCCAAAAGACGCTTAGCTTCTTCGGTTGTCAACTCGTCGGCAGAGGGCTTCCCGCCCGAGGCATGACAGTGAATGCATCGCAGATTGCAGGCGGTAGTCATCTCCCAGACGGGATGGGCTGGAAAGCCAATGCACCCCATACCAGTCGAGCCAGCGGCTCCGGGGAGGCACTTAAAACCATACGTGAGAAACCACCGTGGTAGTTCTCGCCAACGTGACAGGGCACCCACGTAGAGTGCGCTTATCGTTTGTCTGAGAATTAGGGTTGGTGGCCACAAATAGGAGCGAATCTTACGCTTGGGTCGCACGTTTAATTTTTGCATCATTTCATTCATATGCTCAACTCGCAAAGGTGAATATGTATGCCGCTGTAGTGCCTAAATTTACAACAAGGTTGGCGGCGCAGAGTTTTTCAAGGGTTGCTTGGTCTTGCCAGCACTTGCGCATCACCATCACGACCAAGATTAGCGACAGTGCCATAATCGGCAGATAAAACCACAAAGCGTGTATAGGGACGCCTTGGCCTAGCGAAAGCAACATTGCCGCCCAGCTTCCCGCACTGGTAAGGCTGTAGAGAACGGAGGCGTGGTCTCGTCCTAGACGCACTGTTATGTTGTTTTTTCCTGCTTTGGAGTCAGCTGAGTAATCGTGAAATTCGTTGAGCAGAATCACATTGAAGATTGTTAGGCCAATCGGAATTGCCATCCAGTGAATCATGGACGCGATTTCTCCTACCTGCAAGTAGTATCCTACTGCCACGGGTAGCCATCCGTAGCAGAAAGCAATCCACAGCTCTCCTATTCCTCTGCTTACCCAACGCACTGGCCGCGCAGAATAGAAAAATCCGCCCAAAATGCCCAGAACACCTAAAGGAAGTGTCCATAATCCAGTTCTGTAGCTAAATTGAAGAATCGACCCCACTCCGACAGCCAACAGCATGCTTGTCAGCGAAGCCCAAAAGGCCGCGTGACGTGGAAGGAGTCCTCGTTGCAGCACTTGAGAGCCTCCGGCGAAGCGGCTGGAACCTTGGCAGGCGGATATAGAGTCCTCTGCATAATCCCAGTATTCTCCAGCGTAGTAGGTCGTCAGCATCACTAACACAACACCCCACGTGCCCCAAGCGAAAATGTCCCAACGAAAAATATCTTCCTGCTTCCAAGCCAAGACTGTACCCAAGATGAACGGTAACACTCCTACAGAATGGAACGGCGGGCGAGAGAGAGCTAACCAGGCACGCAGTTTCTCCCTAGCTTTCGTCATGTTTTCACTCAAATCCGCCAAATGATGATTCTAGTAAGCCATATAAGCATTCTTAGCCTCCTCATCTGCCGTAGAATGATTGTTGACTTAAGCCAAGCGGAGCTGAATTTGCGGAGAAACAAGCCATGAAGCGTTCGAAACAGGTATTGAAGGAGTTTGCGAAGGAAATCGTCATGTTCTCTTTACTGACGGTTTCTATTGTGTTGTTATGGAGAGACAACCTAACACTATCGATAGTTGTGTTGGCAGAATGTCTTCTGGCGCTAGGGCTCTGGCACGACCAGTACAACTTGTGCTTCTTCTTGGTCGTTGCCGTGTTAGGGTCAGTAGCTGAAGTCGTCTTCGTGTACTTTGGGGTCTGGCAATATGCTAATCCCACGTTTTTAGGCGTGCCTTCCTGGTTTCCATCGGCTTTCGGGACATCTGCTTTGGCCGGAGAGCGGTTGGTTCACACTGTTATTTCTATGCGAGAGAAGAAAGCCAAAGAATACGCTAAAGAATTGGCTTCCAAACCAAAAGAAAAATGATTCCCTGTTCAGAGAAGCTTTAGTTTCTCAACTAATTCGCGAAGGTTGCTGATTATCCATGCTTCTTTGACTTGCTTCATTGTTCGCTTGCGGTCGATTGTTACTGGCTCTATGCCTACCGTACTCGGTCCCACCAAGTCCCATCTCGGGTCGTCGCCAACAAAAATGCAATCTTGCGGATGAACTTGCAGCTTTTCCAGTGTGTATTCGAAGATTTGTTTGGCTGGTTTGCGCCATCCAGCGTCTCTGCAGAACACAAGTGCATCCATGTATCTGTTCAAGCCGAAGTTTTCGACGTGCTCTCGCCAAAGGCTAGCTGGGCTTCCCCAGGTGGTGTTGGAGACAATCGCCATTCTGTAGCCCTTCGACCTTAACTCCTCGAGCGTTGGCAAAGTGTCTTCGTAGCAGTACACTCTGGCTAATATGGGCTTCATGAAACAACGACACATATGCATGATAACATCACAGGATTGGTCTAACTCGTCGATTTGAAAGATTCGTGTAAGACGCTCTTCCAAGGGTCTAACGCGATAATCGCTGCTTTCGTAATCCTCCGCGTTGACTTGACTCCACATCACATCCGACGAAACATGAAGGAGTCTTTCTTGGCGCAGATAGTTCTGCACTTCAGTAATGGCTTGTCTGAGAATTTCGAGAAACTCCTGCCTCTCAAAGTAGTAAACTAGCGTATTGCCAAGGTCAAAAAGCACAGTGTTCTTCATGTTCGAAACCTTTAGAGACGCAGTATTGTGTTTTCAACGTATTTTTTCATCGTTTCAGCAAATTCGGCAATGCGTTCGGGCGCATAAGGCTTGAGCGCTCTGAAGCCTTTGTCCAGCGTGTCTTCGGCGATAAACTGTTGGAGTGCGAAGGTCTTTGCGCCTTTTGCAAGCTCACCCAATTGGATTATGTCCTCGTGGTCAACAATGCTCGGAACGACGGTTGTTCTAAACTCGAAGTCTACTTTTCCAGTCTTCAGGATTTCACTTGCTCGTAGTAGTGGCGTTACGTCTTTTGCTCCTAGGTGTGTATATTTTCTCAACGAAGTTTTCAAGTCTAACGCCACGTAATCCACGTACGGCAGACACTCTTCCAATACTTGCGGATAAAACCCGTTCGTGTCAAGCTTAACCGCAAAGCCTCGTTCCTTGAGTTTCCTCAAGAACTTCGGAATCTCCTTGTGCATCGTCGGCTCTCCGCCAGTCACGACAACCGCGTCCACAAATCTTTTCCGACCTTCGAGAATCTTTAGCGCGGCTTCCTCCTGCAGAAAAGGCGGTTTGGGGTCAACCACTATTCTCCAGTTGTGACAGAACGGACAGCGCAGATTGCATCCGGGCGTGAACAGAACTGAGGCTATGCGGTTCGGAAAGTCTATCAAGCTGGTTTTCTGGATGCCGCAAAACTTCATCGATTTATCACTAGGCCTGCACAGTAGCAACCTGCGGCACGGCAACCGAATTGTCAAAGGTTCTGCGAATGGCGAACTCCGCCTGTTTACCGTCGTTCCACTGGTCAACCGGACGCAGGTAGCCAACCACACGTGAGTAAACCTCACACTTCGCTCCACAGGTCGGGCATTGCTTGTGTTCGCCGTTGGTGTAGCCGTGGTTCGGGCATATGCTGAACGTCGGCGTCAGAGTGAAGTAGGGCAGGCGCGAGTTCCAGGTCACCTTTCTAATCAGCTCTGCCGCGGCTTTCCACGAGTAGAGCCTCTCGCCCAAGTAGATGTGGAAAACCGTTCCACCGGTGTAGAGTGTCTGAAGTCTCTCCTGATGCTCTAAAGCTCCAAACAGGTCGCCTTCGTAATCGACTGGCAACTGCGAAGAGTTTGTGTAGAAGGGCTGGGCGCCTTTCGCCACGTGCTTTTCGTTAGCTGCGGCTATGTCTGGATACCTTCTCTTGTCCGCGCGGGCGAGCCTGTAGCTTGTTCCTTCGGCCGGCGTTGCTTCTAGGTTGTAGATGTTTTCTGTTTCTTCCTGATACTCTGTCAGCTTCATTCTCATGAACGTTAACACCTTCACCGCAAACTCCAGGCCTTTGTGCGACGCGATGTCGCACCCGAAGAGGTTCAGCATAGCCTCGTTCAAGCCGATCAAGCCGATGGTTGAGAAGTGGTTCTTCCAGTACTTGCCATACGTCTCTTTGACCTTGTGAAGGTAACGCCTCGAGTATGGATACAGGCCGTTTTCCGTGAAGTTTTCGAGACCCTTCCGCTTTATCTCCAGACTGTCTTTGGCAATCTCCATGAGCGCCTCCAGACGCTCGAAGAAGTCGTCTTCGTCCCTAGCCAAGTAGCCGACTCTCGGAAGGTTTAGCGTGACAACCCCTATGGAGCCGGTCAACGGGTTCGCTCCGAAAAGGCCTCCGCCACGCTTGTACAGTTCTCGGTTGTCTATCCTCAGGCGGCAGCACATGCTCCTTACGTCTTCGGGTTTCATGTCGGTGTTTATGAAGTTGGAGAAGTAGGGCACGCCGTACTTGGCCGTCACTTCGAAGATTTTTTGAACTATCGGCGAGTCCCACTCAAAATCCTTCGTTACATTGTACGTGGGTATCGGAAAAGTGAAGACTCTATTCTTGGCGTCACCCTGCCCCATTATGTCCGTGTAAGCCGTGTTAAACATATCCATCTCCTTCTGCATGCCACCGTACTTCTCGTCGGTTATTCTTCCGCCGAAAGCGACCTGTTCATCCTTCATGAACTCTGGAATACTCAAATCCAGAGTCACGTTCGTGAACGGCGTTTGAAAGCCGACACGCGTGGGCACGTTCATGTTGAAGAAGAACTCCTGGAGCGCCTGCTCAACCTCCCTTTCACTCAATCCGTCGTAGCGTATGAAAGGAACTAGGTAGGTGTCAAAGTTGCTGAAGGCTTGAGCTCCCGCAGCTTCGCCCTGAAGAGTGTAGAAGAAGTTAACTATTTGTCCCAGGGCTGTTCTGAAGTGCTTCGCGGGATTGCTCTCGATTTTTCCAGAAACGCCGCCAAACCCGGAGAGCAACAGATCCTTTAGGTCCCAGCCGACGCAGTACGGTCCTAGGACGCCCAGGTTGTGGATGTGAATGTCCCCTGAGAAGTGTGCCTCCGCGATGGCTGATGGGTAAATCCTTGTAATCCAGTATTTTGCCACAATCGTGGATGAGAGGTAGTTGTTTAGACCCTGCAGCGAGTAGCTCATGTTCGAGTTTTCCTTAACGCGCCAGTCTTCGATGTCCAGGTATTGGTCTACGAGGTCTGCCGAGCTGAGAAGAGCGGCTAACTCCCTTAAGTCTTGGTGCTGTTTTCTGTATAGGATGTATGCCTTAGCCGTTCGTGCGTGTCCATCCTCTATAATCATCTTTTCAACTATGTCCTGAATCTCCTCAACCGTCGGGACGCCCTCGTCTCCGAAACGCTTCTGCAGCTCAGCCGTTACTTTGTCGCTTATCTGTTTGGTCCTCTCACGGTCTTTTCCGCCAACAGCCTTTGCGGCTTTCCAGATGGCGTTTGTTATGCGTTCTTGGTCGAAGGGTTCTAATCTTCCGTCACGTTTTCTAACCAGCTTCATTTTTTCACCTCTTGAAGTATGCGCCTGAAGTCCTCAGGCTCTTCAAAACGTCTGTAAACAGAAGCAAACCTAACGTAGGCTACACGGTCAAGAATCTTCAGATACTTCATAACGAGGTCACCTATCTCTTGGGAAGAAATCTCCTCCTTGCCATGCAGCATCAAATCCTGTCTGACGCGTTCGGCTAACTCGTGAATCTGCTCCGTAAACACGGGTCTCTTCTCACACGCCTTCTGGAGCCCTCTGATAATCTTGTTCAGGTCGAAGCGTTCGAGTCTGCCGTCCTTTTTCTTAACAATGAGTTCTACCGTCTCAATGTACTCGTAGGTTGTGAAGCGCTTTCCGCAATCAGCGCACTCTTTGCGTCTTCTGACGGTGTTATCCGGCGAATCCCTCGTTTCAAGGGTTTTGAGGTTCTCGGACCCGCAATATGGGCATTTCATAAGTTCACTGTCGCGCTTCACAATTCTAGTGCTTTTATAGCTAAAGTAGACGCTAAAGGTAGGGTTCGTGTATTTAAGTTCTTTCCACATTATGTTGAAAATAGTTGGCTGAAGGCTCGCAGATTATATGTGCTACGTAGACATTATTACGACAAATAAACCATGCCAAAAACAGTGTCTCGCGGTGAAAGAAACCCGTTTCTAAGTCAAGCAGAAAGCGCTTAAAACTTTCCGTAATCGTCGTCGCCTCAGAGCGTCTCCGCCAAGACGAAGGCCCATTTTCTCTCTTCCTTCACGGTGAAGCCGAACTCCCTGTAGAGTCGCAGCGCAGGAGCGTTAGCCTTTAGAACCGAAAGCTCCAAGCTCGTCTTTTTCAGTTTTTTCGCAATCTGAATGCTGAGTGAGAGCATGTAACGGGCTATCCCGTGTCTACGATATTTAGGAGCTACTGCAATGTTGGAAATGTAGAGTGCCGCTGGTTCTTCGTGCAACGCAAATATTCCGACGGTCTGCCTCCCTAAATTAACGAAGTAACGCCTTCTCTGGAAATATGCGACCTCGGCGCCGAGAACGTATGGCACAATCATAACTGGAAAGAACAGCCTGAAACTCTTCGCAATCAAAGGATGAATTCCCTTGCTGTCTTTGAAGTAAAGAAAGTCGAGCATGTTGAAGCGCAGATGCTCTAGCCTAGATGCCTGTTTGACTTTGAGGTAAGGTCGAATGCCGTCTGTCATGGCATTGAGAATGCTTCCCTTTTCCCTAATATGGCTTCTGCAACATCAATTTCGAAACGTAGATGTGAAAAGTTTAATGCGTAAGACATAGTAATTCAACGCAAGTTCAAAGCTGGTGTGCACGATGAATCTGACGCCCGACAGGGTTGCAAAAAGCATTTTCGCGACTCTGTGTGTCATGGGACTCTTTGCAATTCTAAGCTCAACCATGTCGAAGACTCTCCTCAACCCTTTTGCCACCGCGCTTCAAACGCCAACCGACTGGACAGGCTTCGTCGGTGCGGCTTCAACCATCCCAGGCATCCTAGTGAGCCTGCCAGCATCTTCGCTTTCGGACATCTACGGCAGAAAAAAGTTCCTGCTGTTATCCGGCTTTGTGTTTGCTACTGCACCTTTTCTTTACCTGTTCATTTCTGTGTGGTGGCAGCTAGCACTCGTCAGGTTCTACCACGGTTTTGCGACTGCCATCTTTGTTCCGGTAGCCGAAGCATCCATGGCTGAAATGTTCCCCACCAAGCGTGGCGAACGTATGTCATTCTTCACGTCCGTAACCTACGTTGGCAGAAGCATCGCGCCGTTTCTGGGCGGATACATACTGTTCAGCACCGCGAGCACCACTGACCCGCTGTACAATTATCACATCATGTACTTGGCGGTCGGAGCAGCCGGGCTGGTTGCTTTCGTTATGGCGTTGTTGTTTCTGACTGAGAGAAAACCGCAAACAATCACCTTCGCGGAGAAAAGCCACAGTACTCTGAGACGGCTGTATGCGGGATGGGGTACTCTCGCCAAGAACCATTCAGTGCTGATCGTGAGTTTCGTGCAGGCTAGCTTGTATTACTCGTTCGGTACGGTGGACTACTTTCTCTCCGGCTACCTGAAGAACACTCTACACTTTGACTATTTCTCGACGGCAGCCGTATCGGGCGGCATCATCGTACTTTCTATCTTCGTCAGGTTCTACATGGGCAGGCTCTCGGACAGAATAGGAAGACGAAAGCCCATAATTGCCGGGCTTATAGTATGCGCCGCGCCACTGATACTGCTGCCATTTACGTCTGACCTTAGAATCATCCTGCTACTTGCGCTGATATACGGGTTCGGCATCGCCACTGCCACGGGAGCCACGTCCGCCCTGATAACTGAACTCGTTCCAAGTCATTTCGTCGGCGCCTCAACCGGTTTCTTGGACACGACGATGGACATCGGGCAGACAATCGGTCCAATAGTCGGAGGATTCATCTTGGGAACAAGTCTGGGATACGTCGGACTGTTCCTGTCACCTACCACAATCCTGATCTTCGCGTGCGTCGTTTTTGCAGCGTCCAACATTGCGAAGAAAACGTCAACTGTGGACTAGCTTCACTATTCTTGCATCTTCTTCCTTAAGAATTCTGTCTGCTGCTTCCTGTCCATCTTTGCCAGCTCATCTTTGTGTCTTTCGCGAAGCAGCTTAAACTTGCAGTAGTTGTAGAGTGCATCGTAAACGTAGGCAGCTTTCGCCACAGCTTCGAAGTCGTCTTTCGCGTTGAGTCTTGCGCCAGTCATTATCGCGTCTAGCCCTACTCCTTCCGGCGCTGCTTCTTTGTCGCTCGTGTCGGCGGAGTGGACTATTTTGGCGAGTTCGTGAAGCACTGGGTCTTTGAGGCGGTATTCTTCTATTATGGTTTCGAAGCTGCACTTTCCGTCTCTGTGTCCAAGCTTGACTCCGGGTGCATCAAAGGGTATAGCTTTCTGCGTTTTTGTGACTTCGTCGATTTTCTCTGCTGGCACGAATATGAACTCTGCGTTGGGGTCGATGAATTTTTTTATGAGTCATGGACAGGCGGTTCTGTCCACGTGCACGTACTCGCGTGTAACCCATTTCACGTCTCTCACCAGTTTAGACTATTGATTAAAACTTGTAGTTAATACTATTTTGCTTTACGATTGCGGCTCACAAAAAAGAAAAAAAAGAAGGAGATTATGGGTATTCTTCTCCGAAGTGGTCTAAGACTACGGTTATGTCGTTTAAGGCGATTTTTCCGTCGCCATCTATGTCAATGCTTGGGCTGTGTGGACAGTATATGCACGGTTTCATGTGTCTGTACCAGCCGTCTGGGCCTATCGTCGAGCCGAAACCGTCTAGTGACAGCGTTATGTCGTTCAGACTTACCATGTGGTTTTCGTCAACATCGCCCGTGATGGTAACTGTGACTTCGCTGTTAATCGGGTTGTATGGTGTTGGCTGAACAGACCATCCGGCTGCGAAAGTGCTTGTTGAGATGTTCAACGGCGAGGTTCCAACAGCAAGACCTCTGAATGTTAAGGTAACTAGCGTGACGTTGCCGTTTATCGGAGAAGCTTCATAGGACGCAGCAAAGTTGGTTATCCAAAGTTTGTCGCCTCTCAAAACTGGGGGACCAGACACGCTCCAGCCATCAGGCAAAGGTCCGGTATACCAGTTAACTAGCTCCAGAAGGGTTGTGTTATAGAAGAGCTGTACTTCATAGCAGGTAATGTCGCTGGCATTTTGGACTTCTACTGTGACGTTTACATCGCAGCCGATTCCAACAATTTCTTTAGAGGGTTTGGCAACGAGATAGACGTGTCCTCCATGCAGCGGAGGCGGCTCAATACCCTGTCCAAACTTTTCAGCCCACACGTTCGCTTCGTACATGTCTATTTTTCTGTCTCTCCATCTGTATCTGGGGTTGTCGTCGATATCGCAGTGGAAGTTCCATCTGCCGTGAAAAACTGGCATTCCCTGCTTTCCAGCATATGCACCAAAGGCCATCTGTATTGCACATATATCCATAGTGTTAACTACTCCATCGTAGTTAACGTCGCCCTGAATTTCCTCTGCCTTCCAGTGGTTGTACGCGTAAATGTCCGGATACAACGGGTTGTAGTAGTGTCCTTGAACCCAGTCTCTCATGTAGCCTCTTTCGACAGCAACAAACACCGGTACGCTTGGTACATCCTTATAGTAGATTGCTTCCAGTTCATAGTAGATTGCTTGTCTCGCCGGACCGTCTGATGCTCTTATCGCATCTTTCAGCAGGTCATCCACATATGTGTCAGAGTAGCGCTGAGCAGTTCCGAAAAACCCTTGGCTGTGCATGTATGTAAACATAAAATCTTGCATATCAACGTAGTCTCCGAGCCAGTACGCAGAGAAGACGGGAAGCTGGTGGGCTTCCATAGCCTGGATGTAGGTTGGCCATTCAACTCCAAGAGCCTGCGAATGGAATATGCCGCCGTAGTAGGTGTTGCCAAGGTAATTTATCATTGCGGCTAGGTTTTCACACATGGCTTCTTCAACAGCGTCGCCAGCATTGTAGGTTATTGTCACGCTGAAACCTGAGGATGCAAGGTTTCCTCCAAAGGCTTGGTCAAACTCTGCCTTCGCAGCAGGGAAGTCTGGCTGTGGACCATACCTCGTTTGGGAAAGGTTGACGTATGGCATGCCGTCGGGGGCGCATGTGTGCGGCTGGTAGGCTTCCCCCAGCAACTGGTCTTGAATCACCATCGTGAAGTTGATGAGGTATGCGAAGGCTTTTCTCACATTTGTGTCTGAGAAGAAGTTTGCCGGTATCCCCTCTTCAGCCAAGGTGTCATTATCATAGATTGTTCCATATAGGTTCTCTAGTGTGGGCTCGATGTAGAACGTGTAGTGCAAAGACTGAACTTTTAACGTGCATATTGGATAGTTGAGCCGAATACCTGTTTTCGTTGGACCATTTCTGTCTCCTCCCTCATGCAGACCTGATGCTCTAATGTGAGGGATATCTGCAAGGTCGCAATCTCCTGCTAGCATGTCAGCGGTGCGCTGTGCAGTGGTATTCTGTCTCACCGTCAGCCTTGTTACGTAGCCTGCCGGCTTTATTCCTGATGATGGATATGGTGAATATGGGGGACTCGGCCATTGCGCTGGCCAACCACGCCAGTACGCATCACTCTTGACAGCTGACCATGAGCCTCCCACCGATGGGTCATAAACGTCCAATATGTATGGACCTGTTCCGCACATCGTGGCTGGGTGTGTTCCACCAATTGGTATCTTGTCGAGCGGACTTTCGCTCCAGCCCGTGTAGTCTGTCCATTGTGAGAAGTCTCCATCCCAGTCCACCTGATCTCCCGGCACACCCGGATTCATGTCCGGCCCGTTCGGAATTACATGGTTGAGTATCCAATCCTTACTCAGTATTGAGGTCCATGGCTGACTTACCACTTGGAACAGTATCCTCGGACGGTATGCTATCGGTAAGACGCTAGTCTGGTCCCAAAATGTTGCATTAAAGCGTCCATCTTCAACTTCAAACATTGCAACCGGAGCGAATGAAGTCGGTGTTGCTGTAGTCAAATCTGGGTTTGCAATGTTGAGCCAAACATACGTGGCGTTACTTTGAATCGTGTAATTTATTTTGTCTCCGAACGTTGGGTCTGTTGGGTCAGCACCATAAGTGTCTAGTAGCGACTCAAATATCATGGATGCTGGGCCGCCTACATAGTCGTGCACCATCAACCTTTCGAAGCTGTATTCAACATCAGCTGTTGATAGGTAATAGTTGTTCCAGCTCTGGGGCTCATCGGTTCTACTTCTATTGTGGAAGGGCACACCCGTGCGTATTTTAAAGTATATGGTGAAGTTTGTGTATGGAGGAGACACTGGTCCATAAGCAGGGTTATCCTGCGGGGGACCGACCCAAACCTGCGTTGCCAGCTGGGGCATGAAGACATCGTAGCGTTCACCATCAAAGAACACCAGTGTCTCGTAAACGTTGAAGATCAGTTCGGCGCTTACCATGTCACAACATTTGGCTGGATCAACAGTCACTGGGCCCTCACCTGTAGGCCTGTCTACAATAAGTTCATCTGGGTTTGACGGAGGGCTTGCTAGGCTAACAAAGGTGTTAGTTGGCATTATTGCAAGCGATAATAGACTTAACAGAGCCAAGATTGATGTTATATGTTTCTTTAACACTTTCCTTTTTTCTCCTTTAATTTTTAGAAGAGGCGTTAAGCCTTGAGCAATCCGGTTCATCGGCTTCCTAGATGTTCTCTGCAGAAGCCAATCCTGTCCTCTGAGAAAACGTGCCTCTCCTTTCGCCCATTAGTTATCCTAATGATAGTATTTAATATTTATGTAACTTTGTTTCAGCACAATCAACTCTGTCCCATCCGAATCACAATTAAGTCAATTCTAAAACAGCAATGAATAAATTACTCTGCAACATCAAACAACGTATGTCCGACCTCAGTAACGAGAACAACGAATTCACGCTACACAATCTAGAAACAGACGATGACATCGAACAGTATCTTGAACTCATGCGAACCGTTTTCGGGCAAACCAGCGGAGTGGATAACTTCACCGAAAAGCTGATTCATCATCATCCTGCGATGACGCTTAACAATTTCCTTGTTATCAAACACCACGGCAAGATCGTGGCGACACTCAACCTAATCCCCGTCATGTGGAGCATCGGCGGAATACCGCTCAAAGTGGCGGAGATGGGGCAGGTCGCGACTCTCACGGAATATCGTCACAGAGGGCTTCAGCGGAGGCTTACAGATGAGTTTCATAAGAAAGCAGCAGAGCAAGAATACGACTTATGCGCCATCGAGGGAATCCCCTACTTCTACCGCCAGTTCGGATACGAATACGCCCTTCCACTTCTAGAAGAAACCAAAATCAGGCTCGACCAAATCCCAGACTACGAATCAAACATAACCCTCCGCCCTTTCACCGCAGAAGACATTCCAAAAGCTATGCAGTTACTGGCACAATCACAAAAGAAGTTCTATGTGCATGTACTCCGCGACGAGAAGATTTGGAAGATGCAACAGGAGACAGGCATCGCGTCAGGAAACAAGTTCGAGGCGTACGCGCTTGAAAAGGATGGAAACATGCTTGCCTACTTCAGGATAACCGAAAGGCCTGAAGAAAAGGCGTTGTTTCTGCAGGAAGCCTCAGACGTAGACCTTTATACAAGTAAAGTAGTTCTTAGCGTCGTCAAAAACATTGGTAAACAACACGGACTTGAAGCTCTCGTCTCCCAAATGAGCTACTATGACCCCCTCACGCAACAGCTCGTTAATCTAGGCGCGACACAACAGAATCCGCCATACGCCTGGCAGATACGAGTCACTGACTATGCAAAGGTTCTTCAGAAGATGAAGCCTCTTTTCGAAAGGCGCCTAGCGGAATCTATGTATTGTCACCTGACTGAAAAACTGAACTTCAACTTTCGTCGTTACGTTGTTCAAATAACTGTTGAAGACGGATTAATCAAGGATATCCGCCGAATAGAAAGCAGCGAAGACAGAACCATAGGTTTGAATCCGCTGGTCTTTGTGCAGTTGCTTCTTGGACATCGAAGCCGGCAAGAGCTTGAGATAACTTATCCGGACTTTAACGTACGCCCAAGCCACAAACATTTGATCGATACGCTCTTTCCAAAACTACCTTCACACATTCACGCCGCGTATTAGCGGTCTTTCCTAAACATTTATTACGTCTATTGCGCTTGTGCCTCAAAGGCAGAAACATGACCTTTCAAATTCGAAGTTTCACTGAAAAGGATTTACCGACTCTTGTCGAGTTGTTCAACGAGGCTTACAGAGAAGCGTACGAGTTCACCCCCATTAACGAGGAGAAGTTCCATTCTTGGATTCGGGAAGGAAACTTCACAGTCCTAGTTGCCGAAGAAAACGGCATGGTCGTCGGCTCAGTTTCGCATAGAAGCGGTCATTGGGGCGAAGAAATCGAGTGGCTCCTCACATCTAAAGGACCAGACCAGAAACTTATAGAGAATGTTTTGGTCAACGAAATCGAGAAGCGAGTCATAGGCGAAGCGGTCTTCACAGTTGCAGACGCTGGAAGCCCAAAGATAACCGAGTGGATGGAAAGGGGCTACAAGCCTGAAGGCGGACTGTACCACATGGTGGCAAGGCTCAACGACGTAAAACCGCTTCCAGAAGTTCCAAAAGGCATAACCATGCGCAGTCTGAAGCCGGGCGAAGAAAAAGAGTTCGTAGAGGCTGTCAACGCGGGATTTGACTGGGAAAGAGTGGAGCAAGGCGTAATCGAAAGGTGGAAGAGTCAAAATCCAATGTTTAACGAGGAATGGATTCACGTTGCTGAACATGAGAATAAGATAATCTCCATCGTCGTCGCAAAACCGGACACTGAATACAACGAGTCTTGCGGAGCAAAACGCGGCTATTTAGGTCCGGCAGCAACGCTCTCCGAGTATCGTGGCAAAAATCTCGCATCCGCCCTCACGATTCGAGCGATGAATTTCCTTTACAAGAAAGGATTCAACTCTGTGGGGTTGTACACTTCAGAGCAGAATGTTCCGTCCGTGACTCTTCTGAGAAAGCTCGGTTTTGAGGTGGGACACCACTGGAAGTTTCTGCGCAAAAACCTAACCCAACAGCAGTAGCTCAGATTCTCTAAAACTCAAGAATAATAATATAATAATAGGAAAGTTTTGAAATTTTTGTGGAAAAAGGGTTCAAGGGTCTTCCTACTTGTTTGCCACCTTCTTTTCGACGTCCAGTTCCCTGACTCTTGTTTCGATGAACTCTGCGACTTTTTCTTGGCTGTACTGCTTTTCTTCTCGCTGCTCCTTAAGCTGCTCCTTTATCGTCGCTAGCACTTTGTCCACGTCGAAGGGCTTCATTATGTAGGCATCTGCGCCTCTGTTCACGGCCTCCACCGCGTTCTGCAGCGTTGGGTAACCCGTGATGACTATCTTGCGCATTCTCGGCACGGTTTCTCTCATTCTTGTCAGGAGTTCAATTCCCTCCATGTCTGGAAGGCGGATGTCTATTAAGGCTACGTTGTAGAATTTTCTCTTGCTCCTTTCTATCGCCCTCTTTGCAGTGTCAGCCGTCTCGATGTCGTATCCTTCCTCTTCAAGAATTGTTGCCAGCACTTTCCTTATGTTTTCGTCGTCGTCAACAATGAGTATTCTAGCGGTTTCACCCATAGCTTTTCACCTCCTTCTTTCATTTTCGGTCTGATGGGAAGTTTAACAACAAAGGTTGAGCCCTTTCCACGAGCACCTTCCGCAGATATGACGCCGCCGTGGGCTTCCACGAATCGCTTGCAGATTGGCAAGCCGAAGCCCATTCCCTTAGCTTTTGTCGTGAAAAGCGGCGTCCAAAGCTTCTCCAGTGTTTCCTTCGACATGCCACCTCCGGTGTCTGAAAACACGATCTCCACTTTATCGTCAACTTTTCTGCTTTTTATCGTCAATGCGCCGCCTTTGGGCATAGCCTCTATCGCATTTTTGATCAAGTTTACGAATATCCTCTTTACTTTCTCGGCGTCAACCTCCATCTTCGGTTTGTTTTCCGTCAAATTGATCAACTGAACGTTGTTCGGAACCTCTACGATGGATAGGGCTTCTTTCACCAGCGATTTAGGATCGCTCTCAGACAACTCAAGCTCTATTTCCCTTGAGTAGTCTAAAAGGTCGTTTATGATCTTGTTTGAGTACGCTATGTTTCTCTCTATAAGCTCCAGCATTTCCTTGATTCTGTCGTTCTTTTCTAGGATTAACCGTTTCTTTAGGTAGTATTGGGCTCCCGCGATGCTTGTCAGCGGGTTGCGTAGGTCGTGTCCAACCATTCCGGCTAGTTCGCCGATGACCGCGAGTCTTTGGGCTTTTAGCAGCTGTTCTTGAGATTTTCTGAGTTCGCGGGTTCGCTCGTCTACCTTTTGTTCAAGTTGTTCAGTGTAAGCCTCAAGCTGTTTTCTCGCTTTCCTTAAGCCTTCGATTAGATGGGCGTTTCCTATGGTTATAGCTGCCTGGTGTAGGAAAAGTTCCAAAGGAATCAGGGATTCTCTGGTTGGCTTGCGACCGTCCAATGGGTCGTCCATGCTTAAGGTGCCAACAACTCTCCCTTCAGGCGTGCAGAGAGGGGCGTAAAGCATGTCTTGTGGGTGCCAATCGATCATTTCTTCAGGTGAGAGTCTGCTTGGTACCGCCGTCTGGGTGGTTGCCTCCTCCATGGGGGTTCCAGGTGGAACCTTGTGGAAGTTTTCTCGAATCCATAGATCGCACCATGGGAGATAGAAGAACTCACCTATCTTGTATTTTTGGAATTTCGGTCCTAGGCGTTCCTTCCAGACGTGTCCTGGCGTGTGTCTTTCCGTCAAAAGTTGTTCTTCTTCTTTTGTCAGACCTACCGTGACTCGGTCGATTGCTTCCAAGTCTTCGTCTCTTAGAGCGATAACAACTCTTCTCCATCCGAATTTTTGAATGGCTTCGGCTATGACTTTTAGTCTTTGGTGCATGTCTATGATGTGCATTATTTCTGTGGAGCTTTTCATTAAATGCTCCAGTCTCTTTGAGAGCTTTCTCAGCTGTTCCCGTCTTCTAAGGTTGCTTAGGGCGATGGCGATGTGCGAGGCAAGGATTTCGAGCAGTTCCTTGTCTTCTTCGTCAAAGGCTGCTAGTCTGTCGCTTTCGACATTTAAGACGCCTAGAACCTTGCTTCCCAATTTTACGGGCACGGCGAGTTCTGAGAGCATCCCTTCTGTGCCGGCTTCAACGTAAGCTCTCTCTTTTCTGATATCTGGGATCAGGACAGGGTTTCCAGTTCTCGCCACTTTTACAGTTAAGCCTTTTTGTCCATCTAAGGGAAGGTTAAAGGCTGGTCCTTCTAAAAGTCCACGAGTCGCTGCCAATCGAAGTTTTTTGCCTTCAACGAGGAAAACGTCAACAAACTTGAACCCCAACACTTCTTCCATGGCGTTTAGCGTAAGAGTGCAGATCTCTTCTATGTTTTCGATTCTGTTTACGCTACGGCCATAACTGTTGAGTGCGGAGAGCTTTTCCTGTCTTTTAAGGTTGACTATTGCGATTGCGGCGTGTGAAGCCAAGATTTCAAGTAGTTTTCTGTCTTCTTCGTCAAAAGCTGCGAGTCGCCTGCTCTCTACATTCAAGGCGCCTAGAACGGTTTTTCCTACCTTAATGGGTACCGCAAGTTCAGAGCGCATGCCTTTGACTTCGGCTCCGACGTACGCTTTTTCTTTTCTAATGTCTGGAACGTAAACAGGTTTGCTTGTTCTTACTGCTCTAACAGTTACACCTTTCTCTCCATCTAACGGCAGATTGACCTTGAGTTTGCTTGGGTACTTGCGATGAGCCACTAACTTGAGCATGTTTTCCTCTATCATAAAAAACGTTGCAAACTCGAATCCCAGCGTTTTTTCCATGGCGTCTAACGTCATCGTGTAAATTTCTTCCATATCCTTTGCCATGTTCAAACTCTGGCCGTACATGTTTAGTGCTGAGAGTCTGTCCTCGAAACGTTTCCTTTCGTTTTCCATTTTCTTGCGTTCAGTGATGTCGAGTAGATGGGCTATGGAATGCACTTTGCCGTGCTGGTCCTTTATAGTTGCGGATTTAACTTCGACATCTATTTTCTCCCCGTTCTTCCGAATGATCTTAAACTCATACCGTGCCGGTACACTTAGTCCCTTTTGACGTTGAAGGTATCTCTCCTCAACCATGGCCTTGCTTTCTTTAGAGAGATTTTTCCTGAAATCTCGTCCTATCATTTTCTCTTTCGAGTATCCAGTCAGTCGCGTAACCTCGTCATTAGTGTAGACAACTCGATAGTTATCGTCTATGATTAAGGTAGCATCGTGGGAGTTTTCCACAACTGAGCGGAAAAGTTCTTCTCTTTCTCGCATTATGCTTTCAATGCGTTTTCGTTCGGTGACATCTTGAACGACTCCGAATTCTCCGTTAACCTTTCCGTCTTCTATTATGGAGATGCTCGTGAATTCTCCGACCAAATATTCACCAGATTTCGCGAGAACACGCAATTCATAAGGCTTCAATGTTTCTCCACGGAGTATTTTCTGGAATGTTCCTGTAGCAAGAGGCAGATCATCGGGGTGAATGATGGCTGCAAAAGATTTTCCGATCCATTCGTCGCGTGACCAACCAGTGATTCTCTCAAATTCTGGGTTTAATGAGGAGATTTTTCCATCCTTGGAAAGGGTGTAGATTACAACTGGCGCGGTTTCGATAAGGTTGCGGTAGCGTTTTTCGCTGTCCCTTAGTGCCTTTTCCGTTTTTTTGTGTTCAGTAATGTCAATGACCATTCCAAATCGAACATTCCTTCCCTCTGTCCATTTGATGGCTTTGTCTACGCATCTGTACCAGTGCCTGTTCTTTCGGTTTTGAAGTTCTCTGACGCAGGTTTTTTCAGTGTTATTTCCAACTAGGTTTTTGTCGTTGCAGAATGGACACGGTTTTTTTCTTCCACGAAAGACTTCGTAGCACTTCTTATTCAGTATTTTTTCGCCGAAGAGTTCTTGGGTTTTTTTGTTTGCAAACAAAATTTTGTAGGATTTGGGGTCTGTGAGGTAGATTATTTCGTCTATTCCGTCGGTAAGTCCATGTAACATCTCCAAAATGTGCTTGTGTTTTTCTTTAGCCGTGTTGCAACTACAACCGTTCATCATTTTATCATGCACTCCCCTTTACGCATCAGATGCTTCTTCACGCTTTCTACAGACTCTAGGAAATCCCCGCTTTCCTCATTATCAAACTCCAACCCCAGTTCTTCGTAGAGGCGTTTCAAGATGAGTTTTTCAAGATATGAGGCTCCGGGTCCAAAGATCCTTTCCAGAGCCTTCGCAAATTCTGTTAAGTTTGCTGGGATGTTTTCTTTCTTTATCTTAAAAGAGGCTTCCAGATGGAAGAGTATGGCTTGTTTCGGCGAATCTCCGAGCGTGGATAAGCTTTCTTCCACCGCTGAGAGAAGAATCTTGCTAAAGTGGTTTTGAGGCAAATGCAACCCTCGAGGGATGGTGTAGGTTTTAAGAAGAAATCCATGAAGCTTTGATAAATCATTTGTGAACTTCGAATCTGAATTTGAAAATCCGCAGAGTTGGCGGAAGACTATGCGTGCCTTGGTTCCTTCTTCTTTGAGAAGCTTGTTTCGGCTGCTGTGACGTATTCGACGAACGAAAACTCTTTGTCTTCATTCCATTGAAGCGGCTGTCCTATTTTCTCGTAAAGGTTTTTCATGATTAGAATTTCTATGAAACGGGCTCCTAACCCAAAAATCTTCTCAAGTCCGTTTGCAAAATCCTTAAGGCGATGGGGGATATCTTTTTTTGCTATCTTGAATTTTTTTTCGAGATGAAAATATATGGCCTGTCTCGCTGAATCTCCCAGCGAAGCTAAAGCGTCGTCTATGGCTTCGAGCAAGATTCTTTCGAAAGCCGCTCCCCTCAACTTCCAGACTCCTTTAAGGGACATGCCAAGAATCTACATCACAGTCCTTATAAATAAATTTCTTGTGGATTTTTAAATTTAACCCCTATTTTCGCTTGTTTTCAAATCAGAATTGGAATCAAACTCAAACGTTTTTAACTTTTCCTTTTTCACTCAAGAATCATGTCCCGAAATGTTAAGCTGCCCCATTCTATGCACCCTCTCTCGTATTAGGCTCAATTCCTTTGCATAATCCATCAAAGCCATTCTTAATGTCTCACTCTGACTTGTCCCAAGCCTTCTCGCTAGTTCATCGAGAATTTCTCTTTGTTCTCTGCTCAGTACGACCTTGACTACGCATTTTCTGGGCATTTCACACCACATTTAGGGTTCAAGCCCATCGCAATGGCCTATCTAATTGTCTGTGCGTGGGCTATCGCGTTGTACAATTCGCCTTTTCACTTTCTTCGTATATTAGTCTGGTGTTAGTTGTGCGAGGTTGTGTAAAATGCCTTGGGAAACAGGCGATAATTACATTCGGAGCGGGCACCGCAGCCCAGAAGAGTTTCAGGCTGACAGCTTGCGCACCATCGTCTTAAACGAGGAGGAAGGCATCAAGGCGGTTGTTGGCAAGCCTAAGGGCAAACACGCCATGGAGGTTCAGAGCTACCTTTTCGATGTTTCCAAAGGGTGGACACTCGACAAAGCCAAAAAGTGGTTTGAGAAACATCAACCCCTGAAAGAGCATGCCGTAGCAATTCTGCCCTTCAAGGTTTTAGAAAAAATCGTTGAAACGCCTCTTAGGATTCGCGGTGTCGCTATGACAGCGGGCATGAGCAGAAACTTCAACATATACGAGCCCGAAGAACTGCAATCCTTAACAGATAAGCTTGTCTCGGCGCCGGTCTACATTGAGCATGTCGCCGTGCCAAACGCTGTTGGAAAAATCGTCAAGACCGACTGGGATGGGCAGAATCTCTGGTACGAAGCCGAGATTTATGACGAGGAAGCAGCCCAGAAAATCCGCAAAGGCCTGATTAGGCATGTCAGCGTAGGCGCGGACTACGAAACCATCGACGTTCTAGACGGAAAAGTTCCGCATGGATTACACAATGCCGAGTTGAGCCTCGTGGCTGTGCCTGGCGTTCCGGAAACAAGCATTCAGGTCATGGAAAAACTGCTGGTTAAGGAGCAGGCGTTTGAGCCTATAATTGCCGGTGAGTATGTCCTCGGCTTTTATCAGGATGCGTCGGCGTTTCTGCCAGAGCATTTCACCACGGTTTGGCTTGACAAGGAGAATGGAATACTAGCCGTCATGGGAAAGCTGCGAACAGAGCCAGAAACTCAGAGAGTTCAGAGCATTTTCTTTGCCAAGGACAAGATGTGGGAAGAAAACAAGATTCGGGATTGGCTTCTTCTGCACCCGCATTACATGACTAAAGCCAACACTTCTCGTGTCACTACTGAGGCTTTTCTGAAGGACTCAAAAGGTACAATTCCAGTCGAAGAGGCGATGCGCTTGATTCAGAATGTTTTGCCAAGCCCGATGGTTGAGAGAAGCTGGGGTCTTGGTCCTCAGAGGATGTGCCAAGAACTTCGTAGCGTAATTTTCAAACTTCGTGAGAGGGTGAAGCAGAATGAGTGAGCATGAAAAAAGTCTCTGTGAACAGGCAAAAGAAGGCAGTCTTTCAAACGATTTGCTGACCAAATGGCTTGTTGAAATAGAAGAAAGGCTTCGCAGAATCGAGTCTTCACCGTCACCGTCTGTGACTTGGGAAGTAAGCCAGGCTGAACTGGCTGAAACCGAAAACAAGAGTGAGGAGTGACTTTTATGGCGGATAACACTGGCAAGACTTGGATGAGCATAGGCGAAACGGACGACCCGAACGCCATAATCGAGACTTATGAGGCTACAGCCACCATCACGAAGGGAGACCCGGTCTATCTCAGTGCAGACGACAAGGTTAGCCCAGCAACTTCAGCTCAGGACTGCATAGGCGTAGCGTTGAAAAGCGTTGCCTCCGGAGACCCGTGTCCGGTGCTGGTGCGTGGAAGAGTGAAGGTGAAGGCTGGCGGCGCCATAACCAGGGGAAAGGCGGTTTACGGCGCAGACTCGAGCAAGAGGCTACTTCAACTGACGGACCAAGCTGTGAACGAGGGCGGCACGGCGACCTACACCATCTACTACAACCGCGGGCTTGGAACAGCGCTGGAGTCTGCTTCTGCCGCAGACGACCTGATTTTCATCGCTGTGGGGTAGTGGTTTCGATGAAGCCCAAACTTTTCGAAAGTCTAACGCAATCGGACTTTGAATTCAGGCAGCTCATGGAAGACTTGAAGCACAAGGCGACTGCGCACCCGTTTCTCAAGCGCTATTGTGAGGTTGCCATCAGGGAACGATTGTTCAGCGACTCCACAGGCGCTTTAGGACACATGCACGACACACTCGTGCAGGCTGCCAACCCGGAGATGACTGGCAGGGACACGATCTCAGTCATGCCCACGACGGAAACCATGGAGAGATTCCCGCTCGACGAGAAGGCCATAGCCTATCGCTACGCAGAAGGCGCCTTCACAAGGTTGAGTGGAAAGAAAATCGGCACAGTAGACGTGTACACGAACATCGTCGCCGACGCCTCTGAGGTGTGGACTCGCGAGTTTCTGGAAGACGCAACGTGGAACGTCATGGACAACATGACGGAGAAAGTCGGCAGAGCCTTGGGTGAGAACGAGACAAACAAGATACTGGCGCTGTACGGAGCCATCGCAAACGCTGATCTGGCTGGGGGAGCGCCGATTGACAACGGTGGGGCAGCCCTTAACTGGGCTGGGCTTGTTAAGCTGCACAATGCTGTCAGAGGCGAGAACTGGCGTCCAACTGTTCTAGCCGTTAACGAGGTTCAGTTGCATCAGCTTCTGAACGACGACAAGTTCATCCACGCACAGTACCTGCCCTCAGAGCAAGTGGACTTGGAGCGTGGCGTAATCGGCAGCGTCCTCGGAATGAAGGTTTTGGCTAGCACTTTGGCGACTAATGGAACAGCCTATGCCATAGACACCCGCGTTGCTGCAGTGATGCTTCTACGAAGAGACGTAACGGTCGAAGATTGGGAAGACCCGCGAACCGGTGAGTTCGGCGTAAGAGCAACGACAAGGTTCGGACTGGGAGTCCTGCGAAGCAAAGCGGTTGCAAAGATGACTAACATAAGCACATCCTTGTAAGCCCTCTCAGGTTAGATGGAAATGGCTAAGTTTGAAGGAAAGTGCCCCTCGTGCGGAAAAGTTCACCGTTCAGACCGCAAGGGCGACATTGTTGTCTGCGACTGCTGGCGCTACTGCCCACTCTGTGGAGCAGAAATGACACCTTACACTCCAGACACGGCACCAAAAACTTATGGTACTGACGGCAAACGCGACCTGGCATTTCTGATGATTTGCACCCTTCATTCACCCCCATTTTTTGGCAAGCAAAAACCCGTGGAGGTAGTTTGTGCGTGAGAAACTTGCATGAAAGACTGACTCTTGCAAAAACAGTGCTAAAAGAGCTTAGCAGGCAGTCCACGTGCAGGACGGAGCTCGAAAAACGAACCGTTAGAAAGATTGGCACCCACGCCACCTTCGAAGGTATATTCCGCTATCTTGTCCAGAACGGTTACGTGCAGAAGAGCGCGCAGAGACACCGAGCGCCTTACGTTATCACCGAGAAGGGGCTTAAGTTCTTGGAGGGTCTGCAGTGAGCAGGGTTTTGAAACGTCTAGTCGAGGCTTTTTCGCTCAAAAACAAGAGTGGATACGCCTCTCCGCAATCGGCCACGATTTATGAGACACCGAGCATTCCGCTGGCTGACGTTATGAAACTTTACGAGAGAGACCCGGCGTGCAAGGCGAGCGTCGACTTGTTGGCGGCTTCAGCGGTTGGCACGGGCTTCTACACGACGGTTAATGAAAAGTACGAGAAAGCTGGCGAAGCGAAACGTGTTGTGGACCGGCTCAATGAGGACGTTAATCTGGATGCTCTACTGTGCGACATGGCGCGCGTGCTGATTGCCTCCGGAAACGATTTTTGGCTCAAAATCACGCCTGAAAGCCTTCTCGAGTTGCAGAGGCTTCCGGTAGAAGCCATAGAGCGCATTGAGCAGAGCCACATACAGAACAGTTTGAAGATTCCCTATAGAGTCGAGGGCTACAAGCTTCACTACGCCTATGGTGGAGAAACTCTCAAGCCCGAGGCGATCATCCATTGGCGCGTCAACTGCCTTAACAGGTCTGGCTTCGGGCTCGGCGTCCTGCAGGTTCTGCTTCATACACTAACTATTAATGCCGACAAGAGACCGGCGTATGCGTGGATGAAAGCCAAGATAGAGCGCATAATGCCCAAAATCTTCGAAAAGTACGCCGGACCAGACGTCTTGGCTCTGCTTGAGAAGGCGAACGAGGAGACGATCCAGAAGTTTGAGAGAGCCATCAAAAGTCGAAGCGAGGAAGGCGCTTGGCTGTTCTACACTGGGAAAGGCGATATAAAACCGGTAGCTCTTGACCCGCGTGCTCGCTTTGAGTTTTACATAGACCACATAGTGAACCAGTTTTACCTCGGATGCGAGACGCCGCTGCCGCGTTTGTTCAGCACTCCTGGCTTCACTGAAGCCTCAGCACGAGCGGCCTTGGACCTGCAGAGCATGATGATTAAGCCAGTGCAACGCTACATAAAGCGGCAGGTTGAAAGAGACATTTTCGATGTGATTCTTGTCCAAGGGGGATTGGATGCGGCAAAAGCTCAGGTCCGACTCAACTGGGGCACCGAAAAGACGCCCGAAATCGTCATGGCTGACATGCTGAAGGCTGCGGAGCTAAGGTTAATGCGCCCCGAAGAGTTTCGCAAAAACGCGGCCAAGTTTGGCTGGATGCTCTGGGACGAAACGCAACCCGAAACCCCTCTGGAAGGCGCGAGAAAATGACGCGTTTTTCTTCTTTTTCTTCTCCCCTCCTTCGAATTTTTCAAGTGCCTTCCAGAGAGGCGGGAAATGGGCTATAGGGGACTTGACAGGAGGTGAGATGACAAATGAACGTGTTAAACATCGGTTTAGGTGTCTGCGCGGCTCTGGTCTACGCTTTCTTAGGATATGCAGCACAGGACAAGCTGTTCAACTGGAAGAAGTTCCTGCGAACTGTGGCGATTGGCGCGTTCTCAGCGTTGGGCTTGGACCTTGCTGGAATAACCTTCGACGTATACACCGCGCTTGTGGGACCAACAGCAATAACGGTCTGGCTGCAGAAACTTGTGGACTCAGCCAAGCCATAATCCCTCTTCTTCTATTTTTTTGGTTTTATGTACTGCATAGGATTTGATAGAGAATTCCTCCACAAGTAATAAAAAGAAACCAAATAACAATAGGACAGTTGATGCACTATGAGCAGAAAATCGATTTTCTTAACGATTTTGGTGGCTGTTCTCCTGGGGATGCTTGTTTTTTGGTTCAAAGTGCCGAAAGCAGGTGCCATTACCATCAGAGCTGATGGCTCGGTTGACGGCACAGACATGATTGTCAGCGCAGATAACATTACCTACACTTTCATAGGCAATATTTCTGGTTTCATCGTCGTGGAACGAGACAACGTTGTGGTTGACGGGGCTGGTTACACTCTCGAGGGAAACCCGCACGTTATCCCTTACACCTCGGGCATCTTGGCTTTGTCGGGAAGAACCAACGTGACAGTCAAGAACATGGATATTAGCGGACAGTTCCCACACTGTATTTATGTCAATTCTTCTTACCGCATAAAAATCTGTGGAAACAATTTGACAGCCTATTACCATGGAGATGGTATAATGCTAAGCAATACTAACGAAAGCAGCATATTAGGAAACAACATAACAGAAAATCTCTGGGGAATAACCCTCTTTTACTCATCAAACAATACCATTGGGGAAAATACATTTTTGAACAACCAGTTGGGTTTAGGACTCAGCTACTCATCAAACAACACCGTATATCACAACAACTTCTTGACCAACGGAGAGCAAGTGGACCTTCACGACTCATCCGACAATGTCTGGGATGACAGCTATCCCTCTTGCGGAAACTACTGGAGCAACTACACCGGATCTGATCTGAACCACGACGGAATAGGAGACACGACACAAGAAATAGACGCAAACAACATAGACCGTTATCCTTTGATGGGAGAATTTCACAGCTACCAAACAACGCACATTTCTCCAAGCTTTGTTCTAACGTTAGTATCTAACTCCACGGTTTCAAGCTTTGATGTTGGAGTTTCTATAGAGCATCCCGAAAAAAGAATAATAATGTTTAACGTTACTGGCGATACGAGTTCTGGCTTCTGCAGACTCTGCATCCCTAAGAACTTGATGGGTACAACCTTCAATGTTACAATCGATAACGGAGAAACGCCCGTCCTACTCTACAATGAAACAATATTCGACAATGGCACGCACACGTGGATATACTTCGCATACACGCACTCAGAACACCAAATAAAAATAGTTCCAGAGTTCCCATCCTCCGCAATCATCACAATATTCATGACAACAACAATGCTAACAGCGATAAAATACAAAAGAAGACATTCCACTTAAAAGGTACCGCGAACAGCCCGTTCATTCATGTAAGCTTGAATCTAGTAGGAGATTCTCTCATAAGCGTTATAAACTGAACCAGTAAGAATTGAGTGATTTCATATGCCTAGAGGATTTGCATTACTAATTGCTTTGTTACTTGTCCTTATGGGAATGGTAGGTTTTTCACTTAAAATTCAGGAGGTGAAAACAAGCGGAACCGTTTACATTAGGGCTAATGGAGCGGTTGAGGGTACCGATAAGATTAGTAGCGCCGACAACGTTACCTACGCATTTACTGACAACATTTATGATGAAATCGTTGTTGAACGAGATAACATTATAGTTGACGGGGCAGGCTACACGCTACAGGGAGCCGGACGCGGTAACGGTTGTGGAATTCTCTTAGGCGAAAGAAGTAACGTGACAATCAAGAACATGGAAATCAAAGCATTCGGAACCGGAATTAATCTGTATCATTCGTCAAATAACACTGTTTCAAGAGACAACATAACAGACAGCTCCTGTGGAATTTCTGTCGGTGAGTGGGATTCATACAATAACACCCTTTCGGAAAACAACGTAACAAACAGCTGGTACGGCATTATACTTAGTTCTTCAAGCAACATTCTCAGAAACAACATTATGACTAATAACACGTACAACTTCGACGGCAGCGGCTTGAACGATGTTGACACCTCAAACACCGTTGACGGTAAACCAATCTATTATTGGATCAACGAGACAGACAAATCTGTCCCAAATGACGCTGGATACGTTGCCCTTTTAAACTGACACGCATAACAGCTCAAAACTTGAACCTCACCAAAAACGGGACGGGCATGTTATTGGCTTTCACCGGAAATTCCACCATAGAAAAGAACAACTTTGTAGGCAATTACCATAGTATCTATCTTTCTGATTCTGTGAACAATACTATAAGTGAAAACAGCATTTTTGGGAGCGGAAGATTAGGAGACACCTGTCGCGGCATCATGTTATGGTACTCTTCAAACAACAGTCTAGTCGCGAATAACATAACAACACACGACTGGGAAGGCATCGCCCTTGTCAAATCAGACAACAACACCATAATAGGAAACACCATAACAGAATGCTGGGCTGAGGGACTCAGCCTCGATGGCTCTTCAAACAATACTATATCTGGAAACAACATAGCAAACAACTGCAAGGGTATTGAACTCAGCCAATCTTCAAATAACACCATTTCCGGAAATAACATATCAGACAACGCTGTATGGGATTTAGGATATGGCATTAAGCTCTCTACATTTTCCAGTAACAACACCATAATTATGAACAACATTACACACAACGACTGTGGCATCCGGCTAGACAAGTCTTCAAATAACAAAATTTATCATAACAACTTGATAAGCAACGGTCAACAGGCAAATACCACAACGCCCGGCTATGGCAACGCATGGGATAATGGCTATCCTTCTGGCGGCAATTATTGGAGTGGCTTTACCGATGCAGACCAATATAGTGGCACCTACCAAAACGAAACTGGAAGCGACGGAATATGGGATCACCCGTATGTTGTTGATGAAAACAACATAGATAACTATCCATTAATTCCAGAATTTCCATCGTTCCTCATTCTGCCGCTATGCATGGCAACAGCAACGTTAGTCGTTATACTCTGTAAAAGAAAAATGTGTTATTGACTTCATGAATTTCTTCATCAAAACCTCTTTTTGTTAATGCTTATACGGTTAAGTCCTCCCAAATTCTGTCTTTTCATCGCGAAAATTGCTTAAATCCGACTTTTTTCGCCTTTTACTCTTGGAAACGGAGACTGTGAGATGGCTGAGCCTGAAGTTCCTTGGAGTCAGTATGACCAGGCGTACAAGCGCATACATGAACGTTTAGCAGAAATACTTGTTCAGCTTTCAACGGTCAAAGACCCGACGAAATACTTACCTGTTCGACTTTCTGACGGCTCTGCTTTTTACAACGCTGTAGGAGGCGGAGGCGGCGGACTTGTTCAGTGTCAGATTCGCAACCAGTCAGACACGGACTGGATAAACGAGCCTTTTATGCGCAAAATCCAAACAGACCAGCTGCCTTCCACATTGACAGGTTCTGGCAACCTTAAAGTCGCGGCTGTTGAAGCCATTCCAGCCGGCATGAACACCATTGGAAAATTTAACTTGAACACTCCTCCCGGGGAGGCCAATTTTGATTTCGACGGCGGTATCGCGGCGCCTACAGGCGCAGGAGAAGTCACGATTAAAACAGTTACGCCAGCCAATGGGGAAACCCGCTACATCACTGACATTGTCGGCGGCGGGAACGTGAAAGGCTACGCAACAATATATTGGGGCTCGACGGTTAAATGGCGAGGTCGCTTCCTAGCTGACGCAAGCGTGGGCGAACAGCTCAAAGCTCCCTTAAAGATTGTTGGCGACGGCTCAACGCAACTAGCGCTTAAGGTTTACGCAAGTGGTGCAGGAAGTGTTGAAGCTTTTTGGGGGATGACTTGGTAAGATGCCCACAGAAACGAGGTCGCCTACACAAACGACCACGATTGTTGCGGGTTGGAGCAACCCAGCCTACGCCTACTCCAGCAACGACCAGAGAACAGACACGGGAACAGACCAAGCCCAGCAGGAATACAGCGGATACGGATTCAGTGTTCCATCCGGAGCAGTGATAAACAAAATCGAGGTTGGCATCGAGGGATACTGCACCTCGCCGGGTGTAGACCTGTTGACCGTGAAAACATGGGATGGCTCTTCCTGGTTCTCTCTAGACGCGACTGCCAATTACGGGCCCCCAGACGTAACGCAGTGGCTGGACTTCACGAACAAGACGACGTGGACGCCTCAAAAAGTGAATCAAGTCAAAACAAGAATCCTGTACAAGCAGCAAGCGGGCGGAGACTCGTGCTATCCAGACAAGACGTTTCTGCTGTGCATAGACGACGATGACAATTACGCTGTTAAGCGATGCAGCGAAATCAAAGCCGGAGACATGGTCCTGGGATACCGCAAAGATCAAGGTTACCAACGCTGCCACGTGGTCAACGTCGAAAAGCACGAAGGCACGTTTGACATTCTCAAGATAACCGTTGACAAATCGCCGGTAATCAAGAACGTGGATGTTGCAAAAGTGCAAGACATGAACAAGTGGAAAGAATACATCTACGTAACTCCAAACCACGAAGTCTGCAGTCCAACACACGGCGGAAGGGTGAAATGCGGGCTGCTAAAGGTTGGCGACCTGCTCACCGATCTGCACCTGGGACAGATGATTCACGTACCCATCACAAGCATTGAAGAGACGGCGTTCAGAGGCACGGTTTATAACGTCAGACTCGCTCCCCACTACGAGGGTTTCTTCTACTTCATAGTTAGCCTCGACGACGAGCACGTTCAAGCGTTGGAAACGTTGTTGGGCAAAAGCTGGAATCTCTTCAAAAACGTCGAGTTCGCGCTGTTCGGTTTGGGCGTCAAATCATGGCTTGTCGACTGGCTGCCTGTTAGAGTCACCTACACCGAAGCCATTCAAGCCGGACACAGCACTAAAATGAGCATGACGAAGATAGGCGCATAACACGCTGTGTCAGTTTAGCGATTTTTAAGTCGAAGGTGTACGAATGCTAGAAGGGAGTCAACGGTGCTGAAACGGTGTGCAGTGTTCCTACTTGTTGCCGCCTTGATAAACGTAAAAGTTGTTGTCTTCTGCTGGGATAACGGCGGCTATAGCGACGAACCATCTAACCCTGCTTGCGGGACCCATGACTGGATTGCGCACCACGCGTTGGACTGGCTACCGTCAAAGGAGAAGGCGTTCATTCTCAACAACCTTAACAATTATCTCTACGGGACTGAGCTGCCTGACAACGGAGAGGCTTCAGACGGCATCGGAGACAAAACCAAACATCACGTATACTTTTTTGCCGACGGTTCTCTGCAGGAAAACGATTCGGCTGCAAGAGCGCAAGAAGAGTACAATGAAGCAGTTAGCCTCTTTAGGGCTGGCGATTTGGCCGGCGCGGCGAAGAGACTTGGCGCAATGACCCATTACATCTCTGACTTGGCGAGTTTCGGGCACGTTATGGGCAGTAGAACCGTCTGGGGAGAAGCCACCAACCACGGCTACTACGAAGACCATGTAAATTCAAGGACAAACAGCTATGACGACGAATTCAACATCTTTCTCAGCTATGACGGCGTATTGAACAGCACCTCCGCATACAACGCGTCTCTGACGCTTGCCTACGACACAACTTTCGATGCGGGTGGAGTTTTCACGTGCGTCTGGATGGAGGAACACTGCGATTTTGCGAATTCAGCGTTTGTTCAGCGGTGCGGTCAGTCGCTCAATCTGGCGGTGAATCTCGTTGCTGACGTGTTGCACACTTTTTATGTGGAAATGGTTCCCGAATTCCCAACAAGCGTGATTGTTGTACTGTTTATGGTTGTTGCTGCAGTGGCCGTTTTTATGCGAAGAAAAAGGAATTTAAACAATAGATTAGGGGCTGCGTGAGACATAGTGCTTTTGGTTTACCGTTATCAATGTCAATTCTTATACAGAACATATAGAGAAGCCCCCCCGTGTCACAAAAAACGTAGTCTTTGACTCATATGAAGAGGTTTACCACAAGCCCTAAAACCTTGTCTGTCATATTCGACAAGGTCTTCGCTTTTTCTTCTCCTTTTTGAGTTAGTGCATAGACTTTTTTCTTTGCTGAGTACGTTTCCCTGATTAGTGCATCCTTTTCGAGATTGTGCAGGCAGGAGTAAACCGTTCCCGGGGTAACGGGTATGTTGAACCGTCTCTGAATGTAGGACATGATCTCGTAGTCGCTCATAACGTCGTTCTTCAGCTTTAACATAATCAGAATGTCCATGAAATTTGTGACGATTCTTCTGTGCATCTGCGTTAGGATTTCTGATTCTAAGTCGTGCACCAACAGAAGCTACTTCTATAATTAATTTTCATATAAGCTTTTTCGCTTCTCACCTCATTATATTTATTTGCGGATGAAAAACGAAAATGGAGGTGAGAGAAAAAATGAAGTTAAAAATCGTGCTCTCGATACTTTTGGCAATTTTGGCTGCCACCTTCATGGTGAACGTAGCTCTTGAGTCTTTGCAGGCGACATCATCGATGGAAAGCGCTGCGGTACCTAGTGGACAAGGCGTAGCTTCTTCTGGTGGCTTGCATGGGGGTGTGCAACCGCTAGGTGACGAGAGGGACGGAGGATGGCCGTGAATCAAGAGTTGACCTTAAGTATTTAAACCCAGAATTGCATATATGCTATGGCGATTCGAATGGATAAAACGCTTGACCCCTTGGACGTGCGGATTCTTGAGCGTCTTGGCGAGTGCGGACCTAGGAACATCTCTCGCATCGCGCGGGATCTGGATATGCCGATTGAGACGGCGCGGAAGAGGGTGAAACGCCTAATCTCCCAGTTTTCTATAACTTTTCATGCGAACGTTTATCACACGAATCTTGGGCTAAAGAAGGCTTTTGTGTTTGCCGACGCTGTCCCGGGTTTTGAGGACGCGCTTTTTAGGTGTTTAAAGGCGAATGACTTCTGGCTCTATGTCGGTCGTTGTTATGGAAGGTTTGAAGGCTGTTATGGGATTTACGCGATTCCTAAGGAGCATGCCAGAGAGTTTAAAGAGTTCGTGAGTCGGGTTAAAGCGACTGGCGCTGCGAGGAGTGCGCGGTTAGTTTGGTCGACGTGTCTGTATTCTGCGAACCCGACAGAAAACTGGTTCGATCCGGAATCGAGAACGTGGGTTTTTCCATGGGATGAGTGGGTGGAGGAGATTTCTGGTGAAGGAACAGAACTACCCTACACTCTTGTTGAGTCTAGAGACTATCCTCTGAAGGCTGATCGTTTGGATGTTGTTATCTTGGCGAAGTTGGAGGTTGATTCGGCTCTTGGTTTTCGTGAGCTTGGCAAGGTTCTGGGTGTGGCTCCCGAGGTTGTGGCTTATCATTACAAAGACCACATTTTGAGGCGCGGTTTGCTCGAGAAGTCGCAGGCGTTCTTTCTGCGTTTTGACAAGGCGGTTTCGGATTTTTACGTCTTTGTTTTCAGGTTCGATGGTGCGGGCAAGATGGCTCGTTTCGCGCTGTCTCTGCTGGATAAGCCGTTTTTGCATTCTTTGGGGAAAGTTGTAGGCAAGTACGCACTTGTTGCGCACGTGTATTTTCCTAGGAGCGAGTTTAGGAGGTTTGTGAGGGCTTTGTCTGATGTTGTTAAGAGAGGGCTTTTGCAGAGTTATGAGTACGTAGTTGAGGATTTTGACGTGAGGTCTGCTCAGACGATCTCTTATGAGTATTTTAAGGGTGGAGGCTGGGTTTATGATCATAAGAGGCATGTGGAAAAGTTGCTTAGTATTGTGAGAAGTGCGAGAGCGGGAAATACGCAGATTTGATTTTGCCTTTATTCTTCTTTTACGGTTACTTTTTCTACTTCTTTTAGCCATGGGATTCTGGCTGGTTCCCACGCGAGATCGTTAAAAATGTCTTGTTCTATCTGTTCATTATTTACTTTCTCGCTTTCTCGGACGAGAGAAATCGTGATTACTGCTTTTTTGGGCATTTTTCACCTCCGCCTTTCGGCAAAAATAGAAGATTGTTCTTTTGAGTATTTAATTTTGTTGAAGAATTGGGATTAGTTTTGTTGGTTTTATGGCGCGCATTCCGTTCTGCGCGCAGTTAGGTCTAGTTTTTTGTTCTAGCCTTTTGGTTCTTACCAGTTTAAATATAAAATCTGACCATTTAATATCATCAAAAATGGAGAAGGGAGTATGAAAAAAACTGCAAAAATACTGTTAACACTACTGCTGATATCCTTTGTTTCAACAACGTTTGCGTGTATTCCGTATGCTAAGGCGGCGACTCCTGCTGATATCGAAGCCTCGATAGTTAAGGGGCTTGCATGGTTGGCATTGCAGCAATCGGCGACTGATGGCTCATGGGGGACTGGTTCCTATTATGCTCGTGTCGCATACACTGGTATGGCGGTGTTGAAATTCGAAACACGTGCGGTCGAGTTGAACAAGGACCCGCTTGATCCGAGCTACGAATACTACGCGCAGGTCAGGAACGGATTGGACTTCATCTTTTCAATGGCGCTAGTAGAAGACATTATCGTTCAGGCTCATGGCAACCCTGACTCGAACGGCAACGGCAAAGGAGTAACATTCAACACGGAGGGATTAGAGGGTGAAACGTACGCTACTGGAATTGCGTCTATGGCTATTGCAGCGAGCACCCACCCAGACATGACAGTGTCTGTTGCGGGGAGTCCAGTGGACGGTTGGAAGTACAAGGATGTGGAGCAAGACGTTGTGGACTGGCTCTGCTACGGGCAGAACGAGGAGTCGAACCCTGGCGACTGGTGGCGTGGTGGCTGGGGATACGAGGCGAACGAGATAGGGTGGTCCGACAACTCTAACTGCGGATATGCGGTGCTGGGTTTAGTTTACGGTCAGGCGCCGTTACCACACGGATTCGGACTAACGATTCCACAGTTCGTCAAGGACGAGCTAAACATCTGGATAAACTACATACAAAACCCAATTGACGGAGACGAGTATGACGGAGGATCAGGTTACGAGAGCCCCAATGATTGGGTTAACATTCTCAAGACCGGCACCTTGTTGCAGGAGATGGCGTTTGTCGGCGACACACTAGCTACGCCAAGAGTAGACGAGGCGATAAAGTACATTGAAAGACACTGGAACGACCTAAATGCTGACCCGGGCTGGAAATGGAATGCTCCTGCGCAGGTACACAAGCAAGCCATGTACACGACCATGAAAGGCTTCGAAGCGTTCAACATAAAGCTCATAGACACCGACGGCGGTGGAATCCGCGATGACGATTGGTATAACGAGTTTGCAGACGATTTGTTAGCTGAACAAGCAGCCTTCCCTGAGGGCCACTAGAACACTGATTGGTGGACAGGGGAATATGCCATGGCTACCTGTTGGGCGCTTCTCATACTGGAAAAGGCAGCCCCACCAGTCGCAAAATACGACTTGACCGTCCACGTTGTCGACGACACTACCAGCAGGCTTTAGTGTCGACTATTACGACTATTCTAAGGTGACCGTGGATTTTTATAAACAGCTTCCATCAAAACGCTACAACATCATTATATTGAGAGTGCACTCTGGTGTGGGTCAATATTCAGGATTGACCACCCTTTACACGTCAGAGAACTACAGTGACTGGGCGTACTACTGGGAGCAGACGAATAGAGAGGTAGTAGTCGTGGAGTATGTGGAGAATGGTCCAAAGTACTTTGCAATAACATCGAACTTCGTCAAAGCGTCGGATGGTTGCAGAAACTCGCTGGTAATCATGATGGGCTGCGATGGACTTAAAAAGGATGACATGGCGAAAGCCTACTTTGAAAAAGGAGCCAGCGCCTACATAGGTTGGGACGGGTCTGTAATGCCGTATCATACCGATGAAGCAGTCGACGAATTGTTACGCAACCTTGTTTCCAAAAACCAGACGATGGGGGTAGCGATCAGTAATGCAATGACTACCGTCGGTTCCGACCCGCAGTACCATAGTCAGCTGACGTATTACCCACAAGAAGCCCAAGGCTCCACGCTTACTGGGTTATCTGAAAACGGTCAGCAGCACTATTTTTCGTCATCAGCCATAAGCAGCCTCTCTTGCAGAGCAGTCACAAGAAAAAGTAAATCGGCTTACCTTTTAGTCTAATCTTACATTTGGTTACCAGTTATCTGCTCGTGTGCGCGCTTCTTTTTGCATAACAAAACTGCTATTAGAGCCATGACCATGAATAGCCCTAAAATTTGGAGGGATGAAAATTCTGGAATCACCAGATAGGCGTAGTGTCCTTCTTTGTCTTTTATTGCATCGTTTCCTGCGTTGTCGTAGGCTGTGATTTTGTATGCTATCACTGTGCCGTTTGGGTATCCGGGAATTGTTGTCTGATAAGTCTCTGCGGACACTTCAATCATGTTTAAAGGTGTCCACTCTGCTCCACCGTTAATATTATACCACAATGTCACGTTTTTCACCCCAGTACCCATGTCGGTGACGGTGGCTGTAACAGTCACACTTTGATCAGCACCAACGTTTTCTGGCGGCTCTTGCACTGGGTCGCTTATTTCTGGGGAAATGTCGTCAACAAAGTGGGCTTCTAACGTGTGATTCACATCCAACGTGATTGCTATCGGGTTCTCTGTCCTTTTTTCTCCATCAAGCAACCAATAATCGAACGAGTAACCCGAGTCCGGGAGAGCGGCTGCGCTTGTCGCTTCTCCTACTATGTAATAGTAATCTCCGGGCGGCGGGTTCGTTGTTCCTCCTGTTGAAGAAGTGAGAGTGAGCCTTTTTATTGTTGCAGTTATGAGGCTGCAGAATCTGATGTCGAAGGTGTACGGGACTCCTCTAACCCAGTACAGGCCGATTCTCGAGTTCCACGCTTGGTAGGAGCAGCTCAGGGAGTCTTCTCTCATGTTCGGTTCGTTCAACCACGCCGTTGCGTCGGCGTCCCAGTAGCCGTTCACGCGTTTCTTGTAGTATATGGTGTCGTTGTCCGCCCAGAAACAGTAAAAGTCTGTGGTTGAAGAGTTGATTGAAAGGACGGGAAATGAGGTTGAGGACACGTCTGACTGGACGGTTTCTTGTGGGCTCCATCCGGAGCCGTAGGTTCGGTTATAGAACAGTATTTGGTTCGGGGTGCTTAGGTTGAGAAAAGTGAGGTAGACGTCGTTTTCTCTCGCCACGACCGAGTGGGCGAACCGTGTTCTTCCGGAGATTGTTCCTGGGGCGATTAGTTCTTCGGGTTCGAAGGCTGTCCCGTTCCAGACTCTTCCCCTAACCGCTCCTAGAGGTTCTAGATAGCCTATACTTAGATAAACAGCGTAGACTTTTTGTTGTGTCAAGGACACGATGGAGACTGCCCAGTTCGCTCTCGAAAGTGGTGATAGCTGGTATGGAAAGTTTGTGTCTGTCTGCCATGTTCCGTTGTTCAGTGAGGATTTTGTGCAGTTTGGGTATCTGTCGCTTGCTACTTCCCATCTGTAGCCTATCCATGGGTAGCCTTCAGAGTCGACGGTTATGAAGGGCTCGTGGAGGTAGTATGGGTCTTGGACTGTGATGACTACTTGTTCGTCGGGTGTGCTCCAGGTTATCGTTCCGTCGGGGTTTGGTCTTCCTCTTCGGTATAGCAGTGATTCCGTGGGGATTCCCGTGCTTCTGACGTAGTGTACGTAGGTTCCGTCGTACCATGTTGAGAAGACTCCTCCGTCGGGTCCTCCTGGGCAGACGACGGTGGCGGCGCTCCACGTTACGCCGTCGATGCTTGTTCTGAATTTTATCTCGGCTTCTGGGTAGAACACCCAGTGTTTGCCGTGGGCGTAGAATATTTTGCGTTGGTAGGCTTCCAGTGTTGTTACGTTTTGTGTGTACGTTACTATGGTGGATGGGGTGGTTTGTACCTGTGCCTTTGTGATGTTTGGTGCTGTTTGGTTTTGAAGCTGGATTAAGAGTAGAAAGGTTAGTAGCAGGATAAAGAAGGTTGCTTTTTTCATGTTGCTTCGACCGTTGGTGAGCGTGTTTTGGTTTTGTGGTGGAATCTGCCTTTTCTCTCTGGCCACAGTATGATTATTACGACGATTATGGCTATGATGATTATGAGGATTGTTGGGTTTAGGAACAGGTAGCCCAGGTAGGGTATTCTGTAGAGGAGGCGTCCGTGTATGTTTTCTGGGTAGACCGTGTAGGGGTCGTCTCCGTCTAGTGCGTCTCCTTTTGTTTTGAAGGTGAGTGTTCCGTTTTCTAGAGTTTGGATTCTGGTGACTCGGTGGACTGTGCGAACGCCGTTCTGGGGGTCGAACACTATTATGTCTCCGACCTTAATTTCTTCTGCTGGGACGCCTCTTACTACGGTTAGGTCTCCGTCTTCTAGTGTTGGGTTCATGCTTTGACCGGATATTGCGACTAGGGGCGTGTCTGTTGCCAAGGAGAAGCGGAGTCCGACGTATATGAAGGCGACTGCGAGGATGAGTGCGAGGACGAATATGACATCTTTTAGAAGTTGTCCTTTTTTCCTGTGTCTAGTTTTCATCTTCAGCTCTCAAGTCCGTACCTCTTTCTTACGTACATTGGTTCTTTCACGAAGCTGTCTATTGCCAGTATGAGTACGGCGTAGCCTATGACTTGAAAGGTGAGGGCCATCCACCATAGGGAGGTTGATGAGATCAGAGGGTCTGGCCACAGGAAGAAGGACACGCCCATTTGGAATATGACTGGGCCGAGGAGGCTCCAGCCGGTTTTGTAGAAGTAGTAGCCTAGGAAGAGTCCGGCTGCGAAGGCGGTTAGGATGTCCATGAACAGGAATTCTGCCAGGCTGCTTGTGTCCATCGTTAAGAGGCTGCTTATTGAGGTCTTGCTTGTTGCGCTGATCAGGCTGAACATGATTGCGGAGGCGTATAGGGATTTGAAGAATCCGTGGTGTCTGACTAGGTTTCTGAAGATGTATCCGCGGAATACTGTTTCGTAGGCTAGGCTTATGATTATTGCGTATGCCATTCCGAGCCCTGTTCGGTAAAGGATGTTTATTGGTGTTGTCATGAAGCGTGACACTTCGAAGCCTTCGCTTATGTTGCCTGTTGACAGTACTCCTGTTATGCCTGGTGCCAGGAGCATTATTATGTAGAATATTGCGCACGCTATGCCCAGTAGGATGGTGGTTTTTGTTTTGATGTTGGCTGGTTTTCGGAAGCCGTGTCGCTTGAATGTTGTTCTTCTGGCGATGATGAGTGCTGCGTACGCAGCTATGCTGGCGATTGGGATGGCTAGGAATAAAATGTAGTCGTATGGATATCCTGGTCTTATTGTTTCTAGGAGTTGCCAGTAGGCTTGCCACAGTGCGAAGGTTATGACGAAGAGTAGGATGGCTGTGAGGGTGTCTGTGCCTTTGGAGGTTTGTGTCGGGGTTGCCATTTTAGTCTTCCTCGCTTTCTTCTGGGGCGCGTTCTTGTGCTGTTTTTATCATGGATGGGGTGACCTTGTATTCGTAGCGTGTTATGTCGTCTAGGACGTAGAACATGTCGGTTGGTTCTTGGTTTTCTGGTGTTGGCGGTTTTTGGAGGTGGACGATTGGTTTGGACAGGGTGTCGGCTATTCTTACTAGGTCTTCAAGGGTCTTCATCTGGATTGTTGTCTGTCCTTGCGTGGAGGGTTCTCGTGCTGCCTCTACTATTATGTCCTCGTAGGGTTCTATCAGGTCTTGGACGAGTTTCTCTGTTGTTTGTGGTGGTGCTGGTGGTTTGGTTCTGAGGTAGAGGATGGAGAAGACTGCTAGTCCGGCTGTGGAGGCGATGGATGTGGCGTAGGAGGCGTACTGCATGTTTCTGTTTGAGTCTTGCTGGATTGTTTGAGTTTGGGTGATTTCGCCGGTTTTGGTGGCTTCCAAGTTTTCTAGGGTTATGATGTCTCCTTCTGGTGTGCCTCTTTGGAATGCTATGTTTAGGGTTGAAGTTAGTGATTCGTCTATGGTTCCTTCTTGGGTTTCGGCTGTTAGGAGTATTGTTGTGGCGATTGTCATGTTGTAGTTGCCTGTTGACACTCCTATTTCGCTGTTGATGTCGCCGACCAGTTTTCCGATGGCTACCACGTCTATTGTGGGTGTGTCGAAGTGGAAGGTTGTTGTGTCTGAGTTGTTGGTTATTGTTTTTTGTGGGATTGTGAAGTTCTGTTTTGTCCATCTTGCGGTTACGATGTACGCGCTTGCTGAGTATTTTATTGTGGTGTTTGCGGTTAGTGTGCTTTCGAACGTGTAGGTGAATGTTAGGTAGAGTTCTTGTGTTATTTGTAGGTAGATTGGTCCTTCTCCTTCTGCTAGGGTGGGTTTGTTGTTGTATATGATGTTGGGTTGTTCGAGTTTGGCTGTGTAGTTGTATGTTCCGTCCTGGGTGTAGTTGCACAGGGTGATGGTTTGGTTTTCTTCTGTTGGGAGTTGTGTTGCGTAGGTGAGAAAGATTATGGATATTATGGTGAGTAGGGCGAAAAAGATTGCTAGTGCCTTGATTTTTGTTTTTGACAATTATATTCCTCTTCCGTTTCTGTTTCCGGTTTGTTGTTTAGATAACCTCGTTTTAAACCGTGTATATATACGTTGTTTCAGAAGATCACGTATGGGGGGTCGAAAATTATGCTTGCTGTAAAAGAGAGTGTGGAGCATGCGGGTTCACTCTTCCAGCTTTCTATTTCGGTCATGGCTGTGGCTGTTGCCGTGTTTTCGTAGGTTGGGGGGTTGTTTTCGTATTCTTGGGGTAGGGTTTCTCCTTTGAGTTTGTATTCTATGGTGAGGGATGCTGTGATTGTTTCGTCTTGGTTTTGTTTTTGTCCGGTTGCGGTTTTGATGTCTGGTATGGTTATGAGCAGGGTTTGTCCGTCGTAGGTTGTGGTGTACTGGTTTTCTGGGACTTGCGTGTTTGTGCTTTGTCTGACTATCATTATTGAGAGTTGTTGTGTCCAGTTCCAGTCGTTTGGTAGTGTTTCGTTGATTGTTAGTGCGTTTATGGGGGTTGTGCCGGTGTTTTTTATGGTTATTAGGATTTGTAGTGTTGTGGGGTTTGTGTCTTCGATTGTTTTTGTTTCGTTGTTTACGGTGATTGTGACTTCGTTTGTTGGGGCGTTGGTGAGTTGGCTTTCGATGGTTATTGTTGGTTTTTGCCATACGCCGAGTGTCATTTCTATGTTTATTCGGTCGCTGTATGCGGCGTAGGCGATGGTTGCTATTGTTAGCATGACGAGTGGGAGGGTTAAGGCTAGAAGCGTGCGTTTCGATTGGTCATTTCTTCTTTTCATTCTTTATCACTGTTGCCTGAGTGTTCATTAGTTATAAAGTATATTACTCTCGGTAAAATGTGTTCTGTTAGTTTTGTTGCCTAGGGTTCTTTTTCCCACGTGTAGCTGGATATAGGCTCGGGTTCTGGCAGGTGGTCAGCCATTGTTGATGTGATTGTTATGGATATCGTGAGTTTGAAGCAGTTGATCTGGCAGTTTTTGGGGAGTTTTAGGAATATCCACAGTATCATGGTGTTTTTGGTGTGTGGTCCGTAGGCGTCAAGGTAGACTGGTGGTGGGATGTTTCCGGGTGGTGGTGGGGCGACTTGGAAGGGTTGGTTTGGGTTGAGCTTCACGAGTGCGTAGACGTTTTGTGGGACATCTGTTGGTGGCCAACCGTATGAGTCTCCGTCTATTATCTGTCCGTAGTAGTATTCGTTGTGGATGAAGCATGGCCATACTCCTCCTGGGTCGTTCACTTGGTATGTGGGTTGGTTTATGAAAACTGGGACTGCTCCTTGGTTCTGGATTTTTAGTCCTATCCAGCAGTACCAGCCTGGGAAGACTTTGGTGCTTAGTGAGAGTGTTCTGGTTGGCATCTGGTTGTCTGGTGGCCATTTGTTGACTAGGACGCCGCATGGGTAGAGGACTTTGTAGCTTATTATTTTTGAGTCTAGGCGGCCTATGTGGAGTTTGTATTGTTTTGTGATTGTGTCGTACCAGTGGGCGGCGCCTATGCTGGTTATTGAGATTAGTAGTAGGGGTATTATGAGTAGTGTGAACATTTTGGTTTTTGGTGCTTGCATTTTATGGCACCTCCACGGGTGGTGGGGCTGAGGCTGGGTCTAGGTCCTGCGGGTATGTTGCTGTTAGTACGACTTTGATGTTGAACGTTTTGTCTACGAGTTCTGGGTGGTTTTGTGCGTCGAAGTACAGGTTTTGTACGTTGTAGACGCAGGTGCATGGGACTATTTGGTAGTTGGGGTCCATTACGGTGTCGTCTGGGGTGCACCAGATTCCGTCTGGTCCTGCGTCCATGTAGAAGCCTCCTGTGTACTTGATTCTGAAGAGGTTGTAGAGTTCGGTTTCTGTGCATTCTACCCAGTCGCCTGTTTGTTCGTCTTGGTAGTAGAGTGTGTAGTTTATTGTGGCGTACCATGATATTGTTATGGCTTTGTTGTGGACTTTTGTGATGAGTGTGAGGTTCCATCCTGGGAAGATGGCTTCGTCTGCGAAGGCTATTTCTTTTCCGCCTTGGTCGAAGACGAGTGTGTAGCCTAGGCCGTTGTAGTGTTGTACCCAGCAGTCTATGATTTCGATTTGGTAGTCTGCTGAGTCTAGGGTTGCGGTTGTTGTGAGTTCGTCTGTCCATGCGGCGTAGGCCATGCTTCCTATTATTATGAAGAGTAGGGGAACTACTAGTAATGTGATGATTTGGACGTTTTTCTTTCCGGTGTGGTTGTGTCTCATTTTCTGTTCGTCCCGGACGTTTTGTTTTTTGAATCCCAAAAAAGGGGGATAAAGATTGGTGTTGCTTTGCTAAAGGGTTCTAACCATTTAACTTGGTGGTGTTATCTTTTCCCATGTGTAGCTGCTTATCGGCTCTTTTCCCATGTGTAGCTGCTTATCGGCTCTGGTACGAACTCGTAGAACGGATACTTGCAATCCATTCTGAACCAGTGGCACTGAAGCTCTGGATATTCTTGTCCGATGAAGTGTATGAACTGCACGATTCTCAATGTCTCACCTGGTTTCAAACTGAAAGTGGTCGGCTGTACTTCAAAGTCATATTCACCAGTGATAGGGTTGAACACGTAGTACTTCCACCAATACTGGAAGTAGGTAGGCAACGGAACTGGGCTAGCTATTTCTCCCCAGCACGGGTCTGCCTCGTATGGTCCGCCGAAAGTGATTATAGGTGCATCCGCCTTAGCTGATAGTTGTCCCTTGTTCGTAACAAACATCTCGAACTCTAGGTGCCAGCACGGGAATATCGGGTTGGCGAGTATCTGAACACCAGCAACCTTCTCTGCTCCATCGCACGGGTTAACACCCATAATGTTGCTGATCTGTAACTCGTCTCCGAAGACTACTTTGTCACAGTCAGTGTCGTAGCTCGTTGTCGATAGCACGTGCCATTTCGTTACTTCAACACACATGGTGCCAACGTGCATCTTGTATTGCTTCGTTATGTAATCGTACCAGTGAGCGGTCGCAAAACCTACCAACGGTAGCAGCATCAATGGTATAATCAAAGCAGCAAACTTCTTGTTCATGTCTGTCAACCTCCTCCTTTCTCCATTCGGGCTATCATCAGGCAAACGCGCCCGCGCGCGGACAAAGCGCTTCACCCTTTAACGGGGGCTCCCCTTTTAGTCCCCCGGACCTAGAAGATTAACGTGCCCTAGGACAAGCACAGGTTTCATCCTATCGGGTTGTTATTTACCCGACAATTATTGTATAGCCCATATTATTTAAAACCCTATGGAACAGAGGACTAGAACAAAACAATAGACCTAAAAGCCCCACAAAAACATCAAAAACCGAGGCAAAAACGACTCAACACAAAAAAACAAACCACACTTTAAACCAAACTTAAACCAAGCCGAAAACGTCTCCTCACAAAAACAAACACAACAGAAAAAAGAGCCACAACCAACAAAACCGCAAACCCAGAAAACTCCGGAACAACCCGATACTTGAAAAAACTCCCACCCTCATCACTCACAGCCACATTCCCCGCGTAGTCATACGCAACAATCTTGTACGCAACCCACGTGCCATTCCCAAACCCCGGAATCATCGCCCGATAAGAGCCTGCCGAAACCTCAGACATGTTCAAAACCGACCAACTCAACCCATCATCCACACTATACCACAGAGTCACGTTACGCACACCCGAACCCAAATCACTAACTCCAACAGTAACCGTCACGTTCTCATAAGGCGCAACATCGCCAGAAGGCTCCCGCACAGGAACACCAACCACCGGCGCAACATCATCAACAAAAAACGCCTCCAACACATGCCCCCCATCCATAACAACCTCCACGGGGTTCTCATTCCTCTCCATATCATCAAGCAGCCAATAATCCAGAGAGAAACCCAAGTTCGGAACCGCACTCACACTCACCACAGCACCCGCAGTATAATTATACACCCCAGGAGACGGCTCCGTCGTTCCCTCGCCACTCACTGAAATCATCAACTCGTACTCTGGAACACCATAAAGACTCATCAACGGATAACGGTCCACGTTGTCCGGACTCTTCAGAACAAGCGCCTCGTCGCCAATGCCATCACTTCCGCTCTCATTCTGAAAAACCCCACTACACAAGTCGGAGCCTCCGTAATCGCTCCAATAATTGCCGCCCGAAGGATACCCGTCATCCCAAACGTTGCTAAACGCGTCAAAAACGTCAAACTGCATGGCATTGTCAACAAAATTGTTGTGAAAAACGACGTTGCCACCAGCAAGTCTAAAAGTTATGCCATACACGCTGCTATTGACTACAGTGTTTTCTTCAACCAGATTCCCCGTGGAACGCGCGACGTAGACCCCAAACGAGTTCTCATACACATTATTATTTTGGGCGACATTACCGTCCGAGTTAAAGTAAAAATAAACGCCATACCCGTTGTTAGCAACCTCATTGCCGCTCACATTGTTGTTTCTCGATTCGTAAAGCCTAATCCCGTACGTTCCACTGTTGTGAGCTACAACATTACCAACAAACGTGTTGTTGTCAGAGTAATCAAACCAAACACCGTAGTCATTATCAACAATCTTATTGTCGTTTATCAAACAGTTGCTAGAAGCGTTCAACTTAACCCCGCAGAACGGGTTAGGCGAGCCAATACCGCTGTTCCGCAGAGTAAAACCACTAACAGTCACGTTGTCCGCCTCGACAAAGACCACGTGCCCAACCCCGCCACCATCAACGACCGTGGTTTCCCTGTCCTCCCCAAAGATCGAGACACTCTTGTTCACGACAACATTCTCGTAGTAAACCCCAGCCCTCACTCTGACGATGTCTCCCGGCTCCGCAGCGTTAATACCCTCCTGAATGGACGAAAAGTTGTCATACGCGGTGTGTCCCACGTAAATGACCTTTGGGGTTTGGCAATAGGCTGCGGGAGTGTTCCGATTAACGTTTGTGCTGACCAAAGCCACAAGGACAAGCAACAAAACCAAGAAAGCACTGAAGTTCTTTCTATTCACCGTACCATCAACACTCTAAACGATTGCCAAATTCTTATCGGTTGCGGAGAAAGCCAATAGAACTCAGTTCTAGAGGAGGGTTACAGAAGATAAATAACTTGTTACGTACTATTAGTAGTAGTAATTGGTGTTGTACAAAAGGATAAAGCATATCGTAAGACGTAATATTTATTACTCACCCATCCAACTTGTATACGACAAGAACAAAACTACAGGAGAACGGAACAAAATGGAAAAAACCTTCTCCCTAGCAATCACCACAATAGCAATCGCAGCCCTAATCGCCTCAGTCGCCGCCGTCTACTACACAGCCACCCTAAGAAACACAGGCACAATAGTCGCCCACGGATGCAAAATCTACCTAGACGACAAAACAACAGAAACATACACAATAGCATGGGGCGAAATGCGAGTAAACCAAACCCTCACAAACTACAGATGGATATACAACAACAGCACCGTAACAAACCCAGCAAACCTCACATGGCACCACAACGCACCCGCCTACTTCACACTAAAAATGTACTATCAACTACCCAACCTGACGTGGCAAGAACTAACACAAGGCCAACAAACAACCCTCAACCAAACACAGTGGCTGCACACAAGATTCGAACTCACAACCCAACCAGACGCAATCAACCATCAAGGCGTGTTCGCCTTCGACATATTCATCGAGCTGGCGTAAAATGCAAAGAATAGCAATCGTAATGTCAATCCTTCTCCTCTTTGCAGTAGCCCAATCCAGCTTCCAAACCCAACTACTCAACACCGGAACAATCATAGGCGAAACGCCTTCCACAATTTTTGAAAACGGGTTCGAAGAAGGCAACTTCTCCGCATGGACCGGAACCAACGTCTACCAAGGACAATTCCTCACATGCGTGACAGCAACAGGCGAAGCCACACCACCACACCACGGCACCTACCAAGCAAAAGCCGAAATAAACGGCTCACTCCCATCCACATCCGCATACGCCTACAAAGACCTGCCAACCACAAACACAACAACCAACCTGCGCTGTTACGTGTACCTCTCAACATACTACACGCCATGGCAACCACACGAAACCTACCTAGCAACCATAGCCCAAGACGACAGCATACTCTGCCAGATCGGACTCACAGAAACCACCGGAGAACTCGTCTTCATAGCCTTCGCCAACGGAAACACAATCATACTCTACAGCACAAAAACCCTCACAACAGGCGTGTGGCACTGCATCGAAATGCAACGCATACAAGACCAAGAAAACGGCGAATATCATGTATGGCTGGACGAGACAGAACTGACAGAATTCCGTCTAACCAACCTAAACACCTCAAGCCTCATCGCAGACAGAATCTACGTAGGAAACTACCACGGCTGCGCCGCTCATCCGCCGAATCAAGTCACGTTCTACATAGACTGCGTAAAAGTCTCAAGCACGTACATAGGCAAAGAATAAACACACACATGTATCCAATTCTAGACCAATAGTCTAGCCTAAAAGTTCTACACAATATATAAGCAACCGCAAATTAACACACTATCCCACCTTACACAACCCCATGAAAGGCGTATAGCCTTGTCCACAAAACTCGAAAAACTCCTAAGCCTACTAAGCGACAACGTATGGCACAACACAGACCAAATCGCAAAAACCCTCGAAATCCCACAGGACAAATTCCAACAAGTGCTCAAATTCCTAGCGGAAACAGAAATAATCCAACACAACACAGCCACAGACCAGATAAAACTCAACCAAAACTGGAAAACCCTCATGATAAGCCAGAAAGAAGCAAACCCAGAAACACAGGCTCAGCCCGAAACCACAGCCGTCGGCACGATAATAATCCCCCCACAACAAACACTCCTAATCCAGTGCACACGCATAACCAACCTAACCGACAACAGCCTCGAGCTAGAAATCCGCATAAACAAAAAACTAAACGAAATAGCCATAAACAAAATCAAATAACCACACCCGCGAAACCCAACCAGAACCTTTTCACAACAACCCAAACTTCAATCCATATTTCACTCTATATATAAGAGGGTCTAAACACCGCACAACCTCCCACACAAAAAACAGCCCGAACAATCAAACAGACATCAAATCGTTCGCCTTGCGCAAAACCTGAAGCAACTCACGACCCTTATCACTAGTCCTATAAACAACCACATCCCCAGGATTAGACCCAGCACTTACAATCATACCCGACTCCAACAACTCACTCAGATAACGATTAAACCGCCCAAAATTCAAGTTACACCTGTACATAAGCCTCGTCTTGTTTGCGCCGCCTAAAGCCTCGCTAAGAATGTCACAGATAACTTCACTGCGACCCCTACGACGCCTACCCTCCCCCATCACTCTCCCTACTCCGAATCCGAATCAGACTGCGTAATCAGCTGTATAATTTATGCACAAAGAAACCTAATAAAATTAACTGCACTAATCTTCTATAAAAGAATCCCAAAAATACTTTTCACTATCCAAAATTTAAACAAAATCATAACAAAGCCTATTCAGAAAAAACAACCAACTTCTCGAAACAAACTCGCCAGCAGGACACATCAGAAACTATCCACCAAAAACACCTTCAAAAATCACCTTACACAAAAAACCATTCCTAAAACCTCCTTCTTACCGTGAAAATAGCTTAAATTCCACTTTTAACCCAATTTTGACCGAGGATTGAGCCTTTGGCAAACGTGTCCACGGAAGATGTCCGCGACGCAATAAACATAACGTCCGCAGAAATCCCAGACGACAAAATCCAAAAAATGATAAAACGCGCAGAAGTCACGCTCGAACTCGAACTCGGCAAACAAATCGACTACAACGACTGCACAGACGCGGAAAAAGAAGCCATAACCATGCTAGCCGCCATACACGCCATCTGCTACCTGACAGGCGGCTCAGCCACAGGCCTAAACTTCGCACTAGGCGACCAGAACATAACCCTAGCAGACAACGCACCACCGCTAGAAGTCCTACAAACCGAGCTCGAACGCCTCCTGAACAGCCTCAGACAGCCAATCGTGAGGAAAGCCTGATGCAGACGCCAGAAGCCTACTACCAACTCATAATCGACCACGCGCCGTACGTCTACGTCATCCCACCAGACACCCCAGACCCAACATGGGGACGCGCAGCCTTCGCAGCCGCCTTCGCGATAGACTTCCTCACCGAAGCCTACGCCAAACCGCAGTTCGAAGACCGAAGAACAGAAATCACCAACAAAACCGCAAGCCTCGCCGACTTTATTCTCACACAACAGTGCACGGACCCAGCCAAGAAAGCCCACGGCGGTTTCAAGAGCAACGAAACCAGCACCTACTACCACGCTGTTGACGCTTGCCGCGTCATCCCAGCACTCTTACACGCCTACGAACTAACAGCCACCACAGACTACCTGAACGCCGCCAAACTCGCGGGCAACACCTTCCTCAAAATCATGCAGGACCAGCAAGCGTACGGCGGCTTCGCGAAAGCCGTTACAACTGAAGACGCTTGGCTACCGCAGATGGACACCGAATGCCTCTACGGACTAATCGGCTTGAAAACACTCGCCGAAAAACACGACGCACCCAACAAAGCCACGTACGAAACCATGATGTCCACGGCTGTCGGCTTCCTGCGCGAAGGCTTCGAGAACCTCTGGCTGCACTACGACCCAGCAGACGAAAAATGGCACCGCGCAGGCTCGGCGGAAACCGAAATCTACGACGACTCCTTCGCCTACGCCCTGCTCGGCATGTACGAGTACGAGGGCTGGAGTCCCGCGTGCCAAAGAGTCTACAGCTTCATAAACACGATAAGCGCTTCTCCACAGCGTCCCGCCTACAACCCCGCCGTATGCTGGGCGGGCTACATAGACGTCGCCTCACGCTTTCCAGCGTGCGATTACTATGACGCGGTCACGAGCGGAATCCTCTGGAAAATCCGCAGAGACCACGACAAACCGAGCCTAGCCTTCAGCAAACAAACAGTCGAGAAGCATCAAGACGAGTTTATGTTCTGGGGCGTCAAACACGCCGACTACAGCCCGGTCGAGAACAAGCAGGCGATGGCTACGGTCTGCTGGCTCGCAAGGCTGTTTCTAAACTACGAGGAACCCGTGACTCGCTTCACGCAGATTCTGCGCTCAAAGGGCGAAAGCATAACACTCTATCCGGTGATAGAGGCAGCCGAAACCGTCTCCTACGGCGAAGGCATTGACATCAAAGCCATCGCTTCTCCAACCCGCACAGAAGAAGTCCTCATCGAACCAGGATACGTAATCAACGACTACATCACAATCCACACTTTCACGCCGCTGAGACACCACGACAAAATTCGCAGAAGAGGCGTGGACTACGAGGTTCTGGGCGTTCAAGCATTCGACTGGAAGGGCGAGACAGCCTACTTAAAGGCGAACTGCAGGAGGATTGTCGGGCAATGAGTGAGAGAGAAAACTCCGTTGACACGGTTGTTAGGCTGCTGCAGAAAGAGATGCTGGTCGTTAAGGACGATGACGGACTGGCTAACATCCGTGTCAGCGGCGAGTGGTACGACCGAGAGCTTTTCAAGAACTGTGACGCCCAGATAACGGTCGGACTCGCCGAGAGCAGAGGCTCCAAAGTCGAAATGAGCGGAAGACTTCGCAGACGCTTGGGAGCCTTGCGTGTGAACGTTTGGAGCCAAAGCAAACTCATGCGTAACAAGACGGTTGAAGAAGTCAACCGCACAGTAAGGCAGAGTCGCAACAGACCAAACGAGACAACATACGACTTTTTCGGCGTGAGCCAAACAACAGGCACTCATAAGGCGTATTCCGCAGGCTCAGCAAACGAGCCAACTCCCGAAGACGTAGGCTGGACCGAATCAGCCAACGCAGATTATGAGAAGCTCTGGTACAGCGACGATGACCGCTGTCTGAAATCCAGCAACACAAACAGCGAACACGCGCTCATGCTTTTCCGCTTCAAAATCGAGTCGCGAGAACAAACTGTCAAGAAAATAGTTTTAGTTTTTGAAGGCTATGGCACCGCTCCAGCAGGAAACAGTGTAACCATCAAAGTTTGGAGTCACATAGAAAGCGAATGGCAAGATGCGACAAGTGGAGCGGGCGATGCGGATGAAACAATCAGGCTCACACTTGCAGCATCACTTACAGACTACATAGACGAGAACGGATTTGTTTGGCTTCTCGCAAAAACGACAAACCCAAGCGATGGCTCGACCCCAGCCACGCTCAACTGTGATTATGTCTTTTGCGCGGTCACCGTCAACGGAATCACCTATCTTGATGTTGTTTCTTACCGTGACGCAGACCGCGTTGATGTTAAACCCTTCATCTTCAGAACAGAATTTACCCTAAAATCATGGTTCTTCGAGGACATTGGAGAGTGAGAAAACATGGTTGAAACGTATGGAGCGCACGAATGCCGTATCTACTTTGCAGAGGAAACAAACTACGGAGAAACACCATCAAACCCGCCAATGATCGGCATAAACGCAGAAAGCGTAGAACCCGGCTTGGAGCCTAGCCTAATAAAGGTCAGAGGAGTTGGCTCCAGAGATCTGCAAGCCCTAAAAAGTGGCTTCAGAAGCGCAACGTTGAAGATACAGCACTATCTCAGCAGCGACGCGCCGATAACCTTCATTCAGCACGTGCAAACGCTGAACAGCCTAAGCATTCAGGTCCTCTATTACAAGGGCTTGTTTGCCTCAGCAACAGACATCATAAGCCTACTCTACGCGGGCTGCAGAATCCACAAACTGACGGTCGAGTGCGCAACAGAAGACTTCGTGAAAGCCACAGCCGAAATCATCGCAAAAGACACCGCAACGGGCACGAGCAAGCTGACTGGCGCAACGTACGCCGACTACGCCGGCGCCATACCCTACAGCGAGAGTTACGTGCAGCGCGGAGCGGGAGACGGCTCAGGCTTAGCAGCCCTAGAAAGAGTGACGGACTGGAAGTTCACGATAGAAAACAGCCTGAAACCCGTGCTGGTCATCCGCTCGACCGATGGACACCTTCTCAAGTATCTGCCGGCGAGACACCGCAACCTAACGGGCGAGTTGACCTTCGAGTTTGAAAGCAAACAAGAATACGATGATGTCGTGAACGACAGCGAGTTCAGCCTAAAACTCGGCTTGGGCGGAACGAACAGCGCCTTGTTCAAGTACTGCAAGTGGGAGAAAGTGGCGACGCCGACCCGCATCGAGGACCTTGTTGCGCTGAGGACTTCTTTCGTGGCGCGTGACATAGTCATAAGCTAGGAGGCGTGGAGATGCGGACAGAGGCTTTGGAGGTCGACGAGCGTTTCGGCGAGGAGTATGCTGGGCGCTACGTTTTGGGCGAGATTAGCTGGGCTAAGCGTAGCCGCATAATCCAGAAATACACGAAATATCATCCGTTGACGGGGCAAGTCGTCAGCAGCGACTACATAGCCATCCAAGCCGAAACGATAATGGCTTCGCTCAAAGAACAGCCGCTACACAAGCCCGTAACACTTGAAAAGTTGCTCAGCGAAGAGAGCGGCGTACCAATCGGCTTGGGCGAGTTCCTCAGCCAAACCGTCAACAGATTAAACGCCTTAAGCGTTGAAGAGACCGCTTTTTTATCCGAGCAATCCGAAGACAGAAGCCAAACGCGGCCATCACAGACTTTCGCCTCTGCAAAGAGTTCGGGTGGACGCCAGACCAGCTTGCTCAACAGCCAGCAAAGACCATCCAGCAGTTCATCGTCGTCCTCAACGAGCTAGACCGTCAAACGGAGGAGGAACGCGTGAAGGCAGAGAGGGAGGCGAAACGGCGTGTCCATTGAAGCTGAATGCACTCTTGAAGGCTTTGAAGAGTTTAGAGCCGCGATGGAGCGTTTTGACTCTGGCGTGCAAACTCACGTGCAGGGACAGTTGGCAGGTTGGGCTGAGGACGTTAAGACGCTGGCTCGACAGCTTGTCCCTGTAAGAACAGGCCATCTGCAAAGCTCCATCTACGCCGTGATTCGCGAGTGGGTTGCCGAAATCGGCGCGGAGGCTGCGTACGCACTGTTTGTTGAGCTCGGCACACGACACATGCAGGCTCGCCCGTACCTCTACCCGGCAATACAGGAGCATCTGCCGGAGCTTGAGCGCGTGGCTCTCGAGGCTCTGGACGCCGCCAAGTCGGAGGCTGGTTTGGAGTGAGCTTTCGCGAAATCGCCATAACGATAAGAGCTGTCAACCGAGCAAGCAGTGAATTCGCGAGGGTTCAGTCCGACGCCGAAGCCTTGAGTGTGCGGGTCAAGAGTCTCGGCGCGGCGATTGCTGGTCTGGGCGCCACTGGAACGGTCATCGGACATATCGCTCACCAATTCGGCTTACTAAATGCCGAGCAGGCTGGCGTTTTCAATTCCGCCATGATGGTTGTCACGGTTATGGGCGTGTTCATGCGGACGAGTTGGGGCGTTGCCATAGCTCACAAGGTCTACTCTGCAGCCTGCTGGGTTGCAACCGCGGCTCAGAACGCTCTCAACGTCAGCTATGCCGGGTGGTTGGCTTTGACCGGCGTGGGTATAGCCGTCATCGTCGCTGCTGCCGCAGCCATGTGGTACTTCGCAAGTCAAGTAAACGCCGCAACCGCGTCAGTCCAAAGCTTCAACGAGACAGCGGCAGAGATGCCCACTCGGGCACGTAGCATAACTCGTGCTGGAGAGGAAGAGCTTTACAGGCGCGGAGTTGAGTGAGCCTTTGAGTGTCGAGATTCCCAGGGTTGCGGTTGCTTTTGGCGCTGTTGGCGTTCCGCAAGGCGATGTTATAGATTTGCGGGTGCATCTGGGTTGTACGAAAGAGGTTAGCAGCTTCGACTGTCTCTTGCAGAACTGGGACAAGAAGTACAGTCCAAGCGGCTCTTACCCCGTCAGCGTGGGCGTGGACGGGCACATCGACATCGGAAGAGGCGCGAGTGTTCCGCAGGTAATAACGTGCCGTGTTGAAGGCGTCAACTACGAATCGTCGCCGTCTGAGAGTTATCTGCGCGTTAGCGGGCGGTGCTGGGGTGAGAAGCTGTTCCGCAGAGTCGTCACGAAAGCCTATGAGAACAAGAAGGGCGAAGAAATCGTCAAGGATTTGCTTGATTACTACGTTGGTTTGAGCCACGTTCGCGACTCGACAGAGCTCGTGGAGAGCACGGACACTACGTACACGAAGCTGGAGTACGACAACGCCCCGGTCTTCGACGTCCTCAAGCACGTCGCCGAGAGCGCCGACAAACAAGGCTTGATAGGCTACGACTTCCGCGTGGCGCCAGACGGCAGGTTCGAGTTCTTCCCTAAGAACAGCAAGACCGCTTCTGTAAGTCTAAGTGAGAGAATCGAGTCCAGCGAGTACCGCAAGGACATTCACGGAGTGAGAAGCAAAGTGACCGTTTATGGCGCGGCGGACAAGAGCGTTCCAGCCGACAAGGATGCGTGGACCGAAAGCCTAATGCCCGAGGACGGCGTCTGGAGCGCGGTCTCTGGCGAAGTGAGCCTCGACACGGCGACGAAGAAGAGGGGCAGCGGGAGCATCAAGACCTACGCTCAGAACCTCAACTATGCGGGTTGCTCTTTCGCGCTTAGCAGCGGCAAAGAAGTCGATGCAGATCTCTATCCAGCTCTGAACTTTCTTGTCAGACGCGACAGCAGCTTCAACGGAAACCTGAACACAATCCTCCGCGACACCGCAGACAAGACCGCGTCACACTTCATTACAGTCGGAGCAGGCGAATGGTTTCAGGAACAGCTGAGCGTGGGAGCCAAAAGCGCAGATGTCTGGGATGCTGAAGGCGGGTTTGACTGGACGAGTGTGGCTGCTGTTCGTTTTGACTGCTGGTTCAGCGGCACGGGCACGGAGAGCTTCTGGGTTGACGGCTTGAACTTTGGCGGGCGACGTTACGACTCAACACAAGAGGACTCTGAAAGCCAATCCTCTTACGGCTTGCGCGAACTTGTCGAGGTTGACGAGGAGCTCTACAGCGACAACGAGTGCACGCTGAGGGCTAAGGCGCTGCTGGCTTATCTGAAGGACCCGGCTGAGTATTTGACGATAAAGAGTACGGTAGTAGACTATGGTAGCACTCCTCTTTTGGCGGGTGATAAGATTCACGTTACGCTGCCGAACGAGAATGTAGACACCGACTTTCGCATTCTAAGCGTAGAATATCACGTTGACGCCAAGACACAGACGCTTGAAACAACATTAGAGCTTGGGCGCGAGACTCCTCTATTGGCTGATTACCTTTACGCCTTGAAGAGCAAGACAGACCATTTAAGCCGTTACAAAATCGCGAGGCTTGTTTAGGCATGGACAAAACGGCTAGACGAACGGTTGTTGAAGTCCGCGAAGACTTGCACCGCGAAATCAGAAAACTAGCCTTACTGAACGATTTGCGAATATATGAACTAACAAACGCAATAATAGAAGAAACCATAAAAGACCAAGAGGTAGTAAAAAGTTTAATCAAAAGACTGAAAACGATTTGACAATGAACGATGTTTTCTTGATGTTTGAACCAGAATATAGAGTGTAAATTCATAATTGATTTTAAAGAGTTGAATGAATCAATTCATGGGCGATTTCATGCGGCAAATTCCCACGGGTGTTGATGGATTAGACAAGATGTTAAACGGTGGTCTACCTTCTGGACGTTCTACACTAGTTATTGGCAATCCGGGTTCGGGTAAAACTATCCTTAGTCTTCAGTTTTTATGTCACGGCGCTACTGAATGCGATGAACCTGGCCTGTACGTGTCGCTTGATGAAGACGCGAGACATCTAAAGGAAGAACTGGCGGGTTTTAGTTGGAACATTGACAAATTGGAAAAAAGCGGTAAACTCGCAATTATAGATGCTTCTCCTGTTAGGCACATTCCGGGAGAAGTCAAAATTGGCGATTATCGAATAGGAAAAAGAGATTTCAGCCTTTTCAGTCTGCTTGAGATTATAAGGAAAAATGCCGAAAAAATTGGTGCTAAACGCATAGTTATCGATCCACTCGCCAGTCTAATTCTCCAGTATCAAGATGTAGCGGATAGACGAAATGCGACGTTGGATCTGCTTGAGGCTCTCGCAAAATTGGAAACAACTAACCTCATTACAACGGAACTTAAGGCTCTCACTCTGCAAAGGGAGGTTCTTGTCGAGGAATTTTTGGCGCATGGAGTCATTGTGCTGCATTCTTGGAGAAGCCAGTTTATGGCTCACGGAGGTCTACAGATAGAGAAGATGCGTGGAATCGCCCATGACAATCAGGTTCGTCCGTACAAGATAACTAAGAACGGATTAGAGGTTTTTCCTGAAGAAGAGCCTCTGGTTGACGTTGATAAAGCGACTTTAATTTCCTAGCGTTCTTAGACGAGAAACATTATTCCCTTCTTTTGGTCTATCGTGAATCTAATCCATTTGTCTGAGGGTTTTCTTCCTCGCATCTTTTTGATATGCAATCTTCTAATGGTTTTTCCTTCATGTTGGGTTGTCTCTAATTCTATTACACAGTCCGCGAACTCTTCCAATCTACTTATGAGACTTGCCTCAGTCGTTTCCTTGCCTACGGTGAAAATAAAAGTACCGTTAACCCCTTTGATTCGTGCGCTTCGGTCTTGCAGGAACTCCACAACCTTCGACGGGTCAACATGTGTCAAAAGCGGAACCACTGAATCGAGAAAAATTTTTGGTGATGTGCCCGCTTCGCCTGTCACCTGCGACATCACTATTCCCAAGTCAGCCAAAGAAAACGGTTGAGCCAGCGAGTATCTTTCCTCGCTTTTGATTTTAGCAATTGAGGAGAAGCAGTCGATGAACAGGAACTTCTTCTTCTCTTCGAATTCGGATACGTCTGGATGGAACTTTTTCACGTCTTCTCGTACTTCGTTTGGGAAACAGTCGTACGTGGTGTAAACGCACGTTTTTCCTTCCTTAAGAAAGGAGTGGGCTAATTCTTGGCACAGAGTGCTTTTGCCCGAGCCCGGTTCGCCCGTTATCAAAACGGAGAATGAGTCTGGTATTCCTCCGTCGGTTATTTCTTTAAAGTATTCGAAGTCTTTGAGGTCTTGGCCAGATCTTCGCCTTTTCCATAAGACCACGCCGAAGATTATGGGTATGGGTGGGATGATGAACAGCAGCCAGCTCCATTCTATTTTTGGCGGCCAGGACGCTCCGTTGTTCTGTCCGCTTATTGTTATGGCTTGTGTTATCGACCTGTTTGCTCCATCGTTGTCGACTAGTGTTAGGGTCACGTTGAAGGCTCCCTCTTTATCATAAGCGTAGGTTACTACTGGACTGTTCGTTTCTGTTGTGTTTCCGTCTCCAAAATTCCAAATGTATTTCACTATTATGCCGTCTGGGTCGTGACTGTCTGTAGCGTTAAAAGTCATCGTCTGGCCTACCGTAGGCCGTGTAGGTGTTATTATTAACGAGGCTATTGGAAGACGGTTGAGTATGTTTACGGTGTAGGTTGTGGTGTTTATGGCTCCATCGTTGTCTGTGACGTTGAGTCTGACAGTGTATGTTCCAGAGTGGACGTATGTGTGGTTCACGGTTGTGCCCATGGCTGTGGTTCCGTCTTCGAAGTCCCATAGGTAGCTTGTTATTGTTCCGTCTTGATCGAAGCTTTGTGTTGCGTTGAAGAGGATTGTTTCGCCCGTGTAGACGGTTGTGGCGGATTGGGTGAACTGAGCGGTTGGAAGTCTGTTTTGGACGGTGATTGTGTCTTGAATTGTGTCTTTTAACCCATCGTTGTCTGTCACCGTTAGCGTGATTGTGTAGGTTCCGTTGTCCGAGTAGGCGTGGGTTATGAAGCTGTCCGTGGCGTTGGTTCCGTCTCCGAAATCCCAAAAGTAGCTTGTTATTGTTCCATCCGAGTCAAAGCTTTCTGTTGCGTTGAACGATATGGTCTCTCCTGTAAGGATTGTTTGGGCGGATTTAGTGAATGTTGCGTTTGGTGGTCTGTCTTGGACGGTCAGCGTGTCTTGGATTGTGTCGTTTAATCCTTCATCGTCGGTTATGGTTAGTGTGATTGTATAAGTTTCGTTTTCTGCATAGGCGTGAGTAGTTATGTTATTGCTTGTTTCGTTGGTTCCGTCTCCGAAGTCCCAGAAGTAGTTGGCTATTGTGCCGTCGGGGTCGTAGCTGCCTGTGGCGTTTAATGTTATGTTTTCTTGTGCGAACGGCGTAGTTGGCAGTTTTGTAAAGTTGGCTGTTGGCGGAGTTTTGACAAATGTGTAGATGTATTGGTTTTCGGTTGCTGTTCTTCCGCTTAGGCTTGTTACTGTTGCGGTTACGGTGAAGTTGTGAAGACCTGGCACGTATGGGGGTGTTGCGTTGAACTCTATGTAGTTTTGTGCCATGGATGTGTTTGTTGCGTATTTCAGTATGTCATGAGTTAGGTCCCACTTGAGCTTGTCTTTGCCGTTTTCGTTGTAGTATGTTATGGTTTCGCCGTAGGGGTTGCTGGCTGAGTTTGGCGTGTATCTCCAGTCTGGAGGCAGTGTGATGTTTACTGTGGCGTAGTCTATGCCTTGGGTGTTTCTTGACATTGTGATGGGTATTAGTCGTATTCTTGTTGGTATGTTTGCGATTACTGTTCTGGTTTCGTTGTAGAGCCATTCTGGGTTTGGGTGTGTTTGGTTTTCGCTGTTTGGGCTGGTTGTCAGGTTGAAGTCTGCGCGGAACAGGGTTGTGGCGTCGCTGTCGTGTCCGGTGTGTGAGGGGTAGAGTGGTGAGGATAGCCACTGTGAACCGGCGTAGGCTTGGACGTAGTAGGTTGTCGCTATTGCGTCGTTGTTCACGGAGCACACTGGCACTTCAATCCATGCTAGGATTATTGTTTTTGCTGGCACGGTTATGTTGATGCTTCCTTGGGCGTATTCCCAGTAGATTGTTCTGTCGTCTGGGTTGTACATGGTTGGTAGACTGGTGAAGTAGCGTTTGTCGTAGCATCGGACGTTTCTAGCGGTGTCTATTATTTTTGCTGCTGTGGCGTTGTACCACCATCTCAAGCCTGTTACGGTGATTGGACTGCTTGTTGGGTTGTACAGTACGGCTTGGTAGAACCATCCGGATGGATCTATGTCGTCTAGTCTTGCGTAGCTGGCGGCTTCGACGTAGACCTGCAGCGTTGTGAGTTCGGCGTGTGCGGGCTCCGTGTTGTAGAAATGTAGGAGCTGGAAGAAGGTTAGGATTAGGATTAGGCATAGTGCTGTCTTCTGTAGAGCTTTGGCTTTTGTGAGGTTGTTGCGTTTCATGTTTCGTTTAGCCTCTTTTGAGGGCGTAGAGTGTGTGCTTGTCTTTGTGGAGCTTGCTGGTTGGAGTGTCACCTCTAAGGGTTCAGATTCGGAACTGTACAGTTTACAGAAACACTGTCTTCTTGTTCAATAAAGTGTTATGAAACAGTGATCATGATTCCAAATCTTGAACGGTGTGTTAGATAGAAAAGAGGGCGTTTATGGTGAAGGCGGGGGTGGGGGAACCTGTAGCGGTTGTTGGATTGTTGGTGGTGGGGCTGCTGGCGGCTTCTTTCTGCGTGACATTAGGACTGCTGCGGTGGCTGCGGCTACGGCGATGACTGCCGCGATTATTAGCCACATCCACCATTCCAGGCCTAGGAATGTTAGGCCGCCGCCTGCCGCGGTTGTTTGGAAGGTTTGTACGCTGGTTTCGAAGAGTGGTAGGTAGGTTGAGTACGTTGACGGTACGGCGGTGTAGACTACTATGTAGGCTTTTCCGTTTGCTATCAGCCACACTTGTTTTTGTTGGACTGTGACGCTGGAGTACGTGAAGTTGTAGACTATCTCGTAGGCGTTGACGCCGTTTATGGTTCTTGAGCCTTCGGATATGAGGTGGAAGTTGTCGAGGGCGTTTTGGAGGGTTTGTATGCTTGTGGTTTTGTACTGGTCGAGTGTGATGGTTGTGGTTTCGACTTGGATGTTGATGTTTACTGTGAAGCCGCTGTCGGTTGGTCCTGTGAAGAGGACTGCGGCGTATGAGGGTTCGGTTGTTGTCCATCCGGAGGGTGGGTCTATTGTGAAGCCGTACTTGGTGTTTGTGTACGCGTGTGCGAGGTTTGTGGAGGTGCAGATTATGATGAGGAGTGTTGTTGTGATTAGGAGTTTTTTCATCTTGTTTTGCTCCGTGGTTATAATTGTTGATGTTTTAGTTTTAGGGCTGTTTGGCGTATAAGAGTTTTATCCATAGTCTCGGTTGAGCTGCGGCAAAGTCATTTGATTATTACTCTTTCTTTTAGAATGGAAGTTAAGGAGTCTATGTGGCTTTGAAACTGGAGTTTTTTTAGTGCGAGGCGGAACTCGTGGCGTTTTCCTGGGGTTTGGATTTTGATTCTTGCCGTGCCCAGTATGCCTGGGCGGTTCATTTCGACGGTGGTTATGTCTGAGTATGGGATTGAGACGTTTTCGGGGTTGTCGGCTAGGATTTGTATTGGGGTGAGCTGCTGTAGTTCGGCTGTTTTCTTTTGGCTTTGTTGTGCGGCTCTTAGCATTTCTCCGAGTTTGAGGTAGGGTTGTCCGCCTGTTTTGGCGATTATGACGTGGTTTGGTGTGAAGACTAGTTCGAAGAACTCTGTTTTTGTGCCTGTGGCTGGGAAGCGGTAGAGGATTTTTTCGGTTTCGTTCATCTGTGTCCCTATTGGTGTGTGGGATGGTTTAAGTATATAATATTAGTGCGTTGGGATGAGGTTCACGTGAGCTTCACTGCGGGGGCTTTGTTATGGGGAATGTTTCTTAAGGCTGTGGGTGGCATAATGCTGGTTGGTTGGGATGTGTGTGGGAGAAGTGAGTGTTAAGTTCAAGTTGCCTGTCGATCGCGTGATGTGTGGTTTGGCGGTTTGTTTTTTGGCTGTAGCTGTTGGTTTGATGGTTATGGGTGTTGTGTTTTGGGTTTGGGGGGTTTTCAGTGATGTTGGTTCTCTCTTGGTGGTGGGGGTTGGGCTGCCCATTGCTTTTTTCTTAGCTTTTTTGGTTTTGGTGAAGATCTTCTTTTTTAGTTATCATGAGCTTACGAGTAGGGAGTTGATTGTTTTTGCTCCTCCTTTTCATGTTAGGGTTCCTCTGGAGGAGATTGTTGAGATTGAGACTGATGCTGGAAAGATTAATGCATCGTTTGGTAGGAGCGCGGATGTGAAGTATAGGGAGATTGGGGAGAGCGGGGTTGAGAGTGGGCGGTTTAGGGGCAAGTTTTATGGTGCTAGTGTTGAGCATTTTGGGGATGAGACTCTTGTTGAGTCTGTTTTTGGTGACGAGAATCTTGTTTTGATTAAGGCGAAGAAACATCGTATTACAACGAACGTGCCGGATGTGAAGGAGTTTGTTGAGCAGGTTATGGGGGCTGTGGAAAGGCGAAAGTCAGGTTTGAGGCTGTAGGAGGTTTGTGGGCGTAGGTTTCTTTTTGTTCTGTGTTTTTCTTAAATTATTAATACTACTTTGAATGACCTTATGGGAGTGCATAGAGGCGAAAGGGAGGTGATTGGTTGAGTGTTTTTTTGGTGGAGACGTACGTGTTGAAGCCGGAGAAGCAGGCGGAGTTGGCGGCGTACAAGAGGAAGTGGAGGAAGTTCTTCGGGTATAAGGATGGGCGTCTGCTGGCGTTCAAGGAGGTGAAGTCGCACAGGATGTTCTCTGTGCTGATTGGTGGCAACTTTGATGGGTATGTGGAGATGTTTGAGTTTGAGAGCTTGGCTGAGCTTGAAAAGTTTTTCAGTAGGCTGGTGAAGTCGGGTTACGTGACGAAGCTTTCTCCGGAGTTCACAGGTCTCATCGTGCCTGGTTCGCGGTCGACGTGTGTGTGGGCTCCGTACGAGTACACTTAGGCTGGGGTGAGAGGCTTAGCGGTTAGATCCATCTTGTTTTTATTTCTTTTATCGTGGTTAGGTGTGGGTCGTCTGTGATGCACGTGGCTTTTAGGTGTTGGGTTGTGGCGGCTATTATGCTGTCTGCCATGGGGATTCTGTGTTTGTGTCTTATTTCTGCTGAGGTTTTTGCGGTTTCTGTGTCTACGTCGATTGTTTTGAAGTCTTTTTCCAGTAGGTCTGCTCTTAGTTTTGCGGTTTCGCGTCCTTCTTTTTGGAGTGTGAGTTGGTAGATTTCGTGGATTGTTATGGTTGAGACGTGTTTTTGTTTGGTGTTTCTTATGGTTTGTGTGGTTTTTTGTAGGGTTTGTTTGTCTTTGGAGTAGTAGTGTTCTATGAAGAATCTGGTGTCGAAGACTGTGTTAGGCATCTTCTTCCCTGAGCTTGTCCAGGAGGCGTTTCATTTCTTCTGGGGTTGCGTGTTTTGCTCCGGTGCCGGCGAGGTCGATGGTTGATTTTTTGGGTTTGAAGAGTATGCCTTCTGGGGTTTCGGTGACTTCGAGGCGTGTTCCTTCTTGGATTTTGTGTTTTTTGCGGAGTTGTGCTGGGATTGTGGTTTGTCCTTTTCGGGTTACTACTACTTCTTGGGTTTTCATTTTCGTGTTCTCTGTAGTACATTTTGTCGGTAGTACATATAAGGATTCCTACCAACAATGGAATAGGTGTTTGGAAGGTTATATAAGAACGGCTTGATATACAGGTTTAAGTGTTAAGGCGTTTTAGAAGAGGTGCGTGCTGGCGTGGAGACTGAGGAAGAGCGCTATGAACGACTGGGCAGGCTTAAGCCGGAAGAGAAGGTGAATTTGGCTGTTGGTATGAGTGACGTTTGCATAAGGGTTTGTGCTGACGGTGTTAGGGATCAGAACCCGGGTATCAGTGAGAGAGCGCTTGTTGAGCGTGTCAGGGAAAGGTTGATGTTTGGTAGAAGACGTGAGAAGTGAAGGGTTTTGGAAGGTTTTGAGGGTTTTGTTAGAGGGGTTGTTGGGTGTTTTAACGCGGTTGGGTTGGATTACATGTTTACCGGGGCTTTGGCTGTGAGTTATTATGGGTTATTAATATTATTTTAAGTATTAGATGTAGATTCATTGACAAACTATTTATAAATGCGCTGTCAATAAATCTGCAGCATATGTCAATATCTGTAGAGTTGATGGATCAGAATCCTTGGTGGAGAAAACCTAAAGCTATTCTTAAGGATAAGTACATAGTGGCAGCATCTAAATCTAAGGTGCCTTGGAACCCTCGTCTTAAGTATAAGTTTGATTTGAACATAGATGCAGTTTATACTCTCAGAGGACCTCGTCAAGTTGGTAAGACAACACTTCTGAAGCAAATGATAAGACACCTTCTAGAGTTGAAGGTGCCGCCAAGAAACATATTCTACTTTACTTGTGATCTCGTAGACAATCCCAAAGTTCTTGCAGAAACAATTTCGTCTTATCTGGATTGGGATATGCGTTCTCGAAAGACTAGGGCGTATTTGCTAGTAGATGAAGTTTCTTCTGTTAAGGATTGGCAAAAAGCCATAAAGTATCTTGCGGACACAGGTAGGTTAACCTTAACAACTCTGATTCTAACTGGTTCTCACACGCTTGATATAAAGAAAGCATCTGAGAAACTACCTGGAAGACGAGGAAAATCCAAAGATGTTCTTGACAAAGTCATGCTTCCGATGAAATTTGCAGAATATGCAGAAACGTTGAGCAGAGAGGTGAGAGATTCGATTCGAGAGCAAAATATTCTTTTGTGGGATAGGAGAAAAGAGCTTTTCTTTTCTATTCTTGAGGGCGAGATTCCAGAAGAGGTCAAAGAACTTTCATTGTTGTCTAAGGAGCTAAATCTATTGTTCAATAATTATCTTCTAACGGGAGGAACTGCAAGGGTTGCCCATGAATATCTTAAGCGTGGCGAGATTCCTGAGGAGGTTTACAAGACCTATGTTGACGTGGTGTTGGGAGATCTTGCAAAATGGGGGAAAAGGGAAAGTTACCTGCGGCAGGTTATAACGCGAACATTGGAAACTTTGGGGAGCCCTGTTGGTTGGAATACTCTCAGAAATGGAACGGACATTGCGAGTCATAATACGGTAGCTGAGTATGTGGATACTCTTGCTGACAGCTTCGTATTATTATATTTTCATCGTTATGATTCAAGTCGTCAAGCCCCAGCATATCAGAAGGAAAAGAAGATACACTTCCAAGATCCTTTCTTTCTACATGCGATGAGAGCATGGGTGACTGGAAGAGAACCATTTGAGTCAACTACAGAGTTCCTGAGAAGCCCAGAGAATAGGAGCATTATGGCTGAAGGAGTCATTGCTGATCATTTGGTCAGATTGGCGTTTCTGATGAGTAAGCAGAAGCAACTTTTTGCATATGAAAACATGGTTCTGTATTGGAGGGGAAAGAAAGACCGTGAAGTGGATTTTGTCGTAAGAACAGGCGATTCAGAGTGTATTCCAATAGAGGTGAAGTATCAGCGCACGATTAGTAGCAGAGACACATTTGGAGTGATTGACTTCATGAAAGTTTCTGGAGCTTCAAGTGGAATTATTTTATCCAAAGAAACCCTCGAGATAAGAAGAAGCATAACCATTTTGCCTATTTGGCTATTTCTGCTTTTGATCTGAACTAAAATTTGCAAGGATTTGTAATAGACGCCGTATAGTGTCATTTATATTTTCAAGTGAAAAGCTTGTGAACAGGATCAGAACCATTGGAGAATACTAACCCGAACGCTTCTGCATAACATCCAAGATTTTGCATAGAAAACTGGCAAAGGAAAGATGCTCAAGAGTGGCATCAGTTTCTGTTAGATAAACGTCCTTATGTGCAAAGACGTTTCTAATGCATAAGACTGCACCCATAAAAAGATGCATTATCCCTTCTTGGATACTTGTGTCTTGCGTCCACATGACTAAGGGAGTCTGAAGAATAGGATTCTTAGGATTGAATACAGAAATGACTAGCGATATGCCATCGTCTTTTATATTGCCGCTTTTTTCTTTAACATTATTAAGCACTTTTTTGTACGCGCTAAAAATTGCATCAGGAAAATCATAGTTTAGGAACTGTTTTCGTGAGGCTTCAACTATCGACTTATGAAAATTTCTGGCATCAAATAGATGTTTTAGTTCTACTTTACTCTTCTTTGGATTTGGGATTTTTCTAGAAGCTTTTATAAAAGGAATCAGCGAATCTGACGGGCTTAAAGCACCTGACTCTACAAGCTGATCATATTGTCTGAGAGCCTCTACCCACTCTCTCATGTCCTCTGAGGACACAAACTTTTGATTCTCTTCTGTCACTAATAGCCCACGTGTCTTAATATATGCATAAATAAATCGCTTACTAACGTTAGCCTTCTCCATGAGTTCGACCATCTGGCGAATAAGGTCATATTCAGAGCGGTCACGAGCATGTGGAAAAACATACTGTTCAAAAATATGTGAATGATAAAGGTGTATTCTCATGAGTTCGGAAGTTTCTTTATCTAAAGGAATTTTTCTTGCTATTCTATTCTTATGGGAATACATTTCCTTTCATCTTAATATATTATTGCTGTTTTTATATTTTCTTTTGTTCTGGCTACCGCAGAATTTAACAGAGATTCAGGGTTTGGTTTCCAAGAGTAAGATCACACAATGTGGAAAGACCTTAATCGTGTAAATTTATAAATTGATGAATTTCGCTCTTGTTTATATTCGCTGTTAAGACTTGTTTTCTTTTGATGATGTAGTATGAAGGAGGTTGTTAAGCAAGTTAAAGGCTTAAGCCTCGGCGACCTCGTCAAGGTCGACTGGTTCGACGCCAGCATAGGCAAAAGTCTGAGCGGCGGTTTGGGCGGTATTGATGTTCCTGTCATGAGTTGGGGCATCTTCTTAGGCGTTTTAGGTGAGAAGAACAGGCACATTATTCTTGCGCAGAACAGTTTCCGCTACGCCGACGGCATATACGACATCGATTACACGGCTGTTCCGGTCGCTTGGGCTTCCAACATCACCACCATCACCAAAAACCACGTTCAGCCAGAAGACGCCAAACAATTATTAAACAGCTTCCTAGTCGGCGGAAAACGCACCAGCACAAAACGCATAAAACAACAGAAGGCGGTAAACCATGAAAGACCCGATTAAAAGGGCGTTAACACGCAAAACCAGCCAACGCAACACTAGCGAAACAACAGAAACTCCGCCAGACGAACGCCTAGTCCTCGGCGTCAAACTCGCACTAGCCATGACCGCCAGCCTAACCGCACTCGAAATCACCCACCTAATCACACTAGGCAGATGGAACAGCGAAATCTTCTCAGCCATAACCGCCCTAACAGGCACAATCACAGGCATACTCATCACACAAAAAACATATTAGGATCCAAATAGAGGGGCTCTAGGCTGTTGCACGCACACAAACAAGAACACTTCCACATACTCAAACAACGACGCCGCTACGACCACAAAACAGGCACCTTCACAATCAACATAAACTACGAAACCACACCCCCAAAACCCACACCAAGAACCACAGCGGTCGCAGAAGCCTTCGGACTCGGCACAGACCAAACCCAAAGATTCACCGTATACGACAACGTCCAACTCAAAATAGGCAAAACAGACATCGTCTACATAACAGGCGACTCAGGAAGCGGAAAATCCGTACTATTGAAAGCCTTAGAGAAAGACATACGCCAAAGCCTACACGCAAGCCTCATCAACATCAACCACACCCACCCAGAACCCAACAAACCCCTAATCGAAACAACCGGCAAAACACTCACAGAAGCCCTAGAACTCCTCAGCAAACTCGGACTAAACGACGCCTACCTATTCCTCCGCACCCACGAACAACTCAGCGACGGACAAAAATACCGCCACAAAATAGCAAAAATGGCCGAAACCCAAGCCCAGTTCTGGGTCCTAGACGAGTTCGCAGCCACACTCGACAGAGACACAGCCAAAATCGTCGCCCACAACCTCCAGAAGCTCGCGCGTCGGCAGGGCAGAGCAGTTTTGGCGGCGACGACCCACACGGACCTGTTCGAAGACTTGAATCCGAGTGTGCACATTCACAAACGCTTCGGCAGAGAAATAACCGTAAACTACCACCCAAACAAGCCAGCCGAAGAGTGCAGTCTCAACAGAGAGATGCGAGTAGAAGAGGGCACACTCGCCGATTACAAGAAGCTGAGCGCTTTCCATTACAGGTCGTGCCATTGTCCGGCGCCTCGGAAGATCTTCACTCTGAAACGTGGAGACGAGCTCTGTGGAGCGATTGTCTACAGTTATCCGCCGTCGGTGTGTTTTGGGCGTAGACTCGTTCTGCCGAGAATGTCGCAGAGAGAACTTAATGAAGAGTTAAGTGTGATCAGCCGGGTTGTTGTGCATCCTAAGTATCGCACGGTTGGTTTGGGTGTGAAGTTGGTGAGAGAAACGTTGGTTGGGGTTGGGACGCCGTTCGTTGAGGCGGTGGCGGTTATGGCGAAGTACAATCCGTTCTTCGAGAAGGCGGGAATGCGGAAGATAATGGAAAGCAAGCCGAACATGAGCGTGTTGTATGCAATAGACCAATTACACGAATTGGGATTTAACCCTGTAATGTTGGGGAGCGTAAACCAAAACCTGCAGAAAATTAGGCAGGTTGAGAAGTCTGAAATCGTAAAAGTTTTGGAAGAATTGTCTAGAAAGGAAGGTGTCCTAAGAAGGCGGCTTGTGTCTTCGAGGGCGGTTTATCCTTCGCATGAAGAGTTTGTTGAGAGAGTGGAGGGGCTCGATGAGAGGGGCATGGCGAACTTGCTGAAGAGGCTTGCGTTTTTGGCGCAGACGAAGGTCTATCTGTTTTGGGAGAATCCGCAAAACCTTAGAGGCGTAACGAAAAGAGGGGAGGAAGGATGTTAGGCTGTTTTGGGTTGTGTGGGTTGTGTTTGCACTTGTGTTTTTGCGAGTTTTCTTCTGCGCAGAATCACGACTGTCGCAGCTGTCGCGGCGATGATGGTTGTGCCTATGATTAGGATGCCTGTCCAGTTGGGCGGGGTTGAGGTGGCTGGTGTTAGGTAGATGGTTGTTGTTGGGTCGTGTTCTACCCTGTAGCCGCTGTAGGTTGGGTAGGCGGTTAGGTAGAAGTAGTTTGCTTTTGTCATGTTTGTTATGGTTTCTTTGGCTTTGTTGTAGAGTTGTGGGTTCATGTTGTAGACGACGAAGGGTAGGAATTTCATCAGTCCGATGTGGTAGGCGAATAAGCCAGCGTTGTTGGCGAAGCCGCCGATTCTGCAGGTTCTGGTTGTGGAGTTGTAGGTGTCGAATTGGGTTTCTGTTTGGTCGGCTGTGTAGTTGTAGAGTTTGTAGGTTTCTTTTGTGCCGAATGCTACATCGAAGATTTTTTCTCCGTCGTCCGCGTAGGTTGTTATCTGGGAGTCGCTGACCGTGTGGTCTGAGTCTGTGACGTTCTGTCCTGTGGCTGATTGACTGTAGGTGTTGTGGTCGAGCATGACTGCGGTTTGGAAGTTTACGATGCTCATTTTGATTTGTTGGTTTTGTAGGAAGTCGTAGACGGTTTCGTCGGAGATTTTGTTTCCCCAGTGGTAGGTTCCTGTGCTGTTGTAGTGGTTGTAGTGGAAGTATGGGCATGTTGTGTTTATCCAGAAGGTTATGAGGTCGCGGACTCGTCCTATTTCATGGTTTTCGGTTAGGGTGGCTTTGTGTGTGTCTGGCGTTATTGTGAGGGTGTAGTTGAAGGTTAGTTCGTCGTAGGTTGCGATTGCCAGTGGTAGGCTGTTGTTGTAGTAGGGGTTATCTGGCGATATCCATGTTCTCCACCAGATGGAGGTTAGGTTAGTGTACCTCATGCCCCATGTCCATTGCAGCTTGTCTGTGGTGCTTGTCAGCGGGAAGATGTCAGTTTTGCTGTTCAGGGATGGGAGAGAAACATTGAATGCGCTGAGGTCGAAGCCTAGGCTGATTGATGACCAGAGGGTGTCGTTCATGTCTGGCGAGTTCGGGTAAATCGACTGTTCCGTCTCGTTGAAGGCTAGGAGCATTAGGAATGTGGATGCCATTACTACGTCGCGTGTTTTGTTTTCGGTTCTGTAGTGCATTATGTAGCTTTGCATGGGTATGTTGAAGTAGGCTCCTGCGCCGAACGTTACGTTGGTTAGTCCTGCGTAGAGCATGTGGAGTCCGCTGGTGTTGATGTAGGTCATGTATAGGTAGGCGTGCCAGTTTGCTGGTGGTCCGATTAGTCCGTGTGTGTCTGCCCAGTCTCGTGCGTATTCGAAGAAGTCGATTGTTTTTTGGAAGCTTTCCTGTTTGAAGTCCGTGGCGAGTAGGGTGTCTGCCGTGAGGGCTGGCAGTGTTATGCTGGTTAGGGTTATGCAGGCTAGTAGGATTCCCAATAAGTTTTTAGTTTTATTCATAACATTCCCTTTTTTATGCGATGCTTTTATGAATGGTAGAATTGGTGAGTATTAAAAAATTGTGCAATTACAATCTGAATCTGAAGCAGTGCTGCTCTCTGCGTGTGTGCGTGCAACAGCCTAGAGCCCCTCTATTTGGAGCCAAATATGTTTGGTGATGTTGGAGGTTTAGGTTGGTGAGGGAATTGTTGTTGTGTGGTTTCTGTTGCTCAGAGAGACTACCCCCTCCCTTATATATACAGTGAACCTCTGATACACTCTTAGTTTGAGAGACGATGGTTATTGTAGGTTTTTGGCTGCAATACTGATAGACCTTCCCTCTAGATTTTTATGAAGAAATACGTGTCCTCTAGCTCTCTGCAGTCTAGACCCCCCTTATAAATAGATTGAACTTCTGATTCTGTCATGATTGCTATGTTTTGATTCTTAACTCCTATTCAAAGTAGCGTGCAATAATCCTTAAATCAGCAACAATTCAAATCATTTGGGTGAGCAAGAGTGGGTGAATGAGATTTTGACGAGAGGAAAGAAATATGATTGTTGCAATTTTTGCGATAAAGTTTTTCCCAGAAGGTCGCGAAAGAACCCAAATGTGCCCAGTAGAATTGAGCACCTGAATACTAAACATGGAAAAGAAATCGGTGAAAAGGTCACACTCAAAAACTACAGAAAATATCTTCACTATTCTAACTAAAAGTAATGACATACGTTGTGCGTTGATTATTTACGCAATTCGATTTTGTTTCCTTTGAAGTTTTGTTATATGCATATCAACAGGCTCTTTTTTCTACATTCAGATAACATAAGAAAGCGAACGAATTACTTAACTATCTAAAGAGGCTATACGTTAAAGAAGGGTTTTATATGTCTGCGGATGTTGCACTAGGTGCGATTTTGGGAATAGCTGGGACTTTAGTTGGAACCTATGCAGTACACTATTTTGAAGAAAAACAAGAAGATAGAAGGGCGAAAATTGAAGAATGGAAAACGGTTGTTGATGACGTCTATTCCCCCCTGATTTTTGATCTTATGAGATTTAAAAAGGGTATTTTGCTTCGGCTTGAGGTTATCGGCAAGACTTTTGAGGAATTGTCGAACCAAATCCCTGAAGATCAAATTGCGGCATCACTTACATTGCTCGCCAAATGGGAGAGCGAACGCAAACAAAGCCAAATTATTGAAGATATGCTCAGAAGGAAATCGCGGCTGATTAAACCAAGCACTCTTTGGCTTGACCTTTACCTGTTTTATGCATATGTAGAGGAGATTGAAGATAACTTCCTAATTATTTCAGCTGGCAGATTTAGAAAAAGTTCAGCTCAGTTAATTGCAGTAGTAAAGAGTTCCGTAAACATGGGAAAAATACTTGACGATGCATCATCATATCTTAGAGTGGAAATTGGAAAGCTAGTAGTGTCTACCACTGGAGTGCCAGTGTCTCTGAGCTACGAACCTTATTTTATTAAAGATGTTATAGCCAAACTGGAAGAGCAACATGAGTCTATTTTGAAAATTCTGGCAACTCCTTCGTAGACTCAATTATAGAGGCTGGTCATGCTACTATTTTCTTTTTTAATTCTGGAATTGTCTCTTTCAAGGCACGAATCAAACACTGACGTGTTTCTTCATGTTCAATCAATCTTTTCTCTTTCCATGCCAGACTTTCTATCTCCGCGAATAGTTTGCTCAATTTTCCTAGGTCTTCATAACGCTTATCTGATGTTATCACTTTTATCGTCGGCTTTTCTAGCTCGCTCATAGATTTTTGGAATGTCTCTATGGGATTTGTTCTTCTCAGGACGGCTTCAACAAGATTGATTTGTGCAAGACCAGTTCCGTGGTCCTCAAGGATGAAACGGACGCTATTAGAATCGAAGGTTTTTATGAAGTCTGGATGCGCTCTTTCAAATATCTGGTTTCCTATATCAATCACAGCTAACTTTGCCCTGTACAATTCATCTGAATAGTTAGACAGATGTTGGTCAATCATCAATACTTTATCCTGCAGACCTTTTTCAGTCAAAAGAAAAAGATAGCCATGAACCACGCTCTGCGTTTCTGACACAGGGTTGTAGGGATAACTTCCACGAGTGTCGGCAAAATTTTCAAGCCCACTGAGAATCGCATCAAAGGCTCTGAAGAGAGGACCATACACCTCATCTCTCATCAGAATTGCATGCTCCCTTGCCCTTGCTCGTTTCTCTGATTCAACTTGAAGTTTACGTTGGATGAAATAGGTCGAAAATGAACCTGCCATAAACGAGAAAATCAGCTGAAGAAACCCTATGTTCCATAAATATCCTAAGAAAGCAGCAACAGACGAACCTATCGCCCCTAGGCTACTAATGGCGTCTTCTTTCTGCATACAAAACATCTTCTTGTTGTTTTTGAAGGTTTAACTATAAATGCCTTGGTGCTGAGATTTCTACAATTTGGAAGATAATAGATGCTATGTTGAGAACAGCGTGAAGGATTCCGAGCTTATTGATGGAGTATCTTTTTGACGTAGTATTTGGAAATCTGTTCTCTTTCCAGTCCTGTAACATCTTCTATTTTAGGTTGCATATTACCACATAGATTCCATATAGCTTCTAATCTTCTGTTGAAATCCTTGATTGAGAGGCTTTTAATAACCATTGCTTCTTTAACAAGCGTCTTATAGTTGTCTGGTAGCCATTTCAAACCGTAAGAGTAGTGGATTCGCCATTTTTGCGGAGGCAAAAACTCCTTGTTCAAAGCGAAAACCAGCCTAATCAACAAGTCCAAAGAGTAATTCAGGCAGTAATGCGCACTCACCAAGTCGCCTCTCTCAATCCAAGACTCAGCAACTGTGCCAATGCCTTCCTTAGGCGGACACGTATACCACTTGAGATACTCCGCATAAACAACAATGCGCTTAACCCAAAAATCCTTCTGCAGCCTCAACTTCTCACCAAAAACCTTCCTTATCTCTCCCTTCGGGTCATAAACAATCTCCGCTTTGGAAAGCTCCCACCTGTCCACCTCATCCCACTTCCGCTTCCTGAAATCCTCAAGACAATGAATCTCAAGGTCAGTTTCGACGCCCGAACGTTTCTCCTCATCTGAACTAATCTTGTGAATCTGCGCCTTCAATTGCCTATCTTCTTTACGTAGAAAGACCGTGATGTCCAAATCTGAATACTTGTCCGCGAAGCCTCTCGTCAAGCCGCCGAGAAAAACGACGCCAGCCACGCCTTCAAGCTGGGCTATCTTCGAGGCAAGCCTGTCGGCAGTCTCCCTGAACTTTCTTATACGATTCTTCCCCTTCAACCCAGCCACGGTTGACACACCCCTGCTTTTCCTTTTTACTCAAAGTCAAGTTGTACAAAAAAAGAAGGAGTACGCTGAAAGTTCTAGCGCTTCTTCAGCGAGGCTATAAACTCGTCTATCGGAATGGCTGCCATGCTCACGATCTTGATTGTTCCCCTTGAACCAAGCTCAATAGACACCTTAGCGATGGTCTCGTTGCTTGGGGCTTCGACGATGTTCACGAAGTCGTACGGTCCCAAAACCGCGTACTGGCTGATGACTCTGACACCGTAGGCTTCAAGCTCTTTATTCACTTCTCTGATTCTCTCAGGCTTTTCTCTGACGGTTTTCCACCCTTCATCCGTCAAGCTGGACAGCAGAATATAGAATGGCATACGGTCACCAAAACATAGCTTATACACCCAAAACAGATTTTAATCTTTTGCCTACCAGTTGCCAACGAGAAAAGCCTTGGTTCTCTTAAAGCCCACTCTCTGCCAGAACTGCAGACTCTCATCGGTGACCGTTGCAGAAACCGTAGGCGCACCTCTCTGCTGGAACCTCTTCACTATCTCCCTAACAAGAGCGGTTCCCACTCCCCGTCTCTGATACTCTGGATGAACCGAAATCTGATGAATTATCGCCCTAGACCCGTCATAATCCCCCCTCACAGTTCCAACAACCTTTTCTCCCAATTCACAGACGAGAAAAACGGCAGCACCGCACTCTCTAACTCTCCTCATGGCTTCCGGACCATCAACTTCCGGAAACCCGTACTGGCCATTCAATCTAAGAATCTCAACTATCTCATCCACGTCTCTACTTTGAAGATCCCTGATCGACATCGAATCACCCTCAATCATTCATGAGAACACTGGTTCACTATTATTTTTTTCTGGTTCTCTTTTCATAGACTTCCCTCTGTCTCATCCACTCCCCATGCTTTTCCAACAGACTCTTTATTTGTTTATCCACAAAGTCGTCTACACTCAGGAACGGCAAATCCATGTCTTTCATCGCCTGCTGCAGCTTATCGTACTCCTCCTTCGGAACCTCTATGTACTCGTACTCCTCCCTCAAGAAGCGGAGTCTCCACCTGACGGCGTCACGAATAAACTCCTCCCTCGTCGTGTAGCCCAACTGCCTGTTCTCATCGATGAAACCCTCGATCTGGGCGAGAACCTCAGACGGCAAAATCACGGACTGAGACAGCAGGCTCTCTATCGCGTCCGTGTACGTCTGCATCCTCATCGTCTGAGCTGTCAACTCGCCGAGCAGAGCCGTGAGCCTCTGGTGCGCGTCGTCAGATATTCTCAGAGTCTTCATCTGTTTCGACCTCGTACAAAACGCATGAGTGTAATTTATGCAATAAAGCTAATAAAGCTTTTTGGTATACTAAATATACAACCATAAACGGAGGAACCATGTTGAAGCACCACATAGGCTTAACAATAGACTCCCAACTTCTCCGAGAAATCGAAAGAATACGCGGCAGAGAGAAGCGCAGCACCTTCATCGAACACGTCATTCGACTCGGACTCAAAGCCTACGTGAAAGAAGAGAACCCCTAAGTTACTCACACAAATCATCTTGACATCCCTTAAAATATATTAAGAAAAAATGAAGCTGTGTGACGGTCAAAGAAATAGAGAGACGCTTGATTTTCCTCGAGCTTATTCTATGCCCCATCTCTTCGTGATCTTCACTATGAGGAAGATAATGAAGGCCACTATCGCGAAGGTTATCAACGCCACCATAAAGTCTCCCACACCGAACAACTGTCCACTGTAAGTCGAGCTCAGCGGGTTTCCTTGGGCGTCCAGAGCCGTCGGCGGAACTGCAACCTTGAACGTTGATAGGTTTCCAAGTCCCGGTATGGCGAGACCGATTATGGGCATTATCAAATCCTTGACCAGAGATTGTACTAAAGCGCCGAGATAGACACCCATGATGAAAGCCACGGCGAGACCCATAACCTTATACTTGGACAGGAAGTCCATGAACTCTTTCCACAGACCCTTCGGCGCTGCCGGTGGTGGGGCAGGCTTCGGCTCCAAGAGCTTTCGAATCTCCCGTAACTCCTCTAACATTGCATCATCTTTAGCCAAAACAGTCACCAGAAATCCTTTCTCTCCGCATGAGTTTATAAGATTTTTGAGTCAGCGATGAAAAAACGCTATCTCAAGTCGTATGCTTCGCCCACACGCAAAGCAACCACCTTAACACCAGTGCTTGCTTCGCACTTTACCTTGAATTCTTCGGTGTCCGCGTCCCTGTTGTGCATCGGAACAACCGCCTTAGGCTTAATCGCCTTGGCTGCGGCGACGGCTTCGTCGATGTTCATGGTGTAGGTTCCGTCGATGGGCAGGAGAGCGACGTCCACGCTTCCCAGCCTTCTCATCTCCGGAACAAACTCTGTGTCGCCCGCGTGATAAATAGTCTTATCGCCTGCTGTGATTAAGTAGCCCACTCCCTCTCCTTTAACGTGCCACAGTTTTCCCGAAGGCATGCGTCTTTCGATGTTGTACGCGTCAACAGCCTTGACTCTGACTTCATCAACCGTCACTTCGTCTCCAGCCTTCATCTTCCTGAAATTCCTGCCCAACTTTTCGCCGCACAATTCTGGCGCGAGTATCTCGGTGTCTGAGGTTAGCATCTTCTTGAAGGAGGAGGGGTAGCAGTGGTCGGCGTGGTGGTGTGTTATGAGGATTATGTCGGCTTTGTCAGGGCTCTCGAAGTAGGAGCCTACTTCCTTCTTGAACTCTTTCATGTAGCGCGGGTCGAGATAGACTGTTTTTCCTGCGGCTTTGACCTGGAATGAGGCGTGAGCGAGCCACCTTATCTGGATAACCATCTATTGCGTGTCTCCGAAGAGTTGGTACTTTCTCACTTGATATAACTCTTGTGCGCGCACAAAAAATGACTCAAGGGAGGTTTGTGTGAAATGGATTTATGGGGTTGTTTCTCCGAAATGGTCTAACGCTGTGATGATGTCGCCCATCGCTATCTTGCCGTCGCCGTCTATGTCACAGTTCGGACTGTGCGGGCAGTAGACGCATGGCGGCTTGTGGCGGTACAGCCCGTCCGCTTCTCTCTGTGAGCCAAAACCGTCCAACAGGAGCACTACGTCGCCTAGGTCGACTTTGCCGTTGTCGTCGACGTCGCCCGGGATGAGTGGGTGCTCTAGGACGTTGATGGAGCCGTCTTGGGTTGTGTGAGTTATCGGGCTTGAGGCTTGGTCGAGGAGGACGGTGTCGTAGAGGTGTAGCGTGCAGTTGCCTTGAAGTATCGCCCTGAAGGTGATTGAAGCTAGCAGGATGTTTCCGGAGAGTGGCGGGTAACCTTGAGGAAGGGCGCGTCCAACGTACACGTAGCCGTCGGTTTCGTTGATTCTGATGTATCCCTCGAAGGGAGGGTAGACGGTGACTGTTAGGGCGTCTAGGATGGTTGTGTTGTATCCCAGGTAAAATTGAAATGCGGTCAGGTTGGCGATGTCTGCAACGGTTATGTTGATGGTTGCGTCGTTGTTGACCGACACCTGTTTTGTTGGAGGGCTCACGTAGAGAACGGCTTCAGATTGAGTAACGGTCTTTTGAACACTGAATACGAACACGCCTATGAACAACAATATCAGCGCTGTTCCAAAAGTAGCTCTTCTTGACATCTTACTCTTCCAATAAGAACATGTACGGCTCGACAAATTTAGAGCTTGCGGAGAAGTCTTCTATCACTGTTCACCTGCATCTTTAATGGTGGTGCGGGAGAATTGAAGAGGTGGGCCGGGAGAGATTTGAACTCTCGACCTTTCGGTTATCAGCCGAACGCTCAAGCCAAGCTGAGCTACCGGCCCGCCTAAACAGCACCAGACTAATTAATTACCACTGTTTTTAAGAGTTTTCGGACGCAATAAAACATTGACACGTCACTCACAGTTTATGGCTATGCAAAGCCCTCAATTTTTTCTTTAAGCTTTCGACGATTGCGACCATCAAAATGTAAAGAACAACTCCCGTAACCACGATGAGGTATTTTGCCATATAAGGAAGATTAACGCCTACAAGATACAGAGACAAAACAAGAACAATCGCAACCAGCATCGTAAAAAGCACAAGCCCATTTTTCGGCGACAACACCATCGAGAATACACTATCGCAAAAGCTCAATTAACCCTTGCGGCAACTCGTATTGAAATCAAAGAGATTAGGAAGTCTTTTAATCGTTTCGCCCCCTATTCCTTTTGCGAGGGGCCCGTAGCCCAGTGGATTAAGGCGCCGGCCTTCGGAGCCGGAGAACGGGGGTTCAAATCCCCTCGGGCCCGCCAAAAATAGGTTCAAACATAGGTTTAAAATATCGGAGCTATAGCATAATTCTACATCTTAGACTATTATGCATTCTTAAATTCGCTTTCCATATAAAACCAGATGTTTTGATAATCCTTTGACTGAAGGCTCTCTACTCAATCTTAACAGCATTTCGGTCACTTGGCCGAAGTACTTCCTATCCCAACTGCGAGATTCTTGAGTTTCTTTGGGAATAGAGAGTAAATCTAACATACCGCAAACAGCGTATATCTCGATAACTTCGACTCCTTCCTTTTCAAAGAGTTCTCTAGCCTCTTCCACACTAAAAGCCTTGTATTTCTTTTCTTCATCGCAGACATAACTCGATTTTGACCTAATTAAAGCAAGAGCAGAAGCAGCGTCTTCGTTAAACTTCCTAATGGCAGCACCCTGTCTATTCACTAGAAACATTGAAATTTTTCCTCCCCTTTTTGTCACTCGAATGAGTTCTCTTGCAGCTTCTGCCATCCCATCCCAGCAGACGACGAAATCAAAACTTTCCTCGGCAAAACGAAGTTTGCAAACATCGCATTCACAAACCTCTACATTGTCTAAAACTCCTGCTCTTCGCAGTTTTTGCCTTGCCACATTTAGCATTCCAGGAGAGATATCACATAGAGTAACAGAGTAACCCATCTTCGCCAATGGAAGCGTTATTCTCCCAGTGCCGCCTGCAGCATCCAGTATCCTTGCATCTCTGTTTTGCGGTAGATGCCCTCTCAGCATCTCCCAATCCACATAATGTTCAACAGCTCCATGAAAAGTCTTGTACCATTCATCATATCTTTCAGCATGCTCATCCCATTTCTTTCTTATGCTCTCAATTTCTCTAGACCTGTCTTCCAATAATTTTTCCTCCATACACAGCATGAGCCTCTTTGGATAAGAGTAACTATCAAAAGTATAGTATTTAAATTACAAAGTGTATATTTACATACTTGATATCGAGAAGGTAAGTAATTATGAACAATGAAAGTGACAGCCATTGTTTTTGCCCTCTTGAAGATTTCATAAGCGCTATCAGCAAGAAATGGGCTCTTCTTATTATCAATGCTATTGGTATTTACGGAAGGTTAAGGTTCAACAGACTTATGGAAGAATTGCATGGCATTAGCCCAAGAACTCTTTCAGATAGACTTAAACAGCTACAAGCAGAAGGCTTGATCGAAAGAGAATTTTTTGCTGAAATACCACCACGAGTCGAGTACTCACTCACAAAGGACGGTGTAGAACTTAGAGAATCAATTACACCTCTTTTAGAATGGACTATAAAAAGGAATGTCGCAAGCGGTCGCACCGTTAACTGTGAATGTGAGAAATGCAAGAGCATGTTTAAATCGAAAAATTCGTAGAGAAATAGCACGCCTAAAATGGAGCGGTTTTAGTAGCCCGCTTAAGTTCAAACGGTTCAGAGTTCACAACCATTTTTTTGACTCAAGTGATTTTGCTTTAACATGAGTGCATTCATGGCTTATCCTTCTCTTCTTTGTAGAATTCGATATACCCGCAGCTCTGACAGCAGTAGGGTTGAATCCTGAAGCCGTACTTCTCAAGTCTCGCAGGGCCTTCAGTTCCTCCTCGCGTACATCTGAACGCTTCGTCCAGTATTTGCTCTGAACCCCTAATCATCTCTCCTCCACATTTAGGACACTTTTTGACCTTACTCATGGTTTCTTCTTCCTCTTTTCCGTTTGTGACAGAATTTGGTTGCCTAGCGTTGAAAGAGTCAAAGGCCTATAACGCACTTCATCATCCAGGTTTATGAGAAAACTGTCGATTTTTTCCACATCTAGAAAGTCAAACTGTCTGAGCCACTCCAAGACGTCAAGGTAGGAAGAATAGTCTCTGTGCAGCGAAATGACGACTCCGTCAAAACCTAAACCTTGACCTCTCTCCAACATAATAAACTCAAACTGCTTGTCCTTTACGCTATCCGACAAGATTCTCTTTGCTTTCTCTGCTTCCTCCTTGTCAAGAAAGCGGGAAAGCGCGAAAGTTATGGCCATGATGTTGAATCCAAGCTTGTTGAAGCTCGGTATCATCGTGTATTCTCTGATGTATCCCTCGCTTTCCAGCCTTGTTCTCATTCTGGAAACCGTGGGTTGAGAGACTCCAACAGCCTTGGCCAACTCTCTGTCGCTTCTGCGACTGTTCTTCATAAGCTCCGAAATCAGCTTCAACTCAACATTCTTCAGATTTTGACTTGTGATTCTCTTATCTCTTTCACTCAAGTCATTTTCTCTTGGCTCATTCATGGCCCACACCTTCCTTTTCTTTCTTATCGAGCTCTTTTTCCAACGAATCTACTAAATCTTCTAATTGCCTATTGATTCTCTTAATCAGTGGATTAAACACTGATGCGAGTTGCGGGTTTCTTTCAAAAGCTCTGGCTATTCCAGAAATCTCGCCAGATATAGTCTCACTGACGCTGTCTATATAGAGTTTCCAGACTTTCTCAAAAGCCATTGCATTTAACTGCTCTTCACTGAAACCTTCTTCCTTCAGAACGCTCACAATACTTTGCCTGTCGTCATCGGATAATGGAGCTTCTCTAAAGGTTTTTGGATTTCTTTCACTCATGGCTCATTCCTTCTCTTTCGACCATCACTATTTTTCCAAATCCGGGACGTCTTCCGGCTCTTGTGTTGCCACCTTCTCTTTTGCAGTGGCTTGCAGTCTCCGTATGTCGACGCCGTCCCGATAAAGCCAGTAGCTCACACACAAAGTAACAAACGACAAGAAAACTATGTACAGCGCCACGGAGTACAACAAAGAAAGACTAGGCAACTGCGCATACCACAGGGAACCGTAACCTGGCAGGGTTTTGAGAATGCTGTTCACGCCGTCCACGTAGCTGTTCAACGTGTCAGTCGTGCTGAAAATCTCCCCCGCGATGATGAAGCTCACCGGGATGTTAAGAACCATGAAGACTAACATTGCCAGTCGACCAGCACTAGCCACTTTTCTGACCATGACGCATCCCTCAAACACGCGGAAGTATCTTCTGGCTTTGTATTTATCGTTTTTTACGGAGATTGTTGCCCGAAGTGGTCGAGGGTTATTGTTATGTCGTTTAGGGCTATTCTTGTGTCTTGATCTATGTCCAAGTTGAAAGAGTGTGGACAGAATATACATGGTGGAGCATGCCAGTAATAGCCGTCCGAACCGTTAACTGAGCCAAAGCCATCAAGCAACAGAACAATGTCACTTAAGTCAACTTTCATGTCCTTGTTTACATCTCCAAGAATGGGGTCAGACCAGTACTCGAAGGGGCTCGTCAAAGGATAATGATCGACGTTGTTACTATCAAAAGTGTATGGAGTATCTCCTATTCCATCGCCGCCAGTTAGGTTCTGATAAGGACCAAAGAAATAGTCCGGTCCGTCGTAGTCGCTCCAGTGGTTTCCTCCCAGAAGGTAGCCGTTGTCCCAGCTGTTTGTCGTGGCACTATCAGCCCATGCTTGGTTGTCGTTGTGCATCACATTGTTTCCGTAGATCAAGTTGTTGCTTGAACTCTGCAGATAGATTCCGCAGGTGTTGTTGTTGATCATGTTGTGAAACAGCGTGTTGTGGTTGCTGCTGGTTGCGTGGAACCCGTCTGCGTAGTTTTGGGAGACAATGTTGTCGAAGATTGAGCTGTTTTCAGAGTTTTCAGCGTAGATTCCGTAGGTGTTGAAGTTTATTGTGTTGCCGATTGATCTCGTAGCGTTGGAATTATTGATATAGATGCCCATAAAGAGGTTTTCAGTTATGATGTTATTGCTGATGAGGCTGTCGTTTGACGAGGTTACCCATACTCCATCGTCATTGTTCGTTATCGCGTTGGAATCTACGGTTGTGTTCTGGACAGACCCGTCTATCCACACGCCGATGCTGCCCCCTCTCATTGTAAATCCGGATAAGAAAACACTGTCCGAGGTGATTCGGCAGACTGCAAGTGCCCCTACCTGATCGATGATAGTTGTGTCTCTGCTTTCACCTTTAATAGTTAAAGGCTTCCATACCGTTATGTTTTCATGATACGTTCCCGCCAGCACTAGTACAGTTCCTCCAGGCGCGGATGCGTCGATGGCCTGCTGAATTGTGAGGAGGCTCGGGGTGACCTTGGCTGCGATCAGAGCTCGGGTAGGAAGGGTCAGTTCAATGAATGCAAAAGAGAGTAAGAACGCGAAGAACATCATGGCCGTCTTCTTCTTCAATCCTTCTCCCTTTGTAATAGTTGATTTCTCGCGGTATTTATCCATTATAGAAAAGAATTCTACTCATTCTCCAATCGTAAAAAAAGGAGGGTGATGTTCTAAGGAATTCCAAGTCCTTTATGGGTCGACTAGTGGGTCATAGAGTGTTTCTGTGCGCACCTTGTATGTTGAGTGCCAGTTGTAGGGCTCGAGCGCTATGTGCAATAGGAGAGCAGCTTCCACGATGGTGTCGTAGGCGTCCTTCATCTTTGTCACTGCGTCGAGGTAATTCATATTCTGGTAGTCAGCTAACGCGGCTGTGGCTTTGCCGTCAGCGTACAATACCATGCTAGTCACGTCACCTGCGTGTGGATTCTCGTCAATCATCTTTAGTATCTTGTTTGCGTAGTTGAGGTACTCGATTGTCATGTAGCGGTACATCGAGTCTTTGTTGAATACTCCGAAGTGCAGTACGTTGTTGTGGTAGTTCATTACAGTGTAGCTGTGATCACCAGCCCATGCGAGCTGCAGACTGGCAAAGTTGTATACTGGGTCGTAGCCATCGTGCGGGTGTGACAAGGCTAGGTGGTGGCCTGCTTCGTGGATTGCGGTTTCGGTGAACCCGTAGCCAGCAATCAACATGCTTGCCCAGTAGGGCGAGTTGAAGGTGTAGATGTATTCTTGTGTTCCGTCGACCCAGTTGTCGTCAGCGTAGCCGCCAAGACCAAATTGGACTCCCATGTCAGTGTCATCTACTGCAAACGAGAATATTGGCACACTGTAGTCTGCCTGCGAACCCTCTTCGTTAGTGACGAATCTGAAGAGTTGGTCGTTGAAGTATATGTGGAAGTCTATTCCTGAGCCCGGATACATCCAGTAGTCTTTTGAGCGTTTGCCAAAGATGGAGATTCCACCGGCACCCCAGTTGAGAAACGCTTTCTTCAGCACTGGGTAGTCGGAAAGCTGGCGGTCTTGGAAGCTGGTCGAGAATGTCAAATAAGGTTCGAAGTCTTGGTAGGCGGCGGTCATTACGCTGGGCTTGAAGTTGGGCGCTCCGTTGTATGGTGGGAAGGTCATTCCCCCGAATATTTCTCCCTGTGAGTTCTCAAACATATTGACGTCAAACTGGATGTGCTCTGGAAGTACTGGAGGCTGTATGTACGGCGGATAGAGTGGTGATGGAGTGAATAGCATGTCGACTCCGACGAACCTCGTGACATATGCTAGCTGTGTAGTGAGCTGCGAGCTCGTTCGATTTCCGCCGAAGCCGTAGAAATTGTACTCCCATATTGGGCGTATATAGCTGGTGTACGTCGCTGAACTGCTCGAGAACAGAAATCGGTCTGGTCCAGAGGCTAGGTCCAAGAAGAATGATCTGCCTGTCTTGCCTCCGAAGCCGATCATCTGTCTCGAGCCGTAGTGTCCGAAGACGGCGCCTGTGTCTGGGTCAGGCTCAGCAGTGTACTCGTAGCTGTGGGTGAAACTCGGGTCGAAGTCGTTTATGAAGAAGAGGGTGTACTGATTCTGTGCGTCGACTCCCAGCATGGTAAGTGCATTCGCTTCGAGCCATGCCTCTACAGCGGCTGCGTCGACATAGTGGTTTGGACCTTGAATTATGTAGGTCGACTGATATTTTTGATTCAGAGGCAGAGAATTATTGTACCAGAGCTGCCTAGAGTATAGGGGGCCTGCATAGCTTACGGTTGGAATGTAAGCAAAGAGAGCACTTTCAAATGCTGGAGTCGCGAAGCTAACATGGTAGTCGAAGTCGAATTCCAAGCCAAGCGGCTCTACGATTCCATACCACAGCCTGGAACGGACGACAGTACTGTAGTGCGTAAGCATCCAACCGGCGAATGTGACCTTGTTTATCCATGCTGGTTGAAATCCAACAAACACTACGTTAATGTCCAATGTTTGTGTTATTGTGGCAGGCTCCCCAGGCGTGAGCGTTGTCAGCGTCGAGTGCGCTACGTTTGTATTCGATGCGTAAACCACTGTTGAAATCAGGAGAACGAACGTAATCACTATCGATTCAAGTTTCTTCATTCTTTATCCTTCTCCTTTCAGTTTTCCGGCGTATCACTATAGTCGGTTACTCTTTTTGAATTTTGTGGAGAACTGTTCTATTCCACTTATATACGGAGTCCCAATAGTTTGTTATGTAAGAAAGTGAGAGTCAATGATGACCTCTGGAGCTTCTTCGAAGAAAAGGGCATCACTGCACGTTGACAGCAGCAGAAGAGGTAGGATTGTGGTGATCGTGAGTGTTGCAACGATACTTACGGCCTTGATTCTCATATCAGCCTCGAAGATCTCTGGAACGGACAAGTTTTCCAACTCGCAAACTCAAACAATAGCGCAGAGTCTCTGCCCACCTCCAATAGTCATTCCTCTCGATGCCGGAACCTGCCAAATCACAATAATAGAACACCTCCCCGATCTTGCTCCAGACGCTCGAATAACAGTCTATGATGAAAACAACAGCGTCACATACCAATCCTCGCTATTCGAGGAAGCACCATACCTAGTCAGACAAAACTACAACTTTACAGTAGTCAATTCAGGGATCTACAACATAACACTGGAAAACGCCGGAGTTTTCTTTGTCAAGGTAGAGTTGACAACAACCACGTGGGAAAATGTAACAACGTACCCATACGAGTCTTTCTTCTACTACGGGCTGGCTATTGGGGCGATTGGTTTGTGTGTCGTCAGCCTAAGCGTTGTCATTGAAAGAAAGGATATAAGGTAAAGTCAGAGTTCTGATTCGGTCGTCTGGTTCGGGAAGTAGCAATGACAAGAAACATTGTTCCACAAGATATTTTAGACGGTTGTTCGCTATTGAAATCTTCTTCACGGCAAGGATGGTGGAAAGGGGAGAAAGGAGATAAAGGGAAGAGTAATTCTCCACCATCCTGCTCAGGAATAGCGGTTATAGAAGATTGTTCTATAAAAATCTTCTATCAGGATGCAGAATCACCGATTATTAACGGTCCAACTCTGGGCAGTCTCACTTCTGTTTCCCAAAGAAGACGCCCAAGTTTCGTGGGAGGCTGTCTGTGTCTTCGAGCAAGTCGAGACGCTCAAGCTTTCTCGCTGTTGCAACAGGTAGCTGATCACGAGACGCTCCTTCCAGAAGAAGGACGGTTTCTTCCTGAGAGAACTCTTTCTTCTCCTCAATCCATTGCAGGAACTTTCTGTTCTGTGGGCAAACCCTCTGACAGTGCAGACATCCAAAAAGGCAGTTGTGCCAAGAAGGGTCCATCCAGGCCGGAAATGGGACATCACCCTTCTTCTCGTTGTGAAAGACTATGCATCGCTCTGCATGGAGCAGAAAACGATCATCAGGGATAGCGCCGGTGGGACAGTTCTGACGGCAGGCGTAACAGTTCTGGCAGCTTTTCATCATCTGTGCTTCTTGCCAACCGTCTTTCTGACAGGGCAAGTCTGTGTAAACGGCCACAAGTTGGAGAAAGCTTCCCATGCCGGGAACGTAACAGATGTTGTTTCTTCCGTACGAGCCGAGTCCGCTGCGCACGGCTAGGAGTTTCAAGGGCAACGTAGTGGGTGCCACTCGGTATCCTTTCACAGCCAGAACCCTTGCCAAGAGGCGTTCAACAAGTCTCGTCGTCTTCTTGTAGGCTACGTATGTCGGAGGAAGGATGAGTGTTCGCGACTTCCCATTCCATGTGAACACGGCTTGGCTCTGGGGTCGAGGAACCGCTACTATTATCAGGGACTTGGCTTCCCGCAAATCATCGGGAATCCGGAAATCAAAAAATCCAAGACGTTCCTGATAGAATTCTTTGTCTAATAAGCCATGCCTATAATGTCCTTCGACATCTTCATGCAGGTCACGAAGGTGCTGAACCGACACGATGCGCCCTTTACAACCGTGCTCTGCCAAATGGAGAAGCAGTTCTTCCGTGAATCGCGTTACATTCGATGCGGTCACGGTTCAGCGCCTCTCACTGGCTCTGAAGCGTTTTTCGTATCTTTTTAAGGTTCTCTGTGGCAACTGACTCGTTTGACAGAAACTCCCTCAGCTTCCCGCAAGGATAATCATCGCAGTGCGCGCAAGTCTCCACCTTCCTCTCTTCAGCGCAGGGTCGCACCTTGCAGATTTTCCGGCACCAGCCAGAGAGCACATCAGACTTGCAGCCCCTGCAGTCGATGTCTTCGGGTTTAAACTCAACCCTCATTCCCTCAGTCCACTGTTTAGCCAACTGCTTCTTTCGCTCGGTATCTCTTGCCTGAGTCGCCTTGAGAGCCTTGCACTCGCCACAGTTCAGTCCGCAATAGGCAATCATTTCAGACATGATTCCATTTATCTCCTTTTGGGTATTCTTACGAATCCAATGGTTGTAAACCGCGAGATAAGCGTTCTACCGTCATGTGACGCTAAGTTAAAGCCCGTTTTGATTAGGAGTGGGCGCAGTTTAGAATTCGTATTTTTCCAGTATTTTCTCTTCTTCTCTTCCAGTTACCTCAGCGACAACGTGAATGTAGTTTCCAAGTCCTGAGTTCTCGATTCTAGGTTTCAGCAAATTGTCGATCTGAAAAATGCCTGCAGGATTGGACATTGTGATATTCACGGTAACTGGTTTCTCATCGCCTTCTCGAATGCTCACTTTCTCAATTGAAAGTGCAGAAATAGAGTGAATATCCACCTTCCCAGCTTGGAAAGGTATTCGTGCCCTTCCCTTCTCCATGTCCAGAGCGTCCGCGACACGCACGATGCCAGCCTCCAAAGTCAAGGGCTTGCGCGGTTCCTCATGGGAGACGATTACATGTAACACCTCCGAAAGAATGATCGTTCGCTCTTCCTCAGAGTAGATATCCTGCAAATACTTCTCAATGAACCCCGACGCTAACAACGCGCTGTATAGCTCGTGGTCGTCTCTTGTCACCGTCATGCCTAAATCATGGAAGATAGAGCCAAGCACCACAACCACTTCGGCATCTTCATTTTTCTTACCATAGTGCTTGACGATGCTCGGCACAACTTTTTTTTCAACAAGCATTCTCAGCAGTTTCAGGGCGGAGTTGGCTACAATTTTAACGTGAGTAGGACCATGATCGGTGAAGCCCATACGTTCGATCGCCATAACATTCGAACATCTCCACAAAGTCTGTAGCTTTACGTCGTTTCTAACTTTGCTGATAACGTGCTGTAGCTTTTTGTTGTCTCGGAACGGTATGTTGAAAACGGACGCTGCCATTCTTGCGCACCCTACTAAAGTAGTGTGAGTATCAGATTTAAATCATTAGAGTCAGAGGTCGCGCGTGTTGAGGCATTCAACGAGTGGTGAGACGAAGAACTGATAGGGCAGAAACAAGAAATGTCAGTGTGGGTAAAAGGTTCATGAAGATAAAATTCTTGGGCGCAACGCGCCAAGTGACAGGGTCAAGCTACTTTCTGGATGGTGGCGGAGTGAAAATTCTCGTCGACTGCGGACTGTTTCAGGAGCGGAACTATTCCTACAGAAACTGGGAGGCCTTCCCCGTTCCTCCAGACCAGATCCGTTATCTCCTCCTCACCCATGTTCACCTGGACCACTGCGGACTTGTTCCTAAGCTTGTCAAGGAAGGGTTTGCCGGAGACATCCTGCTGACCCCCGCATCTAAAGAGTTGTTTCCGATTGTGGTTCTGGATTCCGCTCGAATGCAGGAAGAAGACGCTGCCTTCAAGAAAGAACGCCATGAGAAGGAAGGCCGAAGGGGACCCCACCCGGAAATTCCTCTGTACACAGTCCACGATGCCGAGAGGTGCTTTCCCCTCCTAAAGGATGTTCCCTACGAAGAATTTCTGCCGCTGAGTGACCAAGTCAAGGTTTGTTTCCACGATGCTGGTCACATCCTTGGTTCGGCTATGATTGAGGTCGTTGTCCAAGACGAGAACGGGTCGCGGAACATCATCTTCTCCGGAGATATCGGTCAGTGGAATAAGCCTCTTCTCGGCAATCCCTCTGTCTTTGATCGGGCGGATTACGTGGTTATGGAGTCAACCTATGGAGATCGCAACCACGACAGTCCCCAAGGTATTGATGATAAACTCTGCAAGGTTGTCAATGACACGGTGGAGGCTGGCGGGAACATCCTCATACCCACCTTTGCCATTGAGCGCGCCCAGGAGCTGTTGTATCACTTCAACCGCTTGGCGCGTGCGAAAAGGATTCCGTATGTTGTGACCTTTCTCGATAGCCCCATGGCTATCGAAGTTACGAAGGTCTTTGAACGATGCGAGAAGTATTTTGACAAAGAGACGCTGGAGCTGTTCAAGGATGGTCAATCCCCGTTTGACTTTCCCGGGTTGAAGCTCGTCGAGTCTGTTGAAGCGTCCAAGGCGATCAACCTGATCAAGGGGTCAGCCATTATCATGGCTGGTTCGGGGATGGTTACGGGGGGACGAATCAAGCATCACCTGGTCAGGGAGATAACTCGTCCGGAATCCTCGCTTCTTTTTGTGGGGTATCAGGCGGTCGGGACGCTGGGAAGGCAAATCTTGGACGGCGTTTCTCCCGTCAGAATCTTCGGGCAGTCCTACCCGGTGCGGATGAAGATCGAGAAGATCGATGGCTTTTCCGCCCACGCCGGCATGGACGACCTGCAGCGCTGGCTCAGCAACTTCAAATCTCCGCCGAAGCATGTTTTCCTGACTCATGGCGAAGAAGGATCAATCCTCAGCTTGGAAGACTATCTGCGTTCTAAGGGCGGATGGGAGGTGAGCGCACCAGTATACATGGAAGAACATGACCTCTAACTCATTTAAGTGTTCATAGTGTGTCAATTGCAGTGAAGTACATTCGATTGTTGACAACTTTCCTCCTGATTTTACGTTTCGCCGCCAGATCATTAAGAAACGCAACAAAGTTTGCTACGACAAAAACAGATATTTTTGCGGTCGTCTGCAGGTCAAAGTCTGTGTGGAAATTCGTCACACCCATTATTTCGTCAGAAGTGTAAGCCTTACCCTTGCGTGCATTTAAGAAATCAACTATCTCATTTTCCAGATTTATGCGGCTTCTCTCAAATTCTTTTCGACTTATAGGCATAGAGATCCCTATTTGTCACTTAGCGGTCAGTGAGCATATAATAGTTATTGCGCGCTTAGGTTAAGTGCTAACGCGCGTTTATGAACAGCTACTTTAACCCTGCATGAACAAGCGACTTAACAGAAAGTGCATTCAAAACAGTAGAAGGCATCATGCAGAAAAATCTCTTGACCCCGTCCTTTTTTTTACATGGTTAGATAGCGCGTACTAAGGACCATATGACTCCAGTTCTGCCGACGAAATGCTGTTTCATTTGAAACAAGACAACATTACAAGTGAATAAACGATAGAACCATTATCCACAAATCTTATCTTTCAAACGCAACCACTAACAAGATGGGAGAAAGGAAAAATGCTCTTCAATAGAAAAAAGTCGCAAATAATATCTGCCGCATTTCTTGTTGGAATTCTTGCCCTAACCACGTTTCCCACATTCACAAAGACGTTACCGGGTCTCGTAAGTGAGCCTGAGAATGCTGTGACAACGGGAGCAACGCCTACTATTTCTGTGGTTAATCCTGGACCTGATGGATACCCGGACTACTGGACTGCTTACAAGGATGTCGTGCGCAATCTTGGAACCGGTAACTTTCTGTTCTATACGAATGAAACTTCCTGGGGAAGCACATTCTTCATGAATGTATCAATCAACCACGTTACTGCTATGAGAAATTGGCAAGTAGGCTTAGTCTTTGAGAACGCGACCCTCGAATACGTTTCCGCATGGCTGCCGCCAG